>Ga0136644_10001513_pt1 | contig 18404 bp, 15 predicted proteins | sample C_130820_EF_Meta_FD_94780 | JGI IMG/M metagenome (GOLD analysis project Ga0136644, IMG submission 94780) | Freshwater microbial communities from Lake Croche, Canada to study carbon cycling - C_130820_EF_MetaG (v2) (version 2) | ecosystem: Environmental > Aquatic > Freshwater > Lake | place... | reverse complement strand
ATTTGTAGAGGTGTCAGTTGAGTGGTTTGTAGTGGAATTTGTAAAGGTATTGGTTGAGGCTGTATATTTTTATTTTCCATTTGTTTTAGTTTTTGTTTTATTAATTCTAATTTCTTACTTCTCTCATTATAATCATCTGCTTTTATTTGTGGTTCAGAAACATTAAAATTTATATTATTATTTGTATTTTTTTTCGTAGTATTCCATTTTCTATATGTTGGTTTAATTCCATTTTTTAAACAACCATAAGGAATATTATCATTAATACAATAATTATTTATTTTTAATTCAGGTTCTAATGGTTCTGGGTTTGGTTTATAGTTATAAGGTTCTTTTAATTCTTCGGGTAAATCCAAATTTATTTGAGGACACAACTGCGGAGGATAATTATTCGGATTTTTAATTGTTTTATTCAATATACTTACTTTATTTTGATTTTTTTCATTTTCTTTTTTCTTTTTAGAAAGTTCAGACAAATAGTTAATAGACTCCATAAATTCATCTGTAAACTCATTAATACTTTTACTTTTTTCTGAACCCAATAATCCAGGTGATTTTATTTTATTCTCTCTATTCTTATGTTCCCTTATTTTATTTAATAATTTATTCTTTAATAATGAATTCGAATTTACCATTATAGATTTGGGTCGCACTACTTTTTTATCTCTATTTTTCCTAGTTTTATTTTTATCACCAATTGAATTAAATAATTCAGGATTTATTTTAATAGTTTTTTTTAATTCCGAAGTCATAATAAATAAAAACATTTAAATTTATACATCTTAAACCTTAAACATACATAGAACTAATCAAATTATTAGTATTTGTTCTTTTAACTATTTCATCATTTTTTAAATAAATTTCAAAACCTTTTTCTAAATCAGTATAAGTAATTATCTTTTTTTCTTCGAGTGTTTTACAAAAAACTCTCCTGCTATGAGCAATTTTTATTTTTGATAATAAGACTTCAATATCTCTACCAAAATACTTGAAATAATTTATTTTTTTACTAAACCACTCCTCATTTATTTTTGAATTCTCCTCTATTTTCCAACCAATATTTACTACTTTTTTCAAAAATATATTATATAAATCACCACCTTTATAGTCATCAATTTTAAATACCCAAGTAAATCTTGATTTTAATCCTTGGTTGTGTATGAAAAAACATTCATTTAATTCTTTTTCATATCCAGCAACAATAACCATTAATTCATTCTTATAATTACTTAATGCCTCACATAAAGTATCTATACATTCTTTTGAAAAAGAATCTATTTTATCATTACTTCCTAAAGAATACGCCTCATCAATAAATAGACAACCACCTAAACATTTATTTATAACATCACTTGTTTTAATTGAGGTTTGTCCCAGAAATCCTGCTACTAAATCGCTTTTTGTAACCTTTTTAAATGTTCCTTTTTTCAGAATATTTAATTTAATAAATATATTCGCAATTATTTTTGCTATTTCAGTTTTACCTGTTCCTGGTGGTCCATAAATAACAGTATGAAGATAATCGCCATTCACATCATCATTTAAACCTTGTATATAATATAGTAGCTGGTCTAATATACAATCTTTAATTTTGTTCATACCAATCATATTATTCAATTCAATTAATGGTTCTTTAATTTTATGAAGCAATCCAATATTTATATTATATTCAATATTTGGGTCATCATCATATTTTTCTATTAAATTTAATAAAGATTGTATATTTTTTATCTCAATATCAATATTTACTTTTGTTTTTTCAATAATCTCCATCTTTTTATCTAAAATTTTTACCAATTTTTTATATTTATTATCCATCAATAAAAAATAACAAATTATTCATTTATATTATTATTTATCAATTTTATATATTTAATTAAAAAAAAAATTGAATATATAAAATGATATAAACGCATCATCAAATAATAAATAACGCAAAAATGAGTTTTGAATCCAATAACGTTAAAGACATTAAAGAAATTAAAGATTTTGAAGATAATAATGAAAATCCTTGGACTATCATCGATAGTTACTTTAAAGGACAACATTTACAACGATTAGTTAGACATCAACTAGAATCATATAATAATTTTGTTGGATATCAAATTAATAAAACTATTGAAATGTTTAATCCTGTTCATATTAAATCTGAACAGGATTATGACCCGAATAGTGGGAAATATGCATTAGAATTACTGGTTAATTTTGATAACTTTCATATTTATAGACCACAAATTCACGAAAATAATGGAGCCACTAAGTTAATGTTTCCACAAGAAGCTAGATTAAGAAATTTCACTTATGCATCATCTATGACAGTTGATATGAATATTAAATTTATCGTCAAAAATGGTGAAAATTTAGAAAATACACAAACATTTTATAAAACATTACCTCAAATTCATATTGGGAAACTTCCCATTATGTTGAAATCCAGCATCTGTGTTTTAAGTCAATATAAACACGTTGAAAATAATCTTACTGGTGAATGTAAATATGATACTGGTGGATATTTTATTATTAATGGTTCTGAAAAAACCGTATTAGGTCAAGAAAGACCTGGTGAAAATAGGGTTTATTGTTTTAATGTTAGCAAAAATAATACTAAATTCTTATGGAGTGCTGAAATCAAATCTGTTCCTGATTTTAAATGTATTTCACCAAAACAAATTAATATTATGGTTTCCTCTAAAAATAATGGGTTCGGACATCCAATTTATATTCAACTACCCAGAGTAAAACAACCCATCCCTTTATTTATATTATTCAGAGCAATCGGTATTATTTCTGACCGTGAAATTTGTGAAAAAATTTTATTAGATATTAATGATATTAACAATAAAGAATTACTCTTGGGATTACAAGCTTCTATTATTGACGCAAATACTACTCTTACTCAACAAGATTCTATTAAATATATTACTACACACGTTATGTACACACCAATTAATATGGATAGAGATACTGGTATTAAAAAGAAACACGAATTTACATTAGATATTTTAAATAATGATTTATTCCCACACTGTGCAACCAAAGAACAAAAAATATATTTCTTGGGTTATATGACAAATAAATTACTTCAAGTTAGTTTTAAAATGATTAAACCTGATGACCGAGATTCGTATCTCAATAAAAGAATAGATTTGACTGGGTCATTATTAAATAATTTGTTCCGAAATTATTTTAATAAATTAGTAAAAGATATGGAAAAACAGGTTGTTAAAGAAATAAATAATGGTTCTTGGAAATCAAATGATGACTACCTAAATATTATTAATATGACCAATATTTATAAAATTATAAAATCTACTACTATCGAAAACGGGTTGAAAAGAGCGTTATCAACTGGTGATTTTGGTATTAAACACACCAATACGAATAAGGTTGGTGTAGCGCAGGTTTTGAATAGATTAACTTATGTTAGTAGTTTGAGTCACGCTCGTAGAATTTCAACGCCAACTGATAAAAGTGGTAAGTTAATTCCACCACGCAAACTACATAATACATCGTGGGGGTTCTTATGTTTAACGGGTGATGCTGACGTTCTATTATCTAATAGAATAGATACTAAAAAAATAAGAGATATTAGAGACGGAAACTTGGTTAATACAGTTAATCGTGAAACATTATTAGATGAACCATCTCCTATGTGTAACTATTTCTGTAAAATGCCTGATAAGTTGTATGAAATTACAACAATTAGTGGAAGAAAAATTAAGGCTACAAATGACCATCCATTCTTGGTTAAAACAAATGATGGAAAATATGAAATGAAAAAAGTTGGTGAATTACAACTAAACGATAAAGTAATTATTCGACACACAGTTATACCTATTCTTGATGATAACACTACAACCATATTAATAAATAGTAATGATATTTTACAACATTATCGTTTAGAATTATTAGAAAATAATTTATTAAACTATAACATACCTACAGACAAACTTAAAATTATTGCTCGGTTAATTGGTGCGTTGAATACAAAAGGATATTTATCTAGTATTCAAAAAGATTGTTATTATGCGTCATTTAATGTTGGCGAAGAATATGATGTATTACAGTTAGACGATGATATAAGTAAGTTAGGATTTGGTGCTTCTATAATTAATAAAATAACAAATAATACTTGGGGATTACACAAAAGTGGTTCATTCGCATACTTAATGTATTTGTTTGGAGGGTTTGTTGGAAAAAAAACAAATATGAAAAGAAAAATACCTGAATGGTTAATGAACTCAGAATTATCTATAAAAAGAGAGTTTTTGTCAGGATTTCAAGGAGGTGATGGTTCAACCCTTTCTTATCGTAAAAATGGAAAAACATTAAATCCATATTTGGGTGTTACAAGTCAAACAACACATAACGACTACTTAAATGATAATATTGATTATATGAGACAAATTGTAAAAATGTTTGAAGACCTCGGGATAAAGTGTCATTTAAATACAACAAATGTTAATCAACAATATAGTAATGTATTTATTGATTTTGATTATAACGACGAAAATTTACTTAGATATTCAGAAGTTATAAATTATACTTATTGCGATGAAAAAAGGAAAAAATCAGCACAAGTAATTGAAGATTTGAAAACAAAATGTTTTAATAAAAAAACAATATATAACAATTTTATTAGTGAAAATGGATGTATAAGTGTTCCAATTCTTTCTATAAATGAAATAGAACCAGAATTAGTATATGACTTCACTACTACGAGTGAAAATCATTCTTTCGTAGCATCATCATTTGTCGTCTCTAATTGTCCCTCGGAAACTCCCGAAGGGCAGTCTGTGGGTGTAGTAAAGAATTTGAGTTATATGACACACGTCACGATTTATTCAGATTCGTCATCTATTTATGAATATATTGAACCAAATATTGAAAGTATAAATAAGTTCAAACCAAATGAAATGTATAAAAAAGTGAAAGTTTTTATTAATGGATGCTGGGTCGGTATAACAAATGAACCGAGAGATTTATATTTGATACTAAAAGAAAAGAAATATCAGGGGATTATCAATATTTATACTTCAATAATATTTGATTATAAATTGGCTGAAATCCGTATTTGTAATGACAGCGGTAGATTAACTAGACCTTTACTCCGTGTTAAAAATAATAAAATTTTGATTAATAATAGACATATTGAAGACTTGAAAAATAATAAATTATGTTGGGACGATTTATTAACAAATTGTAATATTGATGATTCAGTTTTGGAATATATTGACCCCGAAGAACAGGCATTCAGTATGATAGCAATTAAACAAAAAGATATGATGCCGAAAGATAATGGTGATATTTACAAATATACACACTGTGAAATTCATGCTAGCACAATATTCGGTATATTAGCATCTTGTATTCCATTTCCAGAACATAATCAATCTCCAAGAAATACATATCAATCAGCACAAGCAAAACAAGCTATGGGTGTTTATGTAACTAATTACGAAAATAGAATGGATAAAACAGCTTATGTGTTGAATTATCCAGCTAGACCTTTGGTTGATACAAGAATTATGGATATGATACATATAAACAAAATACCTTCTGGTTTTAATGTTATTGTAGCAATTATGACACATACTGGTTATAATCAAGAAGACTCTTTGTTATTCAATAAAGGTTCCATAGATAGAGGATTATTTCAAGCCACAATTTATCATACTGAAAAAGACGAGGATAAACAAAAAATTAATGGTGATGAAGAAATAAGATGCAAACCAGATAGAACTAAAACAAAAGGAATGAAATTTGCGAATTATGACAAAGTTAATAGTAAAGGTGTTATGCCTGAAAATACATTAGTAGAAAATAGAGATGTTATTATTTCTAAAATAATTCCTATCAAAGAAAATCGTAATGACCATACTAAATTAATAAAATATGAAGACCATAGTCGTATTTATAGAACAGATGAAGAAATATATATTGATAAAAATTATATCGATAGAAATGGAGATGGTTATAATTTCGCAAAAGTTCGTATTCGTGCCGTTAGAAAACCTGTGATAGGTGATAAATTTTCATCGAGAAGTGGTCAAAAAGGAACAATTGGAAACATCATTCCAGAAGAAGATATGCCTTTTACAAAAGACGGAATTAAACCAGATATAATTCTGAACCCGCACGCAATTCCTTCTAGAATGACAATAGCACATTTGAAAGAGACTGTTTTAGCAAAGGTTTTATTAAGTTTAGGTTTATTTGGTGATGGAACAAGTTTTGGTGATTTAGATATAAAAACAATTAGTGATGAATTGGTAAAAACAGGATATGAAGCACACGGTAATGAATTACTATATAACGGTTTAACTGGTGAACAAATAGAATGTAGTGTATTTATTGGTCCCGTATTTTATCAGAGGTTAAAACATATGGTTGCTGATAAACAACATAGTCGTTCGATTGGTCCTATGGTTAATTTAACAAGACAACCAGCCGAAGGACGAAGTAGAGATGGTGGTCTGCGTTTTGGAGAAATGGAAAGAGATACCACAGTAGCTCACGGTGCTGCTAGATTTACTAAGGAAAGATTATATGATGTTTCAGATAAATATAGTGTTTATTCGTGTAAAAAATGCGGTATGATAGCATCATATAATGATAAAACACATATTCATAGATGTAGAACTTGTGATAACAGGACAGATTTTGCTTATGTGCAAATACCTTATTCTTGTAAATTATTATTTCAGGAATTGATTACTATGAATATCGCTCCACGAATAATAACTGAAAATTAAGTATTTAAAAACAATTTCATTAATAAATTATAATGGAATTGTTTGAAAGTCATTTCAATAGTTTATCAGGAGAATTAAATTTGACGTATGATGAAATTAATAATAACTATGAATTATTTTCAAGTAAAAAAGGTGTGTCTAAACACATTAATTATTTAACATTTTTTAAATTATTTGAAGAAATGAAATTTTTAAAAAATCCAATTATTTTAGAATCTGGTATAGCATCATTTGGAACAAATAGCACATATTTATTTAATGAATATGTAAGAAAATATGGTGGTTTTTTTTGGTCTGTTGATATAAATGAAAATTTAGTTAATATTCATAAAGGTAATATGTGTCCAGCAACACAACTAGTTTGCGATGACAGTATTTCATTTTTTAAAAAATGGTCAAATGAAAATAACGAAGCCAACGTAATATACTTAGATAGTTATGATTTAGATTTTTATAAACCATATCCATCAGCCGAACACGGTTTGGGTGAATATAACGCTTTGAAAAAGGTTATTAAAAAAAACACGTTATTATTAATTGATGATACACCAGCAACACCTTATTGGTTAGATACACGAGGAAAGTTATATCACGATATGAATGTTTATTATAAACAAAATAATTTTTTACCAGGAAAAGGTATGTTTGTATTAAATGAAATTACAAATGCCGAGAAATTAATTCATAATTATCAAGTGTTATACAAATTTTATGATTCGCCAACGAACTAAACATATAAATGTAAATTTTTAGAGTGTATGTGTAGATTAAAAATAAGATATTTTTTATTTTTTATTATAATAAAAGGTCGTTTTATATTTTCTATTGTATTCCATTCAAACAAATAATTATTATATTTAATAACACAAGTTTCATTTACAAACCCAACTGTATTACTACTATCATTTCTTGGGTCTATTCCTCCCAAATATTGACCAATTGCTGCCGCATCAAATATCATATTAAATTTGTCATAATTATCACTAACAAATTCTTCCTCCTCGCTTGAACAATAAATATTTGGAAAAATAGGAAAATTTTGTATTAATCCCGTTTTATCTTTTATATTTTTAAAATTATACATATCATTCAAATTATTATCATAGTTATCAAGTATAGTTTTAAAAACATTAAAATCTGGAATATAAATTATACTAGCAATATTTCTATCGAACGAATCAAATGGAATATAAAAATATTTCTTATCAAAATTATTCAATATAGTTTCAATATTGTAATATAATAAGACGTCATTTTCTATATGTATAACATCTTTAATATTATATTTTTTCATAAATTCATAAATATAAAAAAAACGAAATGAAGTTAATTGCCAAAATCCATTTCTAAAATTTTTATCGAGATTACTATTTGAACCATAGTTAAATGAATGATTAAAATCATTTTTATTAATTAAATAAATATGTTTTGAATATTTCTCAAATTTATTAAAAAAATCAATTTCTGTTATAACATAAATATTCTTGTGATTTAATTTAATTAATTGTTCTATATTTAGTAAAATATATTCTTGAAAATTTACCAAACACGTTAAAACAATACTCATAATAATTTTATATACTTATATTGATTTTAAATTCATTTTTTAAAAAATTATAATTGATTAAATTTAAAAATGTTTTATTATTGAAATCATAATTTTCATAATTTAAGTTGTCTTCATCTAATTCATCCCAATTATTTAAAACTAATAAAGGGACATTATATTTAATTAGTATACGAGTAAATTCACCATCGATAACAATTGGGACAACTTTCAAATATAATGCTTCCCATAATCTATGAGTATCTACGCCATTTCCAGCAGGACATATACAGAATTTATATTCTTTTAGTCTATTAAGGTTTTCCGATGGTTGAACTGTTTCAAGCCATTCTAGTCTATCTTTAAAAATATTGTAGCAATTAATTCTTTTATTGTAATTTGTGGAAATATTAAAGTTAAAATATATCTTTTTAGACTTTGACAATACAAGTGGTAAATTATTAAAAATACTAAAATCCCCGTGTTTCCACATACTATTTGCAAAACCGATTGGTATCAAAAATAATTTGTTATGCTCAAAACATATATTTTGAGAATACCATTTAATAAGTTTGTTATAGTTCAAAATTTCATTTACTTCTTCACTCAATATAATATTTTCATCTGAGTTGTGTGTAACTAAAATAAATGGATTTTTAAATAGATGGACTTTATTTGCAAAATCTGTTATTCTATAAGAATAACAAAAAATCAAATATGGATTATTGAATATATTATTTATATTATTTATATTTACGTGTTTATTGACATCCTTTTTAATTATGGGGTTGTAATTAAAATCTTCATCATATCCCAAATAAATATCACAAAGTTGTTGGATTTTATCTCCTGTAATAATATTTTGAACCATAAATATTATTATTTAATTTTTATATTTATATTATTATATAATGATATTCAATAATATTTCAAATTTTTTCAAAACAAGTGATTATTTACCAATATTAAATGCGGTTTTAGTTGTAGATATAGTTGGTATAATAATGAGTTTCAACGGAATTATAAAATCTTCGTATTTACAAAAATGGTATATAAAATATAAAAATAATGCTGTAATTGCCGATGTATTAGTAATAGTATTTGGAATAATAATAACCAGATTTTTTTATACTTTACTTTTCAAGAAATTTAATATAGTTTATTTCATTCTACTCGCATTACTAATTCAAATTACACACGATATATTATTTTATATAATGTTTTCATTAGTTCCACAAAATAAAAATAAAATGTTGGATTTTTTCAAAAAATATGCGAGTGAAGTTAAAGAATGGGCAATTATTGGAGATAGTATTATGATTATATCAGCGTGTTTTCTTGCTTCACTATTGGCGAATTTGTCTTTAAATTCAAATATTATTATATTATTATTTTTAGTATATTTACTACCCTATATTTTGAATACTTATTGATATTATTAGCAGAGGACTTCGTTATTTTTTGGAGAATAATGAATATATAATTAGGGTTGTTAATGAATATAATATTCCACCCCATAAAGTATCTATTATTGCTGTTTGATTTCTCCATTTATTGAATAATGCTAAATTAGTTGTCTCATAAACTGAGTAAATTACTATTCCTAATATAAAGGCATCAAAAATACTTTTATTGTTCATAATTATAAAATAATATAATCCAAATACTAATGATAAATAACAAATTATTGCTGGATATAATTTGAAATTTATAGTTGTTCCTTGAATAATTTTAATTTGATTATCAAAATATTCTCTCATTAAAGAGAGATAAATACTATCTAATAAAATAAATATTACAAATGTAAAAATTATTTTTATCATATATTTAGGATTTATTTTTTATTATTACTAATATATATATTATGGCTGGTTTAAATATATCTTTATTTGGTTCTGGTGGATTCACTCCTAGACCATTACCTGGGTCAAGAGGATATTCTACGCTAGGAAAAGGTCTTAAAGGATTTATACCTCAAAAAACAATTGATACAAATGATATTTTTTCTGAAACCGAACAACAACGATTTCAATTGAAACAGGCATGGAACACCAATTATCAATCACAATTAATAACTTCAAAGAGGGGAAGAGTAATTACACCTTTTAGAGCTGTTAATAATTCTGGTGATATATTGAGTCGTAAAGACTATTCTTGTGGAGGTAGTTGTCAAAGTTTCCAAAGTAGACCAAACCTCAGGGGATTAAAACACAGGTTCGGTGCTATGCAGAATTCGTGCGATAACACATTTGTTCCTGCTGCCTCTTGTAATGTTAAATATGTTTATGATAGTTCAGATTATTTAACATACTTAAAGCAAAAAGCAATCGTTAAAAACTATAATGATTTATCAAATGGAGGCGATGACAGCAGCACTTCCCAAAGTGCAATCCGTGCTATTAGAAGATATTAACCTATTTGTTCTTTAAGTATTTTAACAAAACTTTCTATTTTTTTTATTCATTTGTTAATATATATAATGATATCAAATAATTACGCATCATATTATGTTCCACCATCTTCACTTCAATTTAATAATTATGTTTCTGCTCAAACAATCGGTCCATTAAATTCATCACAAACACCACCACAAATCGGTTATCATAGTTACGGTTCTTTAAACGGAAAACACCCAAATCCACCACAATTTTATCCATCAGATAATTCTAGCGAATTCTCACAAGCCAGATTTCAATATGCCCGAGCAACTGGTATTTCTCAAAAACAACAAATGTTAGCAAGAGAAAAAGCTATCGCATCTAAATCAAATGAATTCTTTTCTATGTCATCACAACGCCAAGTCCCCGTATCAACACACACTAATTATATTACACCTCCTGCTTCTTCGCTTTACACATCTATTAAGAAAAGTAGAGCTGTAGGAAAAAGTTCTTATAAACAAGGACTTCCTCCAAGTTCATTCTTAACTTATAAAAATTATAATAATAATGATGTCAAAACTGCGTTAAGATTTTCCAGAGCAGGTGGTTGTGTCGCACCTAAGAAAAAAGGGTCTATTTATAATTATACTTGCACTAATGGAAAAGTATGTAATATTGGTGCTTTTTCTGGACAAGGTTACTAATTTTTTCTTTTATTATTATATATGAGAAAAACACGTCATAATAAAAAAATGGGTGGAAACGCACTACAAGGTCCTAAGATATTTGGGAATACTAATAGTGATGCCGATGATGCACCAGTTGACCAATTTGCCGACAAATTTTATAGTGGTCTAGGTAATATTGGTTCAACCGTGTCAAACCTTGGTTCAAGTCTTTATAACACAACTGGTAGAGCAGCACAAGGAATTATTAATACAGGTGAAAACACGTCTAGTTGGCTTATTAATAAAGCAGACCAAGGTGTTGGGTCTGTTTCAAGGGGGTTGGGACTTAGTAATGGTGGTAAAATGAGAAGACACAGAATGAACCATCGTGGTGGTTTTGGATTATCTGATGTCACAAAAGCCATATCCACTACTGGAACAAACGCAATAAATACTACTGGAACCGTCGCTACTTCATTAGGAAATTCTGCATCTAGTATTCTATCTCAAACTAAAAGCACACTTGGACTCAAAGGTGGTAGAAGAACACGCAGACATAACAAAAGTAAAGGTGGTAGAAAACCGAAATCTCATAAAAGAAGAGGTGGAAGTAGAAGAAGAAAATCTCATAGAAGTTAAAACCGTGCAAAAGCAAATATAACATTAAACCCTAGATTTTCTAAGCATTAAACAATATAATATATATATTCCCAATAATGCTATTGAAGCAAAAAAGAATTGAACAACAACATCTTTTGGTAAAGTATTTTGTTGTTTCTTTGTGTTAAATGTCTCCCTACATTTAGCGTTTGTTACTGGATTTACACGATTTGGAAAACTGCAAGGATCCATATTCTGCTGGTCAATAATTGTCACAAATTGAGTTTCTGTTCCCTTATTATTATTCACATCTATTGTTTCAAGGGTTACTGCTTGACAATCTGGGTTAGAACCAGACATAAATGATTGTAATAATGAAAATGGATTTAAAACATTTAAATTACTTATTGTTCCTGGAATCAACCCTTTAAATTCAGAAAAATTTACACCTAACCCACTTGAAATAAATGGAATATTTCCTTCTGGAACATTATCAATATATACATATCTATCTACTAGATTTGATGTTTGAACATCCTTACATTTAGCACCTGTTTGAAGAAAAAATTTATTTCCAAGAGGACCACCAGTAGATGAAGCATTACTATTTCCTGTAACAAGCACCTCTACATATTGTATTAAACCGTCGATATCTTTTCCAAGTGTATTTAATGACCCATTACTCGACATACCAATTTCAGATGGTAATTTTATTTGTTTCCAATATTCATATGGTGTTCCTAACAATCTCTGTTCTACACCCTTTGCATCAGTTAATACTTCCTGAAATAAATTTGACATATATATAACTTATATAAAAAAGTTAATCAGTTGTATTTGTTGTGTCAGGAACATCCGACGTAGCACCAGTTATATTAGGGGGTGTTGTCCCGACTAAATTTGTTTGGAGGTTCGCATTATTTTCAATTAAAGTTTGCAACTGGTCATTTAACAATACTATATTTCCACAAGAATCCATTACAATACTTTTTAAATCACCCAAATCATCCATTCGTTGTTTTAAATAAGCAATATTACCTGCATTTTGTTGAGCTAAAATCATAACATTACTCGGATTATTCATATCATAATCTGTATATTGAGTATCCATACCTTCAATTATATTAGAGTTGTAATTTAAAAATTGATGAATTATTAGAATTAAAAAAAAAATTATTAGTATAATCAAAAACATTTAATTAATATATACATATAAAATATTTTATTCTTTAATTATATTAAATGTCAACAGCAGTTTTCCCACAAGGAACAGAAAGTTATAATAATAGAGCATTTTCACAAGGATATACAAGTTGGAAAGGAACTGGTTCACATTCTTTTCCAATTGGTATAGCAAATGGAAATGTTAGACCACTAACAAATAAGGACTATACTAATAATGTATATCAAAAACAAGGTCTTCCCAGACCATTAAAATGGCAGTATAGAAAAGGTAAGTCAACGCAAAAAGAAGTAATTGTTATGGACCCAAATCAACCAGACCAGTATATTATAGTAAATCGTGAATCAAATTCAACAAGAAATTTTTGTAAATCATCCTCGCTTATAGGGGATTTAATTGATAGACCAGGACAATATATAGTTAAACAAAATCCGAGTGATGAAACCAGCGGAACTGCTCAGTTAAATAGTGACTGTTCAACTTGTAAAGGGGTTGGTGTAGTGAATGATTTCAAACCAGAAACTTATTTAACAAATAATCCAGAACCATTAGTATGTAGTCCAACTTTATGTTGTAATCAAGAATCAAAAGCATTAAAAAATGTTATTTATGCTTCCACAAATTTAAAGAAAAATTATTTTACAACATTACAACAATATAGACAAAATAGATGTCAAACATACCAACAAAGAGCCTTCAATTTTCAATCAGCAATTACTAGTGAAGCACAAATAACCAATCCAAATATCACTCTTTCAGACTTGAAAAATTCTAAACCAGGCGACCCATTAAGTTATTTAAATTTATATGTAGCAAATTGTTATCCAAATACAGATGCTAGTATATCTTCACAATATGGATTTGTTTTACAAATATTCGAATTATTGAAAAATCAAAATGTATTAACAACAACTGACATTGACAATTTTTTTACTCAACAAATTAGCAATTTTTATCAATTCAACATTTATTTAAGAAATATTGAAGGGGATTCTGAACAAGCTTTGAATATATATCATAACTATTTAAATAACCCTTATTTGGGTGTTCCTTTATCTGGTCCTAGCAACCCCAAAGGTTGTAAATTAGTTGTATATAAACCGAGTAATCCACAATTTGCCGTTCAAGGTGGTGTTTCTAGTAGCACAAGAATATTGAAATTAACAAATGACACAATCAGTTCAAATCTTGCATCTATACGTAAATTAAAAGGTTATAATTATAATGGAAATTTCGGTGGAAATCCAGATACACCATTTATTTATAAAAATAAGGTTGCACAATGTAATCCAAGTTATTACATTAAAAATGGAAATCCAAAAACGTGTTTCAAAAATGCGGATGATTATTTATATAAAGCATACTCAAAATTGGGAAATATTGGAGGACAACAAAATGTTCCCGAATCTATGCAGGGTTATATGGGTTAATATATATTTCAAAATAACTTAAAGAATTATATATTATTTTTTACTTTTTTGTTTACTGTTTTTTCATTTTACTATTTCTTTTCGTTTTATTGGTTTTTTCCTTTTACTATTTCTTTTCGTTTTATTGGTTTTTTCCTTTTACTATTTCTTTTCGTTTTATTGGTTTTTTCCTTTTACTATTTCTTTTCGTTTTATTGGTTTTTTCGTATTATTATTTCTTTTCGTTTTACTGTTTTTTTTCGTTTTATTGGTTTTTTCGTTTTACTATTTCTTTTCGTTTTATTGGTTTTTTCGTATTATTATTTCTTTTCGTTTTACTATTTCTTTTCGTTTTACTGTTTTTTTTCGTTTTACTGTTTCTTTTCGTTTTACTGTTTCTTTTCGTTTTACTGTTTCTTTTCGTTTTACCTCCTTTTTCTTGAAGTCTAGCACTTCTACGTGGTTGATTATTATAACTTGTAATTGTTGTGTTTATAACAGGACTTTGAGGAACTGGATTTGAAAGTGATGTTTGAATTTGTCTTGGAACTAGTTGGATTGGTGGTCTATTAGATATTTGTTCTACTAAGTAAAAACCACTTGATTTACAACCAAAGTTATTAAAATATCCACCATAAGATAGTTTATTTATATTATTATTATTATTATTACTTGTTGCTTTTTCCAACCCATAATTCATCGTCAAAATAAACCGATTTGCTGATAACCTATCATTCGCTACAAAAAATCGTTCTTTATCAGTAAAAGACCCAGAACCTTGTTCACGCCCAGCATTTATAATTAAGGTTGTCATTTCTTGTGAAATGTCTCCAATTCCTTTAAATAAAGAAAATTCGTAAAATTTTTTGACTTGTTCAATACTTTTTTTAGCACTATTTATTAATGCATCCCATTTTAACTGTATTTTTTTTTTAAATAAATTATCAAATGCGTTGGATAACGCAACCACGGCAGTAACATTCTTCCAAGAATCAACTTGAAAATCACTATATTTTTTTGAAAATGACAAATTATTATTTTTTCGTCCTTTAAAATTAACATTAATAGTATTTGTATTAGTATTCGGGTTCAAAGTTATCGAATACTTATTATCATTACTACTTTGAAACCCACAATTATATATTCCTGTTTCATCTAGTCTATTTTTATCATTTCCACCTGAACTTTGTGAATCTATAAAACTCGGATATGTATTTAAAATATAATCTTTCCAAAAACTAGTTATATCAGCAGAATTATTTATTATTTGTTTAACACCAGATGTTGGTTTATAACTACAAATTAAATCACCATTATTATTTTTAATACTTGATAAATTTTGTATTTTAACTAAGTTATTATGTTTAATTAAATATTTCACCCATTTTGTCGAATATGCCTCTATATCTTTATTACCATATTTTATTAAATTTTTCTCAAAATAAAACCAATTTGGAACTGTCCCGAAATCTATATCATCATTTTTCCAATTTTTCCACGTTTCACTAGTCGCATTATTAAATTCTCTATCTTCAACATCACAAAATGTAAAAGCCATCGCACAAAGAAATTCATTTATTTTAGAACTCACAGTATTTTTAGCACCACCAGTAAATTCAATTATATTTGAACTGCTTGATGGTTGTTCATTTTTATCATTTTTTTCTTCGTTTTTATATTGTTCATTAAAATAATTTCTTGAAATTTTATTAAAATTTGAAAAATTATTTTCAATTTCAGAACTCTCATTATATTGTCTATAAATTTCTTTAATATCATCAATACATATATTTTTTAATCCGCACATAATATTTTCTAATTCGTGATAATTTGTAAATGACTGACATCTTACTCTTATTTGTTCTTTTATTTGATTAAAATATTCTTTGTCCGAATCAGGAAGAACATTATATTCATCATTATCTTGTTCTTCAATTTTATCCTCTGATTCGTCCCGTGATTTTTTATTAGAGAATATATACGCATCATCATCATCATCTCCATCTATAATATTAATTTCTGAAAATTGTCTTTTATTAGAATTTTGAACAACATCATCATCCGCTCCTCCTCCAATTATATTACTACCAGAACTACTTTTACCACTATTAATTTTATCATATATATTTCCACCTTCGAATATTGTATCTAAAAATATATGGAATACTTCTAAACACTGCATTTGAACGTAATCTTCTTTATCAGGAATATCAACACAATACTGAGCACCTCCACTCATTATTGGTAATCCAGTAGTTTTTGTTAATCTAGATACATCACAAAAATCGTGTATTTGGTCGCTACCAATAACATCTAAAATATAACCTTTAATTACACTTTCATCTAAAACAACAATTTTGGAGTTTGACATATATATTAGTTACATAATTTTATTTTCATCATTATTTTCATAACTAATTTCATCGTTAATTACATAACTAATTATATTATTACTATCATCATTTATTATATCATTACTCTGGACAATTTTTTCATCATTATTTAAAAATATATTTAATTTTTCAATAAATTTATTATTTGGTATTTTAAATTTTTCACACCACATAATACATTTTTGAATATTATTTTTTTTCAATAATTCTTGTTTTTCAAATGTATTTTTACTTTTATATAAATATAATAAATGGTTCAAATATTCTATTTGTTGATTTCCAATAATTATATTAGAATCTTCTATTTTATTTAAAAAATAAAACGGCAAGTCAAAATCTAATATACTTTTTATTATTTTTTCACTTAAAAGTATAGAATTTAATTCAACTAAATAATTTTTATATATAATATTTTTTGTTTCATTATATATATAATTTTTACAAACTATATATTTTTCATTACTTAGAATATTTGATATATTTGGTTTTATTATATATATTTTTTCATACATCGATGTTAATATATATATAATGTCCAACGTTGGTTTATAATATATGTTATCAACTTTAATTATTGATACTCCATTTTGGGATTGATAACATATTATATTACATAATATATATATTAATCCAATAGTATAATTATTTATATTTATATAATCTGTTTCATTCAATTCGTATGATAATAAATGAACATTTGATAATAATTCTTCTTTAAAATCTATACAATAACCTTTTTTTTTAATATCATTAATATTTATTTCATTTAAGTCTAATTTAAAATCAATATAATCTTCTCTCAACAAATTTAAACATTCTATAACAGAAGGTGAGTTTCTTCCATATGAGAATACATTAATATTTATATTGTCAAAAAAGTCTATTAAACTTAACATATTTATTATTTCAATATAAACATAAAATGTATTTGAATAAGCATTTATTTTACTAACTGATATATTTGAATTTAAAACTAATGAATGAACAAATTCATACGGATTTACTATTTTAGATATTTCACATTTATTATTTATTATTTTTTTATATCTGTTATTAATATCGTTCAAATAATAATATACACTATTTGAAATTATTGGAAAAAAAATATATTCATCATCAACGAATGAAGGTATAATATCAAATACAATATTTTTTTTAGGCAATATATAATAACTCATTATAATTATATATTATTTATTATTTAAGTTTATTATTTACTCTTATATTTGGTTCTTTTTAGTGACATTCTTTTTCTCCTTCTTTTTATCTTTTTCTAATTGTTTCTGCATTTCTTTCTCTTCTTTTTCTAATTGTTTTTGTTTTTGTTTTTCTTCTTTTTCTAATTGTTTTTGTCTTTCTTTTTCTTCTTTTTCTAATTGTTTTTGTCTTTCTTTTTCTTCTTTTTCTAATTGTTTTTGTCTTTCTTTTTCTTCTTTTTCTAATTGTTTTTGTCTTTCTTTTTCTTCTTT
>Ga0136644_10001510_pt1 | contig 18412 bp, 12 predicted proteins | sample C_130820_EF_Meta_FD_94780 | JGI IMG/M metagenome (GOLD analysis project Ga0136644, IMG submission 94780) | Freshwater microbial communities from Lake Croche, Canada to study carbon cycling - C_130820_EF_MetaG (v2) (version 2) | ecosystem: Environmental > Aquatic > Freshwater > Lake | place... | reverse complement strand
CTAGCGTTCATGCCCGCTGGTTGAGATAACTTCTTTGAGTGGCGACATCACGAAATCGATGACCTTGCGCTTGCCTGTGACGATTTCCACGGTTGCCGCCATACCGGCCTGCAACGGGATGGGCTGGCCGTCGATCAGAATATCGGTCCGGTCGAGCGTCACGGTGATCGGAAAAACCAGTGTCTGGGAGGGAGAAAAACCCGATGTCTGCGGCTGGGTGCCCTGCGGACGGGTGGCGGCTGCTGCATCGGACAGCCCACTGGCTTCGCGCGAGTCAATCGCTTCGCGCGATACTTTGGTCACGGTTCCGCCGATGGTGCCGAAACGGGTGAAGGGAAAGGCGTCGATTTTGACGACAGCCCGCTGACCGATCCCGACAAAGCCGATATCGCCATTCAGCACCATGGCCTCCACCTCGATCGCGCCGGTGCTGGGCACCACCGTCATCAACGCCTGCCCGCTGGCCACCACCTGCCCCAATGTTGTCACGGCCAGTTGCTGGATCGTACCCGATATCGGCGCGCGAAGGGTCATATGGCTGGCTTTGGTATCGAGTTTGATCAGCTCGTGGAACAGATGGTCCTGCTTGCGCTCGGCCTCGTTGAGCTTTTGGGTCTGCTCGGACAGGAACTCGCTGCGGACCTGATCGAATTTGCGGTCCAGCGACAGGATCGACGCTTCGGCTTCCGCCAGTTGGCCCTGATCCGTGGCAAGGCCGGTCAATTCGCGCAGATATTCCTGCAAGGCATCAATCACGCGCGCGCGGAACCCCTGTTGGCTGTCCTCGATATATTGGCGGATATCGACGCGTTCTTTGAGGATTTTAATCAATTGCTCGCGGCTGGCGATGGTGGTTTTCAAACGGGCAATCTGGGCTGCTTTTTCCGTCTGCTGGGCTTTGAGCGATTCCAGAGTCGAATTGAGCTGTGCGAAATCGGCCTGCATCACGCTGATTTCGCGCTGCTGGATCATCGCGCTGATCTCTGGAGAAATCGGCGGCAGGGTCAACGGCCCCTGTCTTTGCGCGCTGACGAAGCCGATCAGATGACTGCGGCGGATAATTTCGGCCCGCGCGGCAATATAATCGCCCAACGTGGCATCTCGCTCGGCAAAGGCGGCGGTGGCATCCAGCTCGGCCACCACATCATCAACCGTGACGGCTTGGCCGTTCTCGACATTGAGCTTGCTGATCGCCCCGCTTTCAAACGGCTGGATGACTTTCGAGCGGCCCTGCGGCTGCACCTTGCCTTGCGCCACAGCAAAAATATCGATTTCGCCGATGCAGGCCCAGATCAGCGTCACGCTAAACCCGATGCAGAAAAACCAGATCAGGCCGATCGCCACGGGCGAGGCCGGCGTGGCCACAATTTCCAGAGCGGCGGGCAGAAATTCGCGATCACTATGCGCCTTCAGTCGTGCTTGCTTTTTGACTGCGGCCCACAAAGCCAGAGTTGTGGCAATGGACTGGCGGATGACAGTCTGCATCAGACAGCTCCCCCGCCGGATTGGCGCGATTGCGCCTGCCACAGACGGGCATAAAAGCCGTCCGGTTTGTTGACCAGCTCATCATGGCTGCCGTCTTCAGTGATCGCGCCGTCCTGAAGGGTGATGATCCGGTCGCAATGTTTCACCGCAGCCAGACGATGGGCAATGATGATCACCGTGCGGCCCTTGCCGATCAGGGCCATATTGGCCTGGATCTGGCTCTCGCTCTCGTAATCGAGCGCGCTGGTCGCCTCGTCCAAAATCAAGATGCGCGGATTCATCGACAAGGCGCGGGCAATGGCGATGCGCTGGCGTTGTCCACCGGACAAATTGGCCCCGCGTTCCTCGATCATGGTCTCATAGCCCTTGGGCAGACGGCCGATAAACTCGTCGGCTCCGGCCAGCCGCGCCAATGCCATGACCTGCGCGCGCGGCATGGCGGGATGGGCCAGCGCGATATTGTCATGCACCGTGCGGTTGAACAGCATATTGTCTTGCAGCACCACGCCGATCTGCCTGCGCAGCGAGCTGGCATCGACATGGGCAATATCGATGTCGTCGATCAGGATCTGCCCGCGCTCGGGCCGGTAAAGCCGCTGCAACAGCTTGGTCAGGGTGGATTTGCCCGATCCCGAAGGCCCGACAATACCGATTACCTGCCCCGCCGGAATGGTCAGATCCAGCCCCCTGATGGTTTCGGGACTGTCGGGATGATAGCGGAAGCTGACCGCCTTCATCGTCACATCGCCCGAGATCGGCGGCAGCCCGGCCGATTGCGCCTGTTCGACCTCGACAGGACTGCGCAAAATATCGCCGACCCGATCCACCGAAATCATCACCTGCTGCAAATCCTGCCAGACCTGCGACAGCCGCAACACCGGCGCAATCGCCTGCCCCATCATCATATTGAAAGCAATCAGCCCGCCCACCGACAGCGAGCCCTCGATCACGGCCTTGGCTCCGAAATACAACACCAGTGCCGTGGTGATCTTGCTGATCAGTTGAAAGCCGCTCTGCCCCATGGTCGCCAGTTTAACCGCCTCGAACGAGGCGCGCACATAGGCCGCCAGCCTGTTCTCCCACTGCAGACGCAGGCTGGGCTCGACCGCCGCCGCTTTCAGCGTCTGGAAACCGACCACCGTTTCAACCAGCAATTGCTGGCTGGAGGCCCCCGTTTCAAACCGTTCGTTGATCTTGTCGCGCAGCAGCGGCCGGATGATCACCGAAACCGCGACATAAAGCGGGATCGACAGCACCACGATCAGGGTCAGCGTGGTCGAATAGAGCGACATCACGGCAATGAACACCACCGCAAACAGAATATCGAGAAAGGACGACAGGCCCTGCCCCGTCAAAAAGGCCCGGATGGTTTCAAGCTCCCTGACGCGCGCCACAGTTTGCCCTGCCGCACGCGTATCATAATAGGAGATCGGCAGGCGCAACATATGGTCGAACAATTTGGCACCCAGCTCGACATCGATCCGGCTGGTGGTATGGGCCAGCGCATAGCTGCGCAAATATTGCAAAACCACCTCGAAGACCGAGATGCCGATCAAGCCGACCACCACGACAATCAGTGTCGAATAACCTTTGTGCACCAGCACCTTGTCGATCACGACCTGGAACAGCAGCGGCGTGGCCAGCGCGAATAATTGCACAAACAGCGAGGCCACCAGCACATTCATCAAAGCCCAGCGATAGCGCCAGACCGATTGCATGAACCACGCAAAGCCGAACGGCGCATGGGCCAAGCCCATAAAACCGGGGCGATAGGCCATCAGCAAAATACGCCCGCTCCATCCTTCGGGTGCCTCGCCCGCAGGCAGATCGACCATCCTGCGCTTGACCGGATCAATGATGCGCAAGCGGCCATCGGCAAAGCGCAAGGCGGCAATCACAAAGCGTCCGTCTTCCAGCGGCAGAATGGCCGGCAAAGGCACCGAGGCCAGGCGTTCCGCCGTTTGCCGGTCAAGTTCGGTTGATTTCAGCCCCAGACGGGTCGAAATCCGCAAAAGATCATCACTGTTGCAGCTTTGATTGGACAGGCCCGCATCGTGGAACACCACGTTCAAATCGACATTGATCTGGAAATGACCGCTGATAAAGGCCAGACACAACAGGCCGGAATCAGCCCTGGGGGCCTGATCGCCGCTCTGGTCTGGCTCGCTGGTCGGATCACTCACGGCTGGATCGGCCTTTGCAAAAGAAACACAATCTGCACCCGTTCAGACCTTTCATCGCCTGAACCATGGATGTTCGGCAGGCAGTCTATAAGAAAAAATCCCGATGAACGAGTGCGAAATTGTCCGGTTGCATACCTTTACTGTAATCCCAAAGCATGACGCGCAGCAATGCGGGCAAAAACCAGTCCGGGGCCGATGGTGATGCCCGGTGCCGGATAGGTATCGCCCATGATCGATTGCATGTCGTTGCCGACGGCATACAGCCCGCTGATCGGCTGCCCCTTGGCATCGAGTACCTGGGCATGGGCGTCGGTGGCAAAGCCGGTCGAAGCCCCGATATCGCCGGGATAGAGGCGGACCGCGTAAAACGGCCCCTGTCGCAAGGGGCCGAGATTGGGGTTTTTACCGGTCCATAACGGGTCGCCCAAATTCTGCTGATAGGCGGTTTCACCGCGATGGAAATCGGGATCGACACCTGTGTCAGCATAGCGGTTGACCCGTTCCACGCTGGCTTGCAGCGCATCGGCAGGAATGGCGAGCTTGCCCGCCAGCTCCGCAAGGGTGCGGCCTTCGGTCAGATAGCCATCGGCCAGAAAGGGTTTGAGCCCCTTGCCACCCGGGCGCACCATGCCGATACCGTATTTGCGCAAGGCGTCAGCATCGCAGATCAAAAAAGCCGGAATGGTCGGCACCGTCTTGTGGGCTTCCAGCATCGCCAGCGCGAACAGGTGATAGGAGGTGCTTTCATTCACAAACCGCTCGCCTTTGGCATTGACCGTGATCATGCCCGGCTTGGCGCGGTCCATCACAAAATGCGGGAACACCGCCGTGCTGCCATCAACGCGTTTGCGCATCGAGACGGGCGCCCAGAAGGCGTGGGACCGGCTGTTCCCGCCGTAAACACCGCCGGCCATGCGCACCAGATCATGCGCCTGTCCGGTATGGCCGGGGGCGGCGGGTGACCAATCGGCGGGAACATCTGGCAGGAGTTGCGCGCGCAAATCGGGGTGGCGGTTGAACCCGCCGCTGGCCAGCACCAGCCCTTTGTTGATGCGGATGGAGCGGGTCTGCCCTTTGCTTTCGATCTCGACCGCCTCGACACCCGGTTGACCGGTCTTGATACTGCGCACAGTGGTTTCAAGCGCCAAAGTCACCCTGTCATGCTGTGCCAGTGAATAAAGCAAGCGCGCCACATGCGCATTGCCCATCACCAACCGCGTGCCGCGCGGCCATGACAGCCGGTCGCGGGCATGACGCAGCAAAATCGATAGCGAATGTTTCAACGAGGCCGGATTGCGGGTCATCGCCAAGAGATGGTTGATGTCGGTGCGGTCGACCATCATGCCACCCAGCACGGTGAATTCGGGGATCGGCGGCCGCAACAGCCGGAACAGATCGCCCAGCAAGCGGCCATCGAACGGCACCGGTTCCAGCGCCCGCCCGTTCAGCGTCGAGCCTGCCAGATCGGAGATATAATCGGGATGTTTGGGATAAGGACGGTATTTCAACGCCGATTGCTGCTCGGCCTGATCGACGGCTGCGCGGCCATTGTCCAGAAAGGCCTGACGGTTGGAGCGCGCACTGCCTTCACCCACCGCATTGTCGAGATAGAGGGCTGTTCTGGCCAGAGTATCATCGGGATTGACGGAGGCTTCGTGATGCGAACACGGGATCCAGCTGGTGCCCGCCGACCATGCGGTTGTGCCGCCGACAAAGCCCGTGCGCTCGACCAGCAAGACGCTGGCACCTTCCAGAGCTGCAAACAGGGCGGCCGCCAGCCCCGCCCCACCCGCACCGATCACCACCAGATCGACCTCTGTCAGCTGATCGGGGGGTTGCAACCCCTGATCCAGAACCTTCATCTCACTGTCCCCCGAGCAAAAACCGCACCATCAGATCGCGCACGCGGGCAAACATATCGGCACCGGTCATGGTGTTGCATCCGACAGCACGTGCCGCCGCAATCATTGGCGGCACCGCAGGCACGGTGATCACACAGCCGACAAATTGATCGGGCGTGAAATGACCGGACACGACCGGATGCGGATCATCCGGCTTCATGCCGATCGGGGTGGCATTGATAACGATGCCGAAACCGCGCGGATCTGGACTGCCGATCGAGACTTTCCCCAGCCCCAGCCCCGCCAGCCGTCCGGCCAGCGAGTCGCGGCGGGCGTGATCTTCGTCATGAAGGGCCAGTTCGGCCACACCTGCCGTCATCAGCGAATAGGCAATCGCCGATCCGGCCCCGCCTGCTCCCACCAACAAGGCCCGCTGGCCTTCGGGATTGCAGCCTTTTGATTTCAACGCCTCGACATAGCCCATGCCGTCAAACATGTCGCCATGCCATGTGCCGTCTGCGTTGCGGCGCATGGTGTTGACCGCCCCCAAAAATGCCGCCCGATCCGAAGCCGTCGCGCAATGCGCGAAACAGGCAAATTTATGCGGCACGGTGGCAATCAGTCCATCGACATTCTTGGCCTTCGACATATGTGTGACCCAATCCGCCAGATCGGCCGGTGTCACATGGGCAGGCACGCACAGTGCATCGCGTCCAGCCTCATGAAAGGCCTGCGACACGCCTGCCGGTGATTTCACCTGCGCAATCGGATCACCCACGATGAAATGAAGTCGGGTTGCGCCACTCAGCAGCATGGGTTCGGCAGAATTGGACACAGCGGAATTGGTCATCGGCACTCGCAAATTCTGTAAAAAGCAGAGGTTGGTAGAGGCATTACCACACACAATCACGCCAAGCGGCATGACTACGGTTTAATGCAATTTAAGAAAAAATGGAATAGAATTCAACTCTTGAATTTTTTTCCATTTTTGCTAAGTTCCTGCCTCGATCCACACCATCCCCTCTGGTGTCCCCGTCCGAACCATGACGTGAAAGGCTGATATGAACGGCGTTCTGGAACGAACCCTCGCTATTCTGGAATTGCTGTCGCAGCACGGCGAAGGGCTGGAGCTTGCCGCCATTGCCGACCGACTGGTGATCCCGCGCAGCGCGGTGCACCGCCTGCTGGCCGATCTGGTCCGGCTGGGTTATGTGCGGCAGGCGCGCGGCCATGGCGATTATCTACTGACCACGAAACTGGTGTCGATGGGCCTGTCCTATCTCGGCAATACCGGCATCGTCGATATTGCCCAACCGCTGCTGAACCATCTGGCGGACAGATCGGGCGAGTTGGTGCGCCTGTCGGTGGTCGATGGCGAACGTCTGACATGGGTAGCCCGCGCACAGGGCGCGCGGCAGGGCCTGCGCTATGATCCCGATATGGGCAGCGATGCAAGACTGTCCTGCTCCTCCTCGGGCTGGGCATGGCTGTCGACGATGGGGGACGATGATGCGCTGTCGCTGGTGGCCAAGCAGGGCATCGGCCAACCGGACCAGTTCGGCCCGCTCGCCCCCGCTTCGCTGCAACAGGTGTTGGCGGCGGTGCAAGCCACCCGCGCACGCGGCTATAGCATCACCATGGACACCTATACCGCCGGACTGGCCGCAATATCGGCGCCTGTGCGCTTTGCCGGACAGCCCGCTTTCGGCGTGTTGACGATTGCTGGCCCAACCGCACGCTTTACCCAAGAGCGGATGGACAGCCTCGCACCGGATTTGCTGGCGACAGCCCAACAGCTGGCAACCCTGAGCGGTGCGTCGCCCTTCTTCCAACTGACCGGCGAGACCGGGCGACAGCCCCACCTCGATGGCCGCAAACCGATCTATGCCCCGTAAGATGAGACGGACAAGCCCCGCCATACGCGATTGCGACCTGCTGGTGATCGGCTCGGGTGCGGGCGGATTGTCGGCGGCGGTGACGGCGGCGCATCTGGGCCTCAAAGTGATTGTTGCGGAAAAAGAGTCCGCCTTTGGCGGCACAACCGCATGGTCAGGCGGCTGGATGTGGATTCCGCGCAATCCGCTGGCTATCGAGGGCGGAATTGTCGAGCCGCTCGAGAAGCCGCTGTCCTATTTGCGCCACGAATTGGGCAATCGTTTCGATGAGAAGCGCGCCCGCACCTTTCTCGAGCACGGCCCGCGCATGGTCGACTTTTTCCGGCGCAAAACCGCCCTGCAATTCATCGACGGCAATGGCGTGCCCGACTTCCACGGCAACAGCCCCGATGCCGCCACCGGCGGGCGCTCGGTCTGCGCGGCTCCGTTCGACGGTCGCCGTCTCGGGGATGATCTTTACCGCCTGAAACCGCCTTTGCACGAAACCACATTGTGGGGCATGGGCATCGCCTCGGGGGCGGAACTGCGCCACTTTCTCAACGCGCTCAAACAGCCTGCCTCGTTCCGCTATGTCGCCAAAAAAGTGCTGCGGCACTGGCGTGATCTTGTGTTGCACCGGCGCGGCACGCAACTGGTCAACGGCAATGCGCTGGTCGCCGCACTGGCCCGCTCGCTGTTCGATCAGGGCGGGCAAATCCTGCTCGACAGCCGCGCCACGCGCCTGATCGGCACACAAGACCGCATCACCGGCGCGGAGCTGTCGACCCCGCAAGGCCCCGTCCACATCCATGCCCGTTGCGCTGTGCTGCTGGCATCCGGCGGCTTTCCGCATGACCGCATCCGCAAACAAGCTTTGTTACCCCATGCCCCGACGGGGACCGAGCACTGGTCGGCGGGCAATCCATCCAATCAGGGCGATGGCCTGCGTCTGGGCGAACAGGCGGGTGGCTTGGTTGCCGATGATCTGGTGCAGGCTGCAGCCCTTGCGCCCGTGTCACTGGTGCCGCACGCCGATGGCAGCGTGACGCATTTTCCGCATCTGATCGAACGGGCCAAACCCGGCCTGATCGCTGTGACCGCAAACGGACAACGCTTCGGCAACGAGGCCAATTCCTATCATGACCTTATGCAGGATTTGCTCGCCGCCACCCCACGGGGGCAAAAACCCGAAGCCTGGCTGGTCTGCGATCACACCTTCTTGCGCAATTATGGCTTGGGCGCGGTCAAACCCGCTCCGATGCCGGTCGGCCCATGGCTCAAAAACGGTTACCTCAAACGCGGCGAGAGCGTGGACCAACTGGCCAAAGCCTGCAGCATTGACGGGGCGGGCCTGCAAGCCACCCTCACACGCTACAATGCCATGTGCGCCGATGGTCGCGATCTTGATTTTGCCAAAGGCGAGACCGCCTATAACCGGATACAGGGGGACAGTCCTGCCGCCCGACGGCGTGGCCTGCCCAATCCCTGCATGGGTCCGCTGGAGACAGGCCCGTTTTATGCCGTCAAGATCGTGATGGGAAGTCTGGGCACCTTTGCGGGCTTGAAGGTCAATGACCGCGCGCAAGTGCTCGATGCCACACAACAGCCGATTGCCGGCCTCTACGCCGGCGGCAATGACATGACCAGCATGATGGGCGGGCACTATCCGTCCGGCGGCATCACGCTCGGCCCCGCGATGACCTTCGGCTTCATCGCCGCCCATCACATGGCAGGGCTGGACCCTGCCGAAAGCCCTCTCACCAAACCTCCTGCCTATTCATCAAGGAATGACACCATGTATTACGAACTCGCCACCATGACCCTGCCCTTCGGCACCGCCGGACAGGCTGCCACCAATGTCCAAGCATATGCCGCAAGCCCCGAGGCGGGTGGTGAATTGCTCGGCTGCTGGTTCTCCGATATCGGCCAGCTCAACCAGATGATCGTGCTGCGCGGCTTCGCCAGCCGCGACGCCCTCTTTACCGAGCGTGCGCGCACCCAAAACCACGCCAGCCCTTTCGGTTGCGGCGAAATCTTCCAAAGCCTCGATCTGCAAGCCTATCAGGGTTTTGGCTGGATGAAGCCGGTGCGACCCAGCGTCGAGAGCGGCATCAAGGGCCCTGTCTATGAAATCCGCACCTATGGCATCAAAGCCGGCGGCGTCGAACCGACCATCGCGTTGTGGGAACAATCCGTGCCGGCGCGCGAAAAGCTCTCGCCTTGCGTCATCGCCATGGTCGCGCTCGATGGCCCCCTGCGCTTCACCAATATCTGGGCCTATGACAGCCTGAATGCCCGCAGCCAGATCCGCGCCGAGGCCGTCGCGCAGGGCATCTGGCCCCCCAAAGGCGGCCCCGCCCATCTGACCACCGCGATGGTGTCGACCATTGCCATGCCGACAGCCGTCTCGCCGCTGAAATAACACCTAAACCCGACAGTGCGGGGCCATTCTCCCCGCACTGTTGTCCTGCACCGACACACAGCCCTGCCGGAGATTGCATGAGCCGCCTTTATTCACTGGCCTATCTGACCTCGCACCGCTGCACGCCGGTCGAAGCGATCCGCATTGCGGCGCAGACCGGCTATCAATCGGTTGGCTTGCGGCTCTGGCCCAATGCGCCGGGCGCACCGCAACAGCATCTGCTGGGCCAGCCCGCGGCCTTGCGCGAGACACGGGCCGCTCTCGACGACACCGGCATCAGCGTGTTCGATCTGGAAATCATCCGGCTCGACGACAGTTTTGACCCGCATCGCTGGGATGGCCTGTTCGGAATCGGTGCCGTCTTGCAAGCCAAAGCGGTTCTGGTCGCAGCCGATGATCCCGACGAGACACGGCTTTGCGACAATTACGCGCGTTTATGCGAGGTGATGCAGCCCTATGGACTGACCGCCGATCTCGAATTCATGCCATGGACGGCGGTCAAAAACGTCCGCGAGGCGCTGCATATCATCGAACGTGCAGGCAACCCCGCCAATGCCGGTATTCTGGTCGATGCGTTGCATGTCGGCCGGTCCACCACGACGCCGGACGACATCCGCGCCATCCCCCGCCATCTGCTGCATTACGCCCAGATTTGCGATGCGCAAGCGGGTTTGAATTTTACCACCGAACAGATGATCCACACCGCCCGCTGCGAACGCCTGATGCCGGGCGAAGGCATGATCGATCTCGAAGGCCTGTTTTCAGCCCTGCCCGTAGATCTGCCGGTCAGCGTCGAGATCGTCAATTTCACCCGCGAAGCCGACCACAACACAGCAGAATGGGCAAGCCGGTGTCTGGAGAGAAGCCGGAAAATCGGCGGGTAACAACGCTTAAATCGTCGTACCGCCCGCATTTTTGAAGACAATAGCCGCGTTGGTTGCAACAACACCATCCTTCAATGTCTTCAGTTTCGTCGCGTCCACAGTGGTATCTATCAGATTGATTGTCGTGACTGTGCCCAGCACGGATTTCAAAGACGAACGATTGTTGGTCAGGTTAGCGATGCTGTCTTTGATGGTGACCGATTGCAATTTGGCTGTTTTCGCCAAAGCCACGGCATCGCAGGCGGTCAGATGGTAATCCCCCCTTTAATTTGGGGCACGACAAAAATAGACTTTTTCCGGCACGATAAACTGGTAGGTTCGAATTAGAGACTGATCGATTTAGCAAGTGTCAAATATTGGCTCGATTTAAGCAGTCCGCGGGCCGGCCAACGCCGAGTGTTATTGCGATGGAATTTATTTCGAAAGGCAGGCCACACCATTTCGTATCGATAAAAGAAATTGCAGCTGAAAAGTAGAGGTAAGTCGGATCTCAGGTCGTTGTACTGCCGTTCGCGCAAAAGTACTTTTCCGTATATTTTCCGTACAAAGGCTGATTTTGGAAATTGGGGGTTGCTAACCCACTGAAATCGCTGGCGCGCCCTAGGGGAATCGAACCCCTGTTTTCGCCGTGAAAGGGCGACGTCCTAACCGCTAGACGAAGGGCGCTTGCGATCTAGTGGCTTATAGGGGCTTGTGAGGCGTTCGACAAGCACCAGTTGGGCTTCTTGAACGCTTTTTTTGTAACTCTTTTGAAAATTGCGCTTTTTTTGGGTTCGAGCCACTCTTCCAACCGGGCGGTTCCGGCATTTCGGGAGGTTAACCTTTTGATATCCAACCCAAGCAGGCTGACCAGACCTGCCCTCACCTGCCATCAGCCCCTTGAAACTGCCTCTCCCGGACAGACCGTTTTTTGCATAACCGCCCCGTGCGGACAGCAATCAGGCCGCTTGTGCTCTGTGCAACGCGGCCAATCGTGCTAAACAACCGCCTGCATCGTGCCACCCCGATACGGACAGTTGAACGTGAGCGACCACAGCGGACACAGCAACACCACCCGCCCTGCGGCCATTCTGGCCGGCATCGGCATGATGGCGCTCGGCATCTTCCTGTTTGTGGTCAATGATGTGCTGGGCAAATGGCTGGTCGCCACCTATTCGGTCGGCGAGGTGCTGTTGATCCGTTCGCTGGCCGCCGTGATTTTGCTGGTGCCGATGGTCTGGCCGATGCTGAGGCGCGAGGGGCTGGTCCCGTTTCTCGACGTCCAACGCCCTGTCCTGCAACTGGCGCGGATTGTCTGCTCAACCCTCGAAGTCGCCTGCTTCTACTGGGCAGTCACGGATTTGCCGCTGGCCAATGTGATCTGCTTCTATCTGGCAGGACCTATTTTTGTGACGGCTCTGTCCGTCCCCATGTTGGGCGAAAAGGTCGATGCCAGACGCTGGCTGCTGGTGATCAGCGGCTTTGCCGGGGTTGTTGTCGCCCTGCAACCGGCCAGTGGCGAATTCGGATTTGGCGGGTTGATCGCCTTGCTGGGCAGTTTCACCTTCGCCCTGATGATCATCCTGTCGCGGATGCTGCGGGGCACGCCCGATCTGGTGCTGGTGTCGGGCCAAACCGTCGGCGCGCTGGTGTTCGGCCTGTTTGCCGCGCCCTTCGCCTGGATCGATCCCGGCCTGCTCGATGGCGCTTTGCTGGCCCTGCTGGGCGTGGTGGCAGCGATTGCGCATCTGTGCGTCAACCGCTCGCTCAAACTGGCACCCGCAGCCGTGGTCTCGCCCTATCTCTATACCCAGATCGTCTGGGGCGTGTTTTTCGGCTATGTGATCTTTGGCGACATTCCCGATCTGGCGCTGGCCATTGGTTGCGTGATGATCATTGCCTCGGGTCTCGCCTTGCTGGTGCTGGAACAGACATCCGACGGTTGACGCCTCATGGCAGCGGTTGCCCCCCGGCATCAACGAGTCTGCAGCCTTTTTGCCGCCAGGCCTGCGGATCAAGCATCACTTTGATCGCCTCGGGCAATTCGGCCTTGCGTTGGTCATCGGAACTGTCAAACGGTGTTTTGGCGCGATAGAGATGCACCGTGCCCATGGCACAGATCCGGTCGAGCATCGGCAGCTCCAATGCGGGGATCAACATCCGCAGCGGTCGCTTGAGATAGAACGGATCGTTGACAATGAAATTGAACGCATAGGGCATGTCGATGGTATCGACGAGGATGAAATCGGCCTTGATGGCGGACAATTCACGGTCGATCTGCCAATAATGCCAGTTGTAGAAACCCGACACGGCCGCAAGATAGGGCAAGACGGCCAGCAGACTCACCACGCACCAGAGCCGTACACTTCTGGCCAGATCAACCAGCCGCGCAGGCCAGTCGGGCCTTGTTTGTGCCAATCGTTGGTAGCCGAACGCCGCGCACAGGCTCAAGCCACCGAGAAAGTGGTGCAGATAGCGATAGCCCCAGCCATGGCCCTGAAACGGCACGAACAGCGTCACCACCAGCCCCATCGCCAGCATCGACACCATTATGGCGCGCACCAGCGCCACCCTCTTCCACAACGGGTAGCCCGCCACCACGGCAAACCACAGCGCGGGGTTCTGCCAGATCACGAACCGGAATAGATTATAAGGCATCAGCGTGGCCTGGTGCTCGTGTTCGGCCGGCGCGGTCAGATGTTCCAGTACCAAAGCGATGCTGGGAGCCAGCGCACTGCCGAAGGCCCTGGCTTGTGCCATCAGGGTCTGGTCGCCTTGCGTGGGCATGGCGGCGGACCAGAAATCCGGCAGGCTGAAATGGCGGTATCGGCTCCAGACCAGCACACCCACGAGGGCTGGCAGGACAGCGGCAAACAGCCGCTGATAGTCGCGCCCCCGCCACCATTCCCACACAAAACCCACCACAAAAAACGGGAAATAGGCCCATTGGTGGAGACCCGACGCGATAAAGCCCAGCAGGACGGCCAAAACCCAAGCCGCCCGGCGGTCCGACATCATCAGTCGCAGCCACAGCATGTCGAGGAACAGATGCGCCGTCATCGCGTAAACGGTGGCACCGGTCATCAGGATTTGCGGCGAACTCGCCAGCAACACGGCACCGAACAAGGCGGCATCGGGCTGGGTTGGCAGCAATTTGCGGATGATGTCATAGGTTACCACAACGGTGCCTGCCACCATCAGGGCATCGATCAGGGTCGGCAGCCCCAGCGCGATAAAGGGCAGATGCAGCAGCGCGTTGAGCGGCAGATACATCGAATGGTGCAACGAATGGTCGGGCGTAGCCTTGACAAAAAGCCGCTCGAACACTCCGATCATATCACGGAACATCTCCGGCACGGGGGCGGCCAGCACACCGCGGGAAAAAATACCGGCATCATAAAACACCATTTTTTCGTCGATGCTGAGCGGAAACGACCGCAATACCACCACGCCGATCAGCAGGCTTACAATACCAGCCGCCGCCGCACAGATCAGCATGATACGACGATAGTCGCATGCATCGTTGGCGGGACCGGCAAAGGGCAAAGCCAATGTGACAGAGCGGCCAGACCGCCGTAGCCCAACCACCACAAACGCTGCCACCATGCCGACAATCAGCAAAGCCGGCACATCCTGACCGTAGAAGAAAAACAATGTCGTAATCAGATGCATCGCAATCAACTCATGTGATTAAAAATGGATAATGAAAAAAATAAACGTGACAATCCGTTCGATATAAAACCTATATCCTGCAATGTCCAGCAGAGTATGGGACCTCTTACTGCGGATCGGCCAGATCCATCACCTGGATTTGCACCCGGTCGGCTCCGCCCCAGCGGTCGGGCGTCAGGCGTCCGGCCACATGCACCACCTGGTCGCGCCGCGACAACAGCGCCTCGCCCAGCGGCTTGCCGAGACAGCGGAAGGCAATGCCCTTGATGGTGCGGCCGTCACCCGCCTTGAACTGCATCCGCAAATGGGTCTCGCCGACCTGTGCCAGCTGGATCAGGCGATGGGCCGGCAGCACAAACACCGGATCGGCATGGCCCGAGCCGAAAGGACCGGCCTTGTCGATATCGGCCAGCAAAGCCGGGGTTGCACCGGCTGCTGTCACGGCGGCGTCCACCATCAGGCTCGGGTCCTGACGCGCCAGAGCGACCGCAGCAGCCAACTGGCTTTCCAGAAAGGCATGGAAGGGGGCAATCCGGTCAGCCAGCAGCGTCACGCCCGCCGCCATCGCGTGCCCGCCGCCCTTGAGCGCCAATCCCTGCTCGACAGCCTGCCGCACGACCTTGCCGAGATCGACCCCGAGGATCGAGCGGCCGGAGCCGGTGGCCTGTCCGTGCCCGTCCAGCGCCAGCGCAAAGGCCGGTCGGCCGAACCGCTCTTTCAGGCGCGAGGCCACGAGGCCGACCACACCGGGATGCCAGTCGGTGGCCGAGGTCAGCAGAACCGAGCCCTGGCTCTCGTCCATCCCGACCTGCCGCAGGGCCTCGGCCTCGCCCGCTTCCACCATGGCCGCTTCGATCACCTGCCGGTCGCGGTTGAGCGCATCGAGCTGGGCAGCCATGGCCTTGGCGGCTTCCTCATCCGGCTCCAACAGCAGGCGCGTCCCCAAAGCGGCATCGCCGATGCGGCCGCCCGCATTGATGCGGGGCCCCAGCAAAAATCCCAAATGCCAGGCTTCCGCCGGACCATCGAGCCGCGAGGCATCGGCCAGAGCCCGCAAACCGGGCCGCTGGCGCTGGCGGATGATCTGCAACCCCTGCCTGACAAAAGCGCGGTTCAATCCTTTGAGCGGCACCACATCGGCCACGGTTGCCAAAGCCACCAGATCGAGCTGGCCGAGAAGATCGGGTTCGGGCCTTTGCGCGTTCCAATGGCCCAACTGCCGCAACCGGCGGTTGAGCGCCACCAAAGTCAGAAACACCACGCCCGCCGCGCAGAGATGGCCCAGGCCCGAGAGATCGTCCAGCCGGTTCGGATCAACCACCGCCAGGGCCTGCGGCAGGATTTCAGGGGCTTGATGGTGGTCCAACACGACCACATCACAGCCCGCCGTCCGGATTTGGGCGAACACCTCATGGCTGGTGACACCGCAATCCACCGTCACCACCAGCGCCGCCCCCTGGGCATGCAGCTGGGTCAACGCGTCACTGTTGGGGCCATAGCCCTCGGTCATCCGGTCGGGAATATGGAACAGGCAATGCACGCCCGCCGCCTGTAAACCCTTCACCAAGAGCGCGACCGAACAGGCCCCGTCGACGTCATAATCACCGAATATGCCCACCGTCTGCCCGCCTGTCACAGCCTGTGCCAGGCGTTCGACCGCCGGTTCCATGTCGCGCAGGACCAGAGGATCGGGCATCAGATCGCGCAAGCGCGGCTGCAAAAAGGGTTCGGCCTCTTCCACCGAAACCCCGCGCCCCGCCAGAACGCGCGCCAGCGCATCCGACAGGCCGAGTTCCTGCACCATCGACAGAGCGATGGCATGCGCGCCGTCATCCAGCCGGTCACGCCAGCGCTGCCCTGTCAAAGAGCGCGACACTTTCAAAAAAGTGCTGCCTGCCACCTGTTGTGAAGTCATCGCGCGTCCGGAAACCGAGCCATGTCCTTATGATAGGTTGCCCACTCTATCAGTATAGCAGGCCCGATTCGGGAGCCATGTCTGCAATTCTGAAGGGACGAACCTGCCCGATGACAGGATCATGACGCAAGGATCGTCTTGTCCACATGACAGATATAGTGCTCGCCTGCTTTGGAAGCGGCATTCATCAACCGTTGGTTTGATAGATGGGCATAGCGCTGGGTTGTCGATATATTGGCGTGACCGAGAATTTCTTTCACATCGTACAGCGTCATGCCCTCATTGACCAAGGCCGAGGCAAAAGAATGGCGCAGGTCATGCATCCTGACATCCGCCAGACCCGCCCTTTTTCGGGCGATATCCCACGGGTAAAACAGTTGTGTATAGGGTTTTCCTGTCACAATATTCGGAAAAAGATATTTTGTTTCACCAAGCTTTGATTCAGTAAAAACTTTCAATTCCAATAGTATATTGATTGCACTCTCCGACAGCGGGATATAGCGGGGCTTGCCCGATTTGGAGATCGGAACAACCCATTGCCTGATGGCAAAATCGATGTGCGACCACTCCGCCTTCATCGCCTCGCTCTTGCGCGCGCCGGTCACCAAAAGAAAAGGAACAATATATTTAAGTATTGGACTATCGCTTTGGGCGATGGACTCAAGTAAGCGCTTGGCCTCGATCTGGCTGAGGTAACGGTCCATATGCGGCGGTTCCCGATACTGGCGGAACCCGTAAGCCGGGTTCTTGTCAAAACCGGGCACTTCGATTTCCTGTGCATAGGACAATGTCGCCTTCAATCTGGCCAACAGCCGGTTGCAGGTTGAGGCCTTATAACCCGCTTGCCGTTTTTTCAGCATAAACCCGCTGATGCTGGTCTTGCTGATCTCGCACAGGGTCATGTCGCCGAACACCGGGAACAGATGGTTGTAGAACAACCCCCAATCCTGTTCTGCGGCCCGTCGTGTCGCAAGCGCGTGGGGCATATAATGCTCGCATACAAAGGGTTTGTAGCGGATGATACCCTCTTGCTGGCTTGAAAGCATATCAATCATCATTGTTACCCACTATGCTGTACTATATTTGAGAGTGAATGGAATCAAACACAAATATCAATCCCGATTTCGAAACTATTTGTGCCGGAATTGAGCCAAAAGCCACACCACACCCATTGATATAGTGACCATTTTTGATATAATTTTCGTTGTATTTCATAGACTTACTGTCGATTGACGAGACGCTGGCATGGGCCGTAAAAAAATTGTTGAAACCAGTGCTGAAAAAAGCAGCAGAGCCCATTTGGCCATCATGATGAGGGCCGGACGGACGGCGCTTGGCTTTTCCCAGCGCGAATTCGGCGAATTGGTCGGGGTCCATTATTCATCCCTTGCCCGGTTTGAAACGGGTCAGTTGCGCTTGAAGCAGGTCCACATTGAAACGATGCTCAAGGTCCTGGAGAACTCGGGCCTGCAGATTGAGATATCGAAAGACAGTGGCATCAATATCCAGATCCCGCCCCATATTCTCGGAGCGATGGAAGCCATCGAGGGGATCAAGATGTCAGCGGACTTTTACGAAGCAGCCGAATTGGTCGGGCTGTAACAAAACGATATCAATCAACGCAATATCGACTTTGACGCTGCCCTGCCTGAACCGGCGGGGCTTTTTGTATGGGCGATTTTTGCTCGAGTATTAGCAATCCTAAGTGCAGGATTCGGTCTTTAGAGGGAACAAAACCCCCGGCAGTGTCCTGCCGGAGGTCTTTGATTAGATCACAAAAGGGGATTTGTGATTAGAACGAGCGGCTGACCCGGATACGGCCGGTCCACTGATCGTTCTGGTTGCTGGTGCGGAAAGCAGCAACATTATTACGGTAAGTGCCAGCGGCATAGTTAGCCTGGGTACCATCAATAGCAGCATTCATGCTAACTTTTGAGTAGTAAGCTTCACCAGAAATCAACATTCCCTTTACTGGTGTCCAACCAAGCTGCGAACCAATGCTGTAAATATTAATTGTGTTGCTTGCACCGTACTGATCAATGCTGGCATAGTGGCCAAACAATGTGCTGAACACGGTTGGGGACCAATAATGCTTCATACCAGCAGCAGCCGACCATGCCTTGGTCTTTTTAGCAGCATCGTCATTGATTGCATCTG
>Ga0136644_10001509_pt1 | contig 18421 bp, 14 predicted proteins | sample C_130820_EF_Meta_FD_94780 | JGI IMG/M metagenome (GOLD analysis project Ga0136644, IMG submission 94780) | Freshwater microbial communities from Lake Croche, Canada to study carbon cycling - C_130820_EF_MetaG (v2) (version 2) | ecosystem: Environmental > Aquatic > Freshwater > Lake | place... | reverse complement strand
CCCGCACGCTCGGGCTTGTGTTGGTGAGCACCAGCCCGCCGTTCGCGGGGATCGGCGGCACGGTTCTTTCCTGGCTTCGTCGCGTGCCACTTGTGTGGTGGGTGATGGATCTGAATCCTGACCAGATGGTGACGTCTGGAAAGCTGTCGCCGCGGTCCGTGATCACGAGAGCTTTCGACTGGATGAATCGGGTGACGCTTCGGAGAAGCCGGGCCGTCGTGGTCATGGATCGCTTCATGCAGGAACGGGTGGTCGCAAAGCTCGACGTGCCCGAGAAGATCCACGTCTTGCCTCCGTGGCCGCACGAGGACGTGCTGCAGTCCTTGCCGATTAGGCCGAACGCCTTTCGTGATGAACAGGGCTTCGGAGACGCATTCGTGGTGATGTATTCCGGCAATCATGGCATCCAGAATCCGTTGAAGACGCTCCTTGACGCCGCTCGCTTGCTCGAGGAGCGGCAAGACCTGCTGTTCGTCTTCGTCGGCGGAGGCGCCGGAAAACACGAGGTCGATCGGCGGATTGCGGCGGGCGCGAGCAACCTTCGATCACTGCCGTTTCAGCCCCTGTCTGTCATCGGTACGAGCCTGTCGGCGGCGGACGTGCATGTCGTGAGCTTGGCGAACGAGGCCGTGGGAGTGATCCATCCCTGCAAGATCTATGGCGCGATGGCCATCGGCAGGCCGGTGCTGTTTTTTGGTCCCGTGGAATCGCACGTCGGAGACATCTTCCGTGCCGGCGACATTGGCAGGGTCGTGGCCCATGGCGATGCCCAGGCGGCAGTCGCGGCGATCCTCGAACTCCAATCCTTGGGCGACGTCGGCCGCGGCACCATGGGCCAGCGGGCATCCGAGATTATCTCCGAATCCTTTTCGAGCGCCCGACTGCTCAGTCGTTTCTGTGACATCCTTGACGATGCCGGGCGGCCCAAGTGATGAAGGCGTTGACCTTGTTTCGCGCCCCGCCTCGCTACCGCAGCGGTGACGACGCGTTGTCGCCGGCCTTTGCGGACTCCATGACGCGATACTTTTCGCCCGTCACACTCTCGGAGATCACCCCGCAATGGCACGATGACCTCTTGGAGTCATTCCCACTGTCGCTCGTTCCGTTTCGCCACGGGATCTACAACCGCACCCTGCAGGCCATGATGATCCGCGCTGCCGTCCGGCGACTGGCTCCGGATGGCGTGGTCTGCGTGCGGGATGAACTGTGGCGTGGAGACGCGTCGGCAGCCTTCGAACGCGAGATCGCGCGGCGAAACACTTACATTTACAACTTCTTCGATAACTGGTTCGCCGTGCCTGCCTTGGCCCAACGGGCGAAGGTTCGCTGTGAACTGGCCGAAGCCATCATCGTGCCGACCGTGCGGCTCAAGGAACTCTGCGAGGAGTCGTATCCGCGGAAACCAGTGTTTGCCATCGAGGAACCGGTTGACTGCAGCCGTTTCGATGCCAGCGCAGTCGAGAAGGCGGACGCCCCCACTCTGGTGTGGGCCGGGAGTCCGTTCAGTCAGGGCGAACTCGAGCCCATGCGGGACATTCTCACCGCTGTGTACAGTGTGCGCCCGTTCGACCTCATCGTGCTCTCTGGCTACCGAAGGCCATCCCTGACACTCCCGATACCCTGGAGGTGGGTGCCGTTTTCCTCGGCCAACGAACAGGATGTCATCCCGCGGGCGTGGGCGGGCTTCTGCTGGTTGAACGCTGATGCCTATGCCGCCGCGAAGGGGTGCTATAAGACCAAAGTCTACATGGCGGCGGGCACGGTGCCCATCGTGTCAGACATCGGCCATGCCCGGCAGGTCTTGATGGCCGCGGGAGCTGGGTTTCTCATCGCGGAGAACGACTCCCGGCAATGGGTCGACACGCTGGTGCAACTGCTTTCGGATCGAGACGTAGCTATTCGCGACGGTAGCAAGGCCCGGGCCTTCGCCCGGGAGCAGTTCGCGTACGATCACATTGCGGCGGACTGGGCTGGAGCGATTCACAAGGTCTGCTAGGGGGTGGGATAGCAGAATGCGATACCGACCAGAGATAGACGGACTGCGGGGCATCGCGGTGGCGGCTGTCATCCTGTTTCACGCTGGATTCTCGCTGTTCAGCGGCGGCTTCGTTGGCGTGGACGTGTTTTTCGTCATCAGCGGTTTTCTCATCACGTCGATCATCGTTGAGGATCTGAAGACAGAACGGTTTTCCGTCATCCAGTTCTACGAGAGGCGGGCACGCCGCATTCTTCCTGCTCTGTTCGTTGTCATGGCCGCCTGCGTACCTTTTGCGTACCGCATTTTGAGCCCTGATGACCTTAAAGATTTCGCCCAGAGCCTGGCAGCGATCTGTCTCTTCGCGTCAAACGTGCTTTTTTGGGGTGAGAGCGGTTACTTCGACACGCAGGCCGACCTGAAGCCCCTTCTGCATACCTGGAGCCTCGCGGTCGAGGAGCAGTTTTACGTCGTCTTTCCCTTGCTGTTGTTGGCTGGCTGGCGGCTAGGACGAGGCGTTATTCTTGCGTTGATAGCCGCGGTCGCCGTTGCCAGTGTGTTCACGTCGATCAACGAGGTGCGAAACTTTCCATCCGCGGCCTTCTATCTTCTGCCGTCCCGGGCTTGGCAGTTACTGGTTGGGGCGTTGGCGTCGTTTCTCGCAGCCCGCTGGCCATCGGCGGCTCTGCGGCAGCCAGCAGTTCGTCTTGCCGCTGAGGCCGTCGGCTGGGTTGGGATGCTGATGATCGTCCTGGCCCTCTTCCTGTTCGATGAACGAACGCCGTTTCCCGGTATCAATGCCGCGCTGCCAACCGTTGGAGCGACAATGGTCTTGTTGGGTGGGACTGACCGCACCACTTTGGGGCGGATGCTGGCATGGAGGCCGCTGGTGGGCCTCGGCCTCATCAGCTACAGCGCGTATCTCTGGCACCAGCCGCTGTTCGCGTTTACCAAGCATGCACTCCTCGCGGACCTGCCCACCGATCTCGCGGTCGTGCTGTGTGCCGTGACCGTGGTGCTCGCCTGCATGAGTTGGCGGTATGTCGAGCAGCCGTTTCGCGATCGCGACTTCATCAGCCGCAATACGGTGTTTGCGCTTTCGGCCGCGGGCATTGCAGCTTTCGTGGGGCTCGGTTTCGTCGGGCATCGGTTGAGCGACCGCATCACTGAGATTCGGCTTCAGAGTGTCGACCCGGCGCTGCGATCGCAGTTCCGCACCAGAGAGTCGCTCGTTGCGGATCGCAATGCTTTCGTGGCGCAGTTCCTGCCCGAGGCTGGAAACGACTTTTCCAGCGACAACGCCACGAAGAAAATCCTGATCCTCGGAGACTCCGTCTCCGAGGATCTCTATAGCGCTGTGATCGTGAACAGTGAACTGTTTCCCGGCATCGAGTTTCGGAGATTAATGCTCGATGAGCCGTGCATGCGGGCGGCGGCGCATGCCATCGCCACGGGAGAGCTGCCGGCGGCCATCGAAGAGGAGGATTGTCGATCGCAGCTGGAGCGATTGCGAGATGGAACGCTTCTGAAGGCAGCGGATGTAATCGTTCTCTGCTCAAATTGGCCGCGTTACATCACGCACAGTACGCACGAAGGAGGGATCGAGCTTGCCGAGGCGTTGGCGGCGCGGGGCCGGCAGGTGCGGATCGTCGGGCTCATGTCGATTCAGGAGGCATCGTCGACGGCGTTTCTTGCCATCAGAAACGGACTCACGGTCGAGCAGGTAAACCGCGTGGCATACCACACCGTACTGCGGAGCAAGATCGCCAAGCCAAACGCCGATGCCCGCGGTGTTGCGGAACGGTCTGAGAACGTCGGCTATCTCGATAAATACGCGGTGTTTTGTGATGACGAGGCAAAGAGCATGCTGCTGTACGATGCGGACGGCCAGATGGTGTTCGCCGACAATTTTCACCTGACAACGGTTGGCGGCAGGTATTTTGGCAGGCAGATTGCGGCTCTGCACTGGTTTGACCAGCCATGAAAACGCATCAATCGTTTCAGGGACAGCTCGGTCAGCCGTTCGTGGGCATCCTGCTGGCGTATTGTCTGCTCTGCGGAGCGATGCTGCGACGGTTTCTCGATTGTGTGGCCCCGGACGCTGTTTGCCATCGCACGAGTGTGCGGAAATGCCAGATCTTGGAGTTCACCTCGCTGAGGACGAAGGCCGTGAAGCGACCATGAATATCGCCATCATCACGCAGCCCGACTCGGCCGTCATCCCGGAAAATATTGCCAAGCTGGCGGGGCTGCCTGGTATCTCACTGAAGGCCGTCGTCGTCCTCGACGTGAAGGGCGCGCTCGCCAACAAGCGAGGCTATTTCCTAAAGGGCTTCGGCGCGTGGCAGTGTGGAAGGTTGTTCGCAAGGCTGGCTTGTCAGCGGTTCGCTGCTGCCACGCGGCGTGCCCTAGGGGGGAAGGTTCGCGAAGGGGAGGGCATGTCCGTTCAGCAATTAGCGGCCCGGCTCGGCGTTCCCTGCCGGTACACGGAGCAGCTGCACAGAGACGATGTGCTCGGATACCTCAAATCCCTCGACCTCGACCTGATCGTCTCGTTCTCGGCCCCAATCGTGTTCAAGGAATGCCTGCTGACGCTGCCGCGACACGGCTGCATCAATCTGCACTGTTCGCTCCTGCCCCTCTATGCGGGGCTGCTTCCAAGCTTCTGGGTTCTTTACCGTCAGGAGCAGCAGACAGGGGCCACCGTGCACTATATGGACACGCGGATCGACAATGGCGGAATCCTGGGGCAGGAGGTCGTCCCAATCGAGCCGGAGGCTACGATGCTCGATGTGATCAGGAAGACGAAGCGGGTGGGAGGCGATCTGATGGTTCGAGTCGTGCAGGACATCGCCTCGGGCACGGTCGTGGTGCGGGAGAATCGCGAGGACAAAGGTTCTTACTTCGGGTGGCCGACGATTGAGCAGATGCGTCAGTTCCGCCGACAGGGAGGCCGGCTCTCATGAAACGTCATGCCGTTCTCAGCATGGACGTCGAGGACTGGTACCACCTCGACTATTTTCGGGGACTGGAAATCGATCGCTCCTGGAGCATGCTCGATGGCCTGGATGTCTACCTTTCGCTGCTCGAGCGTCACTCGATTCGCACGACATTTTTCGTCCTGGGTGAACTGGCGGAGCGGCTGGGCAGCAGGCTCAGGTCGATGGCTGAGACGGGCCATGAGATCGCGTCGCACGGTGTGGCACACAAGCGGCCTCTGCAGATGTCGGTTGACGAAGTCGCTGCCGATCTGCAGCAGAGCAAGGCCCAGCTTGAAAACGAATTGCAGCGGCCTGTGGAGGGTTTTCGCGCACCCTGCTTCAGCATGGATCGAGCTCGGCTCGAAGAGGTGCGGAGGGCGGGCTACACCTACGACTCGAGCCGCATCGACTTCACGGGGCATCCCCTCTACGGCAGCTTGGATGTCGACGATTTTGACACCGTATCCGCCGGGCATGGTGTGTTGCAGGGGTTTCACGAATTCGAAGTGAGCACATTGCCCGTGCTGGGAAAGCGGCTGCCTGTGTCCGGTGGCGGCTACCTTCGGATCGCCCCGTGGGCGGTCATGCGGCCACTGATTCAGTCGTATCTGGCGAGTCATCCGCTCTATGTGCTCTATATCCACCCGTTTGAACTGTCGACGCAGGCGAACCCGGCCGAGTGTGCGAAGCTTTCATTCACCCAGCGGTCGCGCTTCTCCATCGGCAGGGCGGGCGTGGCTGACAAGCTGGAGAAGCTGATTCTGCTGCTCAAGCAGAACGGGTTTTCGTTCGTGACGTTTCGGGATCTGTGCCGGGAGGCCACGGGACCAGCGTGAGAATCCTTGTCACAGGTGGATCGGGGTATCTTGGCTCGGCGGTGGTGTTAGCACTGCGGGCTCGGGGGCACGAGGTCGTGACGATCGGCCGGCATCCGAATGTCGATGTCGCCGTCTGCGACCTCACGGATCGTGATGCGGTGCGAGACGCGGTGCGGGCGGTGGGCGAATGTGCCGCCGTCGTGCATCTCGCGGCCCGTGCCCACAACTTCGGTGGCGTGAGCCTCGACGACCTACTTCTGGCCAACACCGCCACGACCCGCAACCTGGTCGACGCGCTGCGGGCCGAAGGTGGCACAGACACGGTCCGGTTTGTGCACGCGTCTTCCGTGTCCGTGTATGAAGTGCTGGGCACGGCGTCGGGATTGACCGCGGCGCAGGCTCCCTATGCGGCCTCGAAGTTGCAGGCCGAACAGCTGCTGTACGCGGAGCCTTTTCGGAGCCTGTGCGTGCTGCGTTTCGCGCCGATCTATGATTCAACACACTTGCAGGACGTTGCCAAGCGTGTTTTCCTGCCGGGCACGCGGGTGAAGTTGCGGCTCTGCCCGCCGCCGGTACACAGCCTGTGCTCGCTCCATCGGGCGGTGGAGGCCATCGTTGCGTCTGTGGAAACAACGGCTCTCGAGCGATATGTGGCCAACGTGACGGACGCGGCCCCCATCAGTCAGAGTGAACTGCTCGAGTGGTTTCCGGGCAGAGCGTTGCCAGTGCCATCGGCACTGTTGCGAAGCGTCGCCGGCGGGATTCGTTTTTGCGGCGGGAGGGGACGTACGCTGTCGCGAATGATTCAGAAGTTCATTGCATCTTCGATATATCCCGATGCCGGAACTCTGCCGACGGTTTCTGGTTCTTGAGTTAATGTGTACAGGGAGCACGGCCCGATGCTGAGGAGAAGGATTCAATGACATCAGCCATGCAGCGATCGAGGCATATCGGCCGTGACCCGCGTCTCAAATACTTGCTGCGGGTCGGCTCCCTTCTACGCGTCGCGATGTGCCCGTAGGCCCCGCCGTATGGTCGTCCCTTCGCGTTCGCCGCTGGCCTGCCGCTGCGGGCGAAGACAGTGTTTTCGCGGCACATTCGATTCTCTGATGCGATGCAACGACACGTTGCGGAGCATGCGGTGCGGACGGATCGTGGTTGGATCGGTGTGCACTACCGGTGCACCGATCTTAAGACTGACTGACCTCTCGAACGGATCGCGGAAATCGTGCAACAAAGCGGGAGTCGGAACGTTTACTGTTCGCCCGTGACCCCTTCTCCATCACCCATCGCCATGACCAGTCGATTTTCAGCCTGTTGTGCAAGAGGCGAGGACTTCCTGCATTTCGTGACTGTTCCGACTATGGGATCAGGCCTCGGCAGTATCTGGCGCCTGGGCGGTTCTATTTTGAGAACCGCTACGACAACAGTCCGTATCCCGTGATCACGCTGCACTTCCGCCGTGCGAATCCGCGACTGTACCGGATCAAGGCGGCGGTCAAGGATCTTCTCGGACGAGTGATTCGCCTATGACCGGGTCGGACCCTGCGCATGAAGCGTCTGGATGAAGGCCAGGATCTTCTCCGCCTGCGTCAGCCAGGTCACGCCCTCCACGGCGGCCCTGCATCGTGATCCCATCGTGGCCCGTACCTCGGCTGGAGCGGCGACCGTGCTTTGTATGCAGCGAGCAAGCCCTTCCGGGGTCTCGTCGTCGAGCACGATGACGTCGCTCCCATAGTGTTCGGCCACGTCTGAGGTGGCCGTGGAAAGGACGGGCCGGCCGGCCGCCAGGTACTCCATCAATTTGGAGGGGAAGTTGTAGCGATTTTCCAATAGGCGGGATGGCCGCGGATTCACGAGCAACGCAGCCTTCTGCAGCATGTCGCTGTATTCCGCTTCTGTCACGAATCCAAAAAATCGGATGCGGGGATCCGACGTGGCCTGCTGCTTCAGGCGTGCCTCCAGCGTACCCCGGCCGCTGAACCAGAATTCAAGAGCCGGGTCTTGCACGTGCGGGATCGCGTCGAGCAGCAGATTCACCCCGGCGGGCTCAGAGAGGGCGCCGGCGAAGTAGATCGCGTGTGCGGCAGGTTCCGCGGGCGGCTGCGGCAGCTCGAGCAGGTAGGAAGCCGGCGGCCTGACCATCCGCATCGAGGGCTTGCCCTGCCGAAAATCGTTCGTCGTGTGGGAGGAAAATACGATCGTGCCGGGTGACAGACGAACCATCAGCGTCTGAAGCCAGTTCCGCAGGCGTGTGACCGGTGGCTGGCCAGCTTGGGAGCAGGTGAGATCCGCCACGATGGTCGCGACGGGGATGCCATACCACCATCCTGCGAGGATCGCCGGAGCCGTGAACCGCGTGAGCGGGTTGGCGACGAGAATGGCATCGGGCCTTCCATCGGGCCAGCGGCCAAACAGCCGCCGCATCATCGACCAGACCTGCGTGAGGATCTGCACCGGCCCGAGCGCGAACGAGGGCAGCTCCTCGATCACGACACCGTCCTCGATGACGCTGCGTTTGAATGGTCGCCGTCTGGGCCGTGCACTGAAGGCCGAACAGCCGGGCAGGCTCAGGCCTGTCACGTGGTCGACTCCACACTCGCGCATGGCGTGCATCAATTCCAGTTGCGTCGTGTTGTGTGCCGCCGAAGCCCATCGATTCCGTGCACAGTCTTCCGCCGCCTGCATCGATCCGATGAACAACAGATGCTTCACGGCACTTTTCCTCGAACCAAGGGGCTCTCGCTCGGAGCATCCCGCAGCGTGGCAGACTCTTCTGCGAGATTAATTCTACGTTGCACGAAGCATGGTTGCCCAGCGTTGCGGCAGGCCGCGGAGATGGGCCGATGTCTATCGGTCGGCGGTTGGCATGGCGGCATAGAGATCGGCATACTGCCGCGCGACGATGCGCGAATCCCAGAGGCGGCACGCCCGCTCACGGGCGGCGCTGCCAAGACCTGGGTCGCGCTGTGTGGCCCTCAGCACCCATTCGATTCCGGCCGCCAGGTCCTGCACATCGAATGGCTCTGAGAGATAGCCCGTGTGACGATGAGCGACGATGTCGGCGAGGCCGCCCGTATTGAATGCGACCACTGGCGTCCCACAGGCGTGCGCCTCCGACGCAGTCTGGCCGAACGCCTCGAGCCTCGAGGGCACCGCGACCGCGTCGGCGGCGCTGTAGAGCAATCGAAGCTTCTCGTCATCGTGGAGATAGCCGGTGTGTCGGACGGGGAATCCCAATGACAGCTCCTGCGCGGGAGCCAACTGCCCGAAGACGACGAGTTCCAGGCCCTCGAGACGGCCGCGCAGCTGTTGCAGGGCGTCGCGGAGCAGGTCGAATCCCTTGCGAGGATCCTCGTCGCCACCGACCGCGCCAAACAGCACGACGAGTGCATCCGGAGGCAGGTTCAGTGTCTGGCGGGCAAGCAGCTTGTCCACTGGGCACCAGACCGTTGTGTCGATGGGGTTGGGAATGACCGTGACGGGCCAGTCTCGCATCAGCTGGCTCTGCTCCACGCAGCCCGCCAGCCAGCGGCTGGGCGTGACGATCTGAAACGGCCGCCGCCAGTGCCGCTGCTTTCGTCGCCACGTCCAACGGTCGAGATCGAAGCCCGACTCGTGGATCGGCCGATTTGCGGCAGAGTATCCCTCGCGATAGCGATGGCCCTCGGTGTAGTGCTCCGCGCCGCAGAAGGCCCACATGTCGTGCAGGGTCCAGACCGTAGGTTTTGTGAGCCGTCCGATATCGGCGACCGACATCATTTCACAGTTGATCCAATGCAGGTGCACGACATCCGTCGTGGAGGCATTGAGACGACGTGCCCAGCGGGAAGGGATGCAGGCGGGAGAGTGAAGCCCTGGGCTACCCCCTTTCAATACGCTTCGCCACGGTGACGCAAGGATGCGTCGCGACCTTGCCAGCAGCCGTCCGGGGGCCGTGGCCGGGCCGGTGACGGTCGGATTGCCCTGGGTGGCCCTGTTCACTCTCAGACTCGAGTCGATTCCCACGCCGCGAACCGCATGATGAATGCGAAGGGCTGCGCGGGCGGCGCCGCCGATGGAGTCGGAGTAGTTAAGGTGAACGACTTTCATGGTCGAACTCGCCAGCAGGTCGTCTCGTGATTCCGGGAGAGACGGCATGCTAGAATAGTTGGAGATTGAGGGCGAAGACACGTTTTTCCGGCGGCCCCGATGAAACCACGCGACAACTCGACGCCCGCAATAGCCGCCGCCCCGACGGGAGAAGAGATCGTACTTCCGCCACAGTACAGGGTGCTGCCAACGAGCGTGCCGTTCTATGTGCCTGGGTTTGAAAAGCAGCGTTACCCGCAGTGCTACGCGCTTGCCCCCGAGCCGATCGAGTGTAGTGAGTGGTTCGATCGGTTTGCAGGCCGGGTGCTGCAGGCCATCGGGTCGACCTACCTGCCGGTCTGCCGCATGAGCGACGGTGAATTTCTCCTCTTATTCGGGGTTCAGCCGCCAAGCGTCCGTCATCCATGGCTGCGTCGGTGGAGGATTCGGCTGTCCCAGGCCCGACACATGATACGGCAGCGGCTCGTCGGGTTTCGGGCCCAGACGGCTCCCGGAGTCTCTTCGGGCGCGATGTCCCACGCCGAACAGAAAGCATTCGTTCCTACGCTCTCGTCGCGGTATTTGGAGATTGCGAGAGACGGGATTCTTGGGCTCCATCTCGGCTATGCACCCGTGCCGTTTCAGGAACAGTATTTTCCGGCTATACGCAACTGGCTGAAGCAGAATGACGTCACTCTCACGCTCGACAACTACGCGCCCTTTTATTTCGTGTATGGACTGCTACGTGGGCCCGTGTTCCCGGAATTGATCGGTGGGCGGCGGGTCTTGATCGTCCATTCGGCCACGGGTGCCAAGCGAGAGGCGATCACGCGTTCCATTCAGGCTGCCAACCCTCGCGGGATCGAGTGGCTGACAATTTCCCCAAGTCGCTCGTTTGCCGACATCCTCGACCTGTCCCGACTGCAGGAGAAGCCCGACGTCTGCCTGCTCGGCGGCGGCGTTGGCAAGTCGGCGCTCTTTCCGCAGCTGCGACCGCTCGACATCCCGTGCTTGGACGCCGGCTTTGCGTTCGAAGTCTGGGCCGATCCCAACAAGCAGTGGGACCGCCCCTACATGTCGCCCGATCCGTCCTTCGATCCTTCGCGGGTCCGGTTTGGCACGGCTGCGGATCGGCGGCAGATGCGGTCGTGATACAAGTCGTTTCCCTAGGGCACGGGGTTGAAGAACTGACCGCGAAAGCCGCAGACCGACTTCGACACCTTCATGCGAAGGTCGATGCCCAGTTCCGCCTGCCAACGCCTGCGGATCTCCTGCTCCCCGGCCCGGCCTGCGTCGTCCAGAAGGACGAAGCACCGCTCCCGGTTGAGTTGATCGCGGAGGAACGGCAGCGCCGGATAGCGTGACAGGGCGATGCGGTCGTTGCATGCCTCTGGCCCGTCGATGATCACGGAGTCAAATGTCGACGCACCGATCGATTCACGATGCGGGTCGAGGTCGTACCAGGAGTTGCCGGCAATGGCGAGCCGATGGGGGACGACAGGAGCGTGAATCAATTCCACGGATTCCAACGCGCCCGCTTTTTGCAGGTATTGACGGATGATCGCCTGCCAGGCGGCGTTGCCCTCGACGCTCACGAATCGACACGACAGCTGCTTCTGTTTGATGAGGCTGGCAATGACCAATGTGGAGATGCCGGAGCCAAATTCGATGATCGCTTTCCGCTCGTTGGCGACAATGTCGTTGCAGATCGTGAGGATGCTCTCAAACGAGAGTGCCGAGGCCGACACGGGAATGAAACCGTAATCGTGGAGAAGATCCTGCAGGAGCAGGAGGCTCCGCGGTTCGTTGTCGCGGCCGGCAAAGGTCTGGAACCGCCGACTGAGGGCCCCGAGCACGCGTTGAATCATAGGAGGGTTCCTTGCCAGGCGTGTGTCGAAGAGAAGTGCTCGTGGGAGCTTAATGAGTCACCGTGTGTTGAACAAGCTGACACCTACCACACACATGTGCAGCCGAAATGCCCAGTGCGGCAACAATGAACGTAGCGGTTGTACCGATCTTCCGTGCTGGCCTGCCATCCAGATAGGTGCAATAATTGACCGTTGGGAGTCTGCCCGCCGGGGAATCGCCGTGCACGTCAAACGCGCCCTCATCACCGCCGCAGGCCGGGAGCAGCAGAGTCTGCCCCTGCAGCGGCTCGTTGACAGTGACGGCGGCCCCAAAACAGCCCTCGAAATCATCGTCGAAGAGGCCGTGGCCGCCGGTGCCCACGAAGTGGGCATCGTCGTTCGGCCCGGCGACGAGCCGGCGTTCCGTGCAGCCGCCGGTTCCTCCCCTTCCCGGCTCGAGCTGATACCCCAGCCTGAGCCGCTCGGTTACGGCAATGCCATCAGCACGGCCCGCCAGTTCATCGACGGCGAGCCGTTTCTGCATTTTGTGGGCGACCATCTCTATGTGAGCGATACCGACCGCCGCTGCGGTCAGCAGCTTATCGCCGTTGCCGAGGTGGAGGATTGCAGCGTGTCGGCCGTACAGCCGACGCGGGAAAACATGCTCCCCTATTTCGGCACGATCGGCGGCCGCCGTGTGCCGCAGACCAGAAGCCTCTACGAGATCGAGAGCGTTCTGGAAAAGCCGACGCCCACGCAGGCCGAGCAGCAACTGATCGTGCCGGGACTCCGCGCGGGCCACTATCTCTGTTTCTTCGGCATGCACGTGCTCACGCCCGTGATCTTCGAATTGCTCGACTCCCTCGGTGACGCTGGTAATCGGCAGCTGTCGCCCGCTCTGGCCGTGCTTGCGGGCCGCGAACGCTATCTGGCCTATGAGGTCGCTGGCAACCGCTACAACCTCGGCGTCACCTACGGTCTGCTCGTCGCACAGCTGGCCCTCGGCCTCTCTGGCAAGGACCGTGCCGACATCCTGAGCCAGCTCGTTGAACTGCTCGCCCGGCAGCCTCAAGCCACATGAGCCGTTCTGTGGACGCCAGCCGTTTGGTCGCGATCATCAAGTCGGACGATCCGGCGATCCGCGACCAGTCGCTCGAAAGTGTCTGTGAGGCGGCAACGGCCGACGACCTGCTCGCCGAAGCGGCGGCGCTCGAGTCCTTCCGCCATGCAAGCCAGAGCCTCTACCACCGCGTGCGGGCGCTCTTTTTCCTGGCGGGCATTCATCGCTTCCACTTGCCTGCGAGGCTGCCTGCCGGTGGCCGCGTGGCTGCGCTCATCCCCCACGTCGGCTACGAGCATCTGCTCAATCGACGGTTCGAGGAGGCGATCGGCACGTTCCTGGAGAGCCAGCGCACCCACGGGCCGTCCGATGCGATCTCGAGTGCCCTGGGAGTGGCCTATCGCGAGCTCGGACTGCAGACGCTCGCCAATCAGGTGCGGAAGAGTGTGCGGTCGTTGCGAGGCAACCAGTGGATGTTTCGCGTCGGACACCCGGCCGACCATGCTCTCCGCATCCGCCCCGAACTCCTCGCCCGTAGCGACGGGGGCACGTTTCCACTGCTTCGCGAATCGACGCCTGTGCGGATGGACCTGTCGCATTCCTGCTGGAGCGACGTCTTCTTCCTCGGTATGGACTATCCCGAGGGGGCGCGGGTGCTCAACGTCTCGATCGATCTGGGCGTGCATGGCCGCGATGCCACGCCGAAGCCGCCGGTTGAGGCATATCTGCGGGTGATCGACAGCCCTGTGCTGCGGCTCACGAGCGTCGACCTGGCCACGACCGCCGAGATCTCAGACCTGGGCGAGGTGTTTGACTTCGCCCGCGATTATCTCGGGCTGCTCAAGGCGGCCGTGATCGCCGCGGGCATCGTGCCGCCCGGCATCGAGGGCTCGGGCGCCAGCCTCGCCGATCTGCTCGCCCGAGTGGTCGGCGCCGGTCACGGGATCGAGATCGTGAGCAGCGTCAACAACATCCCCAAGGGCTCGCGGCTGGCCGTCTCCACCAATCTGCTCGCGGCACTGATCGCCGTCTGCATGCGGGCCACCGGGCAGGCGCAGTCGCTCACTGGTCAGCTCAGCGAAACAGAACGCCGGCTCGTTGCCGCGCGGGCGATCCTCGGGGAGTGGCTCGGGGGTAGCGGTGGGGGCTGGCAGGATTCCGGCGGCGTCTGGCCGGCGGCGAAGCTGATCCGCGGCGTGGTGGCAACGGAGCAGGATCCGGAGCATGGCACGAGCCGCGGCCGCCTTTTACCGACCCACGAGCCGGTACGGGTGGGCTCGACCCTACAGGATTCGCTCGTGCTGGTGCATGGCGGCATGGCGCAGAACGTGGGGCCGATCCTGGAGATGGTGACGGAAAAATACCTGCTGCGGTCGGCCGCCGAATGGCAGGCGAGGCAGGAGTCGGCCGACGTGCTCGACGAGATCATCGCGGCCGTCGAGGCAGGCGACATGCGCCGGATTGGCGCCGCCACGGCCCGCAATTTCGTCGGCCCGATCCAGACGATCATTCCGGGAGCCACCAATCTCTATACCGAAACGATCATTCGCCGCGTGCGGGAGCGGTTTGGCGACGACTTCTGGGGCTTCTGGATGCTGGGTGGCATGTCGGGCGGTGGCATGGGGTTTATCGTGGCGCCCCACGTGAAGGCGGCAGCGCAGCAGGCCATCGGCCAGATCATGTCGGCCACCAAGCGGGATCTCCAGCACGCTCTTCCCTTTGCGATGGAACCGGTCGTCTACGACTTCGCGGTGAATGACCGTGGCACGTGGTGTGATCTGCTTACGGATCATGCCGCACTGATGCCCGCCGCCTACTACGCTCTCACGTTGCCGGAGCTTTTGAAGACCGATCGGCTCGCACTGCCGGCTTCGCGTCGCGCCGAACTCGATGCCTTCGGTGCCGCCTGCCGCACGCAGCCGGAACTGGCTGGCATGGTCGACACGCTCTTCGACCGGCTGTTTCCGCGGGTCGAAGGGGCTCGTGGCAACGCGAGCGCACTCCGCAGGCTGCTTGCGGATCTCGGATTCGATGATGTGCAGCATGAACAGATTCGCGCCGATCTGCGGGCGGGCCGGATCGGCCTTGCCCAGAACCGCCTTCCCGCCGCGACTTCGATCGAAGACGTTCGTGATGACGACGTGGCCTTCGCTGACGAAAATGCGGGAGACGAGTCGAACCACGCCCGTGGTCTCGATGCTCTTCGTCGCGGAGAAGCGGCGGTGGTGACGATGGCCGCGGGCGTCGGCAGCCGCTGGACGCAGGGGGCGGGCGTGGTGAAGGCACTGCATCCCTTCTGCAAGCTGGCCGGCCGGCATCGGACGTTTCTCGATGTGCATCTGGCGAAGTCGCGGCGGACGGGCCGGCTCGCCGGCATGCCGCTGCCGCACCTGATCACCACCAGCTATCTCACGCACAGGCAGATCGAGTCGTTTGGGCTCGACATGGCCGGGGTCGCGGTGACTCTCTCTCCTGGCAAGGCGGTGGGCCTACGGATGATCCCGATGGCTCGCGATCTGCGGTTTGCCTGGGAGGAGCTTTCCCATCAAGTGCTCGACGAGCAGAAACAAAAAGTCCGCGACAGCCTCCGTGCGGCGCTCGTTGCGTGGGCCGAGCAGGCGGGCGAGGGGGCCGACTACACCGACAACATGCCCGGGCAGTGCCTCCATCCCGTGGGCCATTGGTATGAGGTGGCCAACCTGCTCCGCAACGGCGTGCTGGAGCGGGTGCTCCGTGACCGGCCCCAGATCCGCTGGCTCTTTCTGCACAATATCGACACCGTCGGCGCCGATCTCGATCCTGCTCTACTCGGACGCCATATCGCGAGCGGTGCCGGCCTCACCTTCGAGATGATCCCGCGTCGGATCGAGGATCGTGGCGGCGGGCTTGCTCGCGTGAATGGCCGGCCCCGGATCGTGGAGGGGCTGGCGATGCCTCGCGAGAAAGATGAGTTCAAACTGCGGTTTTACAACACACTTTCCACCTGGGTCGACGTTGATCAACTGCTCGCCGTGTTCGGTCTGACGCGGAGCGATCTCGGCCACGAGGCCAAGGTCGCCGCGGGCATCCGCTCGCTGGCGGCGAAGATGCCGACGTATGTGACGCTGAAGGACGTGAAGAAGCGCTGGGGGCATGGGCAGGAGGATGTGTTTCCCGTGGCGCAGTTTGAAAAGCTCTGGGGCGACATGACGGCGCTACCGGAGATCGAATCGCGATTTGTGGTGGTGCCGAGGCTGCGTGGGCAGCAGCTCAAGGACATCGCGCAACTCGATGGCTGGCTCCGCGACGGGTCCGCCGCCTATGTGGAGTCGCTGGGCGACTGGCTGGTGTGAAGACCGTCGAAAGATGGTGACCAGATGAGATCGTGCGCGATTGCGGCAGATAGAAAACCTGCCGCCACTGTAGCCTTGACGTTCGACCGAGAACTGCCTGACAATTCTCTGAAACCGGACCCGCAAACGATGGACCATCTCACTCGCTTCGCCGCCGAACTCTTCGGCACGTCCATCCTCTGTGTGATCGCGATTCTGGCCATGGCTGGGACGACGCAGGGTGATGCGGCCCACCTCGTCGCAGCCACTGGTTACGGCCTCGGCGTGATGGCGGCGATGCATGCCTGCAGCGCTCTCGGGCCGGTCCACCTCAATCCGGCCGTCACGCTGGCGATCTTCGCCACCGGCCGTGGCAGTTTCGTCCGCGTGGCCGCTTGTGTTGCTGGGCAGTTGGCGGGCGGGTGTCTGGCCGGCCTGCTCGCGATGTGGCTGCTTGCGGGTGAGGGAACGGCGCTGGGCATGCCGGCGGGTAGCTTCACGAAGACCGATGCGATCAAGACGGTGGTCATCGAGGGCCTGCTGACGATGGTCTGGTCGGCCGTGTTTCTCGGCTGCGTCTTCGGCGGCAAGCTGGGGGCGGCGGCGCCGCTGCCCATCGGGCTGGCTGTCGTGGCGGCAGCGCTGGCGGGGCTCCCGTTCACGGGAGCCGGCATGAATCCCGCCCGGGCCCTCGCCTCGGCCGTGGCCTCACTCGACTTCTCAATGCTCTGGATGTATGGGGCCGGCCCGTTGGCAGGGGCCGCGGTGGCTGGCCTCGTCGGCCGGGTGTTGCTCGCTGACGGTGGTTCACCGGCCACACGGCGAGCCTGAACCCGCCCTTCGTGGCGGGGGATGGCAGATCTTTCCGGTCATTGCGCGTGCGAGCTTCGATGCGAGTCTGCAATGTCTGTCTGACGCATGATCCTGCCTACGGCGGCTTGCATCGCTCGGTCGGGGATTTTTCACGGGCACTCTCCGCGTCGATCCTCTCATTCGATGACGGCTATGGGGAACGGATCAACGTTGAGGATGGCCTGTCTATTCGTAGGATCGGCTCTGGCCCGGGCTGGCTTGCCCGCGACTGCCGGGTGATGTCGGCCGCCGTCGCGTGTCAGGCCGACGCCGCAGTGGCTGCCGCCGACCTGCTTGTCGTGCACTCGCTCTTTCGGGCGCATGCCCCGTGGGCCGAACGGTGGGCCCGGCAACCTGGCCGGCGGTATTGGGCGGTGCCACACGGCTGTCTCGATCCTTGGGGACTCTCCCAGCGTGGCCTGCTTAAGCGGCTTTGGCTTGAGACGCAGGGCCGGTCGTATCTGGCCCACGCCGATCGAATCATCGTCTCGTCGCAGCGGAGCCTCGAGAAGTCGCAGACCTGGATTTCATCCGGAGGCCTGGCCTCTCGTGCCGTTATCGTGCATTGGCCGGTGCCGCTGCCGCGGCTCGATGATCGGGAGGCAACGCGGGCCAGGTTCCGGCTACGGCACGGGATTCCAGAGGCGTCGCGACTCATGCTCTTCGTGGGACGGCTGCACGCGGTAAAACGGCCGATCGAAACGGTGCGGGTCTTCTGTGCGGCAGCGCAGGAGCATTGCCACTTGGTGATGGTCGGTATGGATGGTGACCTCACGCAGGCGGCTGTCCACGCGGCGATTCCGGCTGGATGGCAGGAGCGGGTCCATCTGCTCGGGTCGCTCGCTGGCGATGCCGTCACCGAAGCGATGCTCGCCAGTGATGGGTTTATCTCGCTGTCGTTTCAGGAAAACTTTGGCTACGCAGCGGCGGATGCGATCGCCTCCGGGCTGCCGGTGATTCTTTCTCCCGGACATGACCTCGCCTACGAGATGCCGATGCGAGAAAGCCGGTTCGCCTGTGGTTGGCTCATGGGCGATGATTCCCATGCGACGGCTGTCGCGGCGATCCGCCAGTGGGCGGCGGCACCGGAGGCAACCTTGGCTGCGATGGGCAGCACGGGCCGGGCGTGGGTGGACGATACACTCACGTTCGAGCGATTTCGCGACAGGCTCACAGGTTTGTTGGGATAACGCGACCGTGGGTGGCAGACTGGTTGAATGAAAGCCCCCGGCGGAAGCCGGGGGACGCTGGGTGTGTGGTGGATCGCGGCACGTTTCTTGTGGGTGGGACTTTTATGGGGAGCTTTTCTCGCGTGGTCACTTGGGTGGTGTTCATTGCCGGTGTCCCGTCGCTTCCGCTCAGGGCTTTTATTTCGTGGTGGGGTGATGGGGCCGCAGTGGGTGGCAGACTGGTTGAATAAAAGCCCCCGGCGGAAGCCAGGGGACTCCGGGTGTGTGGTGGATCGCGGCACGTTTCGAAGGGTTTTATGGGTGTGGACTTTTATGG
>Ga0136644_10001508_pt1 | contig 18426 bp, 19 predicted proteins | sample C_130820_EF_Meta_FD_94780 | JGI IMG/M metagenome (GOLD analysis project Ga0136644, IMG submission 94780) | Freshwater microbial communities from Lake Croche, Canada to study carbon cycling - C_130820_EF_MetaG (v2) (version 2) | ecosystem: Environmental > Aquatic > Freshwater > Lake | place... | reverse complement strand
TCACAAAGAAATATTTCCGGGCACATAGTCAACAACCAATGTATAACAAAAATGTTCACGTAACAAAACATCGCGAAACGGGTGAACAAATAATGGTGTTCGTAAAAAATTGAACTTTACTATAACTTTTATTAGATTATTATAATAAAAGTTATCGGACGCAAAATGACATATGTCTTGAGAAGTAAACTACCAACGTATGTTGTTGACCATATCAAACTATATACTGGTGAAGGTGCATGGCGCAACGGAAAATATATTAATATACATCGAATTCCTGCAGATGACCAGCGATATGAGATGTTGAGAAGGCGACCAAAGATTAAACAACTTTGTAACGACTCGTCTACACCAGAACAACCATTACGTGGTTGTGCATGGTTTAAAACCCAAGAGAATAAGTTTATGGTAATAACTGTCCGCTATGGGAGGTCTTGGCATACGGCTCCCTCACGCTATGGATATTTTTGGGAAATGCACTATGACAAAAATGTAGTTGAAAGATATATTGGTAACTAAAAAATTGAACCGTAGCCCATAACAGCCATGTCAATAACAAAACAATGCGTCAAATATTCAGAACATTTCAAAGTGGTCGGGCATATAGACCACCTAGCCAGCAAGGCGGAGGTGGCGGCCCAGATTATGCAATGACGTTGGTATTTATAATGGGAATTTATTTCGCGACAAAATCAAAGTAGCTGTTTTACATTTGTATTTAGAAAAATTACAAATGCGATTTACAAATTCTAAGTACAATATAAACAATGTTTCCAACCTATATATTGATATCATTATTAGTTGCTTTTTTATGGGGGCTTTCTCCGATTATTCAAAAGCATTTATTAAAAAAGTTTGATAGATTTTCACTGATGCTTTTTTTCTCCACTGTATATTTTATTTGCCTTTTGCTTTGTTTACCGTTTTATCATTCGCGCTTAGTAAAAGATTTGTCAATTTTAGAAATACGTGATATGGGGCTTATAGCGTTTTCTACTATTGCTACAAGTTTTAGTGCCAACTTATTAATTTTTCAAGTTCTAAAAGACCATGATAGTTATATTGTTTCTGTGCTGGAAAGCGTTGCTCCACTCTTTACTCTATTTTTGGTTTATTATTTTTTTAATGAAAAAGTAAATGTATTGGGAGTATTGGGCGTGCTACTAGTCGTTTTAGGAATTGTCTGTATAGCATTAAATGATGCCAGTTTTAAGATGGAGGAATTTGTTGGGTTACGTTAGATTGGTCTCTGGTCCGAGTGAACATGTCGCCATGACCCATAGCATCTATGGTAACCAAAACTACCAAAACAATTATCTTGATATGGCATGGGTTCGATTAGTTTTACGCTATATATGTTATCACATGTCGCCATATAATCAATATAACTTTGCGTCACCAATATCGGCCCTGTGCGATAATAAACATACACATCCCTGGAATCATCAGTACACGTTTTAAAAGCATCCTGAATTATCGAATCTGGAATACGTTGAGTAACGATGTTATCAATAACGCGCTTCAAAAATGGGTGGCCTCGCGGCGAATAAAAAGCGTAGTTTCCAATTAGCCATGCGTTCTGTGTTTTTAATAATTCATCAGCGGGGGTTTTTGATTCAATGGGAAAAATGCAATTATAATCTATATCTGCCATGTCTTTAAATGACCAGGTCGGTTCAAAATCTAGGTCAACATAGACGCCGCCATAATAATAAATCGCCAGATATCGGAAAAAATCTATTTGTTGGATTTTTCCACTAAGATTACAGAATGTCGCATAATATTCGGGCATTTTGGTTTTTATAAAGTCAACAATATCATTATCGTCAAAAAACATATAATTACAATCTAAATTCATATTTTGGACTTTATTGACAAAATCTTGGTAATGAGCAGGCACGTCTTTTGTCTTCCATGTCTGAATAATGTTCATTTTTATAAATACCACAATAATGTATTTATAAAAATAAGTTTTAATATGTTTTTTACCATTTATATGTCTTAAATATGATATCAAATGCAGGATTCAATATACAATAGTTATAAACAAGTAATTTGTGATGTATAGCGTGATGGTTAAAAAACTCTGGTGAATGTGCAAGAGTGGCTGCTGTAATATAAACATAAAGACAGGTTATGAATTCAAAATAATTAAGTCGCAAAAGAACTATTGGTGCACTTAGCGAGCCAATTAAAAACAATCCGTCCACTTGTTCAATATAAAACGTATCAATAGGATAGACCTCAATACTTTTGTGGTGTAGAGAATGATGTTCCTTATAATATTTTTGGGTATGTATGACATTATGATACAAATAATAAAAAAACTCGGTAATAATAGAATACATTGCAATATTATAAACAAATAGACCAAGTGAATGTGCTCGGTTTTCAATTAATCTATCTAAAAAAAGCCCGTAAATAACAACCGAATTTTTTAATAATGGGAATGCGGACTTAACAATTTTTTCAATGCGATTTACTAGCTGGTAACGATTGTGCGTAGGATTAAAGAATGGAATATTATTATAAAAGCAAATCAAAAATGCGGACAATTTTGAAGCCGTAAATATACTCAATATTAGTTTCGCTGAAAAATAAAGCGTTGACAACATATAAACATATCCGTTTCAATATGTTTATATTTATTTGCGTAAATATAATTACCGGGGTTTACCATATTGCTCTATTGTATTTACGATTTCTTCTGGATAATCCATGTCCTTTAATACGCGCAGAGCCCCTTTTATTTTTGATATTCCCCGTTTCATTTTATATGTATAATCAAAAGTGCCGTCATCAAGAACATTTACTTGCATCTTAAAGTTCTCAATATGTGTGGATTTTCTATATTTCTTGCATATAGATAAATAATGCGTCGTTAAAATAAAGTTCACGTTCTGGCATTTTGATAAATATTCTAAGAATGCGTATCCTGCCTTCGATGCCTCTTCTGGATTTGTGCCTGAATATAGTTCATCAAATATGCAAAAATGACGATATTTAGCATCGCCATATTGTCCTATTATCTCTAATATGTCTTTGCAGCGTCTCGCCTGGCCTGAAATAAACTATCACGACCAGAAGTATCTGGTATATTCAAATGTTAATGGATATGTGTATATGGTGTCAATGTTGCAGACGAATAAAAACCGCACCCAACTTGCTGTGTAAATATAATATTTATGGCAGTGGTTTTTAAAATCGTCGTCTTCCCTGCTTTATTTGGTGCGGATATAATCATGTTTTTATCAAAAGAAGAATTATTTTTAATGGGCGACTCATTTACGAGCGCGGGGTAACATTGCTCCTTGAATACACATTTTGATTCTGAACTGATTGCGCCATAAGAAACTACTCCCCTATCTATGTTCTCACTCACACCTATCATATTATTAATATATCCTTCAAACCCAGCTGCATAACGTAGCGCACTTTCATATTCAGACTTAGAGTAAAGACTATAATAGCATTTTAATAAATCTCCGAATTCACTGAATTTTGATACAGAGTTAGAGAACGGCATAATAGACGCAAGTTCAGACTCCATTAATAGTAACCAATCACGGTGTTTTATAACATCTTGGCAAAATGATTCATATGATGAATATTTTGTAGCAATCGCCAAAAACGACTCCATGCTTCGAATAGAATATTGAATTTGTCCTCTAATATCTATGAGCGACCCGTTTATTTTTTTAACATTATGATAGAATCGATGACATATATTGACATTTTGATAAATCTGTAATCCATATAGCGAAAATGTAATTAATAAATATACCACTTTATCCCAACTAATCGATTTCATACTAGAAAGCGCTTTCCCAATAAAGTGGTTTTTTGCAAGTGTTGTTAAAATCTCATAATATGTTTCAAAGTTTATTGGTATGCCCTGTATTTTAAGTAGAATAAACGGGAATATAAGGAAAAATATGGGTATTAAAAAACTCATAATTGGCGATGCGACGTTTAAAAATGATACTATCTGTAAAAATGCTGTAGATTCGTTAAGATATTTTAACATATCCCAATCCATATAACCGTACTTCTCTAAAAAAAAGTCGTCGCATTTAATCTCTTTCCATAGACCGATATATTTTTCACAATCTATTTCGCCAGCACCAACTGTATGCTTATATGTTTTCATTTCGGCCAGTAGTTCTTTTGTTTCATTTAAATACTCTACGTTTGTGGTGTATTGTTTTTTCCAATTATCTATCATTTCCTTAGCAAATTGGTGTTTTGGATTAAATAAATATTCATACATGGACGGACTTTGACGATTCTCATTATTTGTGGCCAACTCCAAATCGTCGCATACAATATCAGATAGTGAAAATAGACACGATGCGTCTAAATAACTGATAGGCAATTTAAAATTAGTATGAATGACGTCTTTGGTTGCAACTATTTTTTTGGGTTCAATAACTGGTTCAGGAACAACGGTTTCAATAAAACCAGCTGGTCTGAGTTCTATAGACAGGGTTTTCATAATATGTGTTTTATTTATTTTATCTAGTTCGTTGTGAACACTCGTTTTTAACATATTCATAAAGTCAGACATTTTATAATGTTTACATAAAAAATATAAACATTATAAACGAGTTTTTGGCATTATACTGCCTTTGTCAAAATAAAATCCATGTTATTGTTAACTATAAACGTATTTTGCAAATTATCAATATCAGCGTATTGTGTTTTTAACCATTTATATTTAATGTCTTCGTAATCTTCTAATATTCTTGTAATATTAACATACATATCCGACGGTAAACAACAAACGTATTGACTCGGACGGATTTTATATGGTCTTGGGAAAACTGCAGCGATTTCATGTTTTTTTAGACAATATTTGATAGGACAATCTAAGATATTTGTTTCCAAATATTTTGGAACAGTCACTAAGCAAAATTCGACGTGCATTTTGTTATTGTTATTGTTGTCGAATGTGCTTCAATTTTTCACACATAACAATATTCTAAACGCCGACCCTAATGGGTCGGTGTCTGTGAATGTTGTTAGGCAACGTTACTTTGTAACCGAAAGGTTACAAAGGGTTAAGGAGAAAAATCCGCAGGTAGTTCATTAATTGTTATTTTATAGTAATTTTCAATAGAGCGAATTGAGTTAATATCGCGCTTTGTAATGAAATTAATCGCTAGACCCTTTCGCCCCCATCGCCCGCTTCTGCCAATCCTATGTAAATATGTATGAACATCGCTAGTAATATCAAAATTAATAACTGTCGCTACTTGCTGCACGTCGATTCCTCTTGCAGTAATATTTGACGAAATCAATACACGAAATCCGCCATTACGAAAGTTACGAAAAGTGGCATCTCGCTCCGATTTATCCATGGAACTATGTATTGCGCAAACAGAAAATCCTTCATCAGACATTGCTTGATACAAGTCAATTACCCGCTTCACGCTATTACAATAAATAATACATTGGTTTACGCTAATCATTTCAAATAATCGTTTCAACATATCATATTTAAAATGGTCATTTTGAACAGCAACAAAATACTGTTGAATGCATTCCAAATTCAATTCCTCCTTTTTCATCGTGATTTTTACTGGCTCGCGCATAAATTTATGTGCTAAAGTTATAATTTCATCTGGCATGGTTGCACTAAAAAGCGCGACCTGAATATCCTCATTAAAATATTGGAAAATATTGTAAATTTGCTCTTTGAACCCATGAGACAACATTTCATCTGCCTCGTCTAGCACAAATAACTTTACGGTGGAAATATTAATGTTTTTTCGTCTCACCATGTCGTAGATTCGACCAGCGCAACCAACAATTATTTGTGGCGGATTATTTGCAATATCTTGAGCATCCTGCTGCACAGCCGTCCCCCCAATAAGCGTTTTTACAACGAGTCCTTCCATGCACGAACCTAGACTTGTTATCACATTCGTGGTTTGTTTTGCCAATTCGTGCGTCGGTGAAATAATAACTGCCTGCAAAACCGGAATAGATGAATCGACTATTTGTAGCGCACTAATAGAAAATGTTCCTGTTTTGCCGCTTCCAGATTGCGCCTGGGCAATGGTATCTTTTCCATTTATAATTGGCAATATTGCTTTTTTTTGTATTTCACTCGGGTTTTCAAACCCATATGAATAAATGCCTCGCAATAATTCCGTTTTTATCTGAAAATCATCCCAAGTTTGTATTGTTATGTTTCCTGATTCATCGTTTGTTGTGATTTCTGCTGACATTACAGTTTAATCACGAAATGTTTCTATACCTATTCATAAATATATAATAATCTAAAAACATAATAAATAAAGGTCTGTTATTGTTATTAGGATGTCAGCAGCGATATATAATTTAGATAGTTATAAAGATATCGTATTTTCTGGGTTTGACTATAAATTGACAAGTGACGTTGCGTCTATTATAAGCAAATTATCGAGCGAATTGGGTATTGTGTCTGAGCCTACAAATTCAATTTCGGATAAACCGCGACAATTTAAGCATCGAGCAGGCGCATCTTCACGTAGACCTAAACAAGAAGAAGAACAATGGGAAAAGATAAAGGCATTTAAAACAACCAAAATCGAACAAAAGGAGGGCATTGAAAAGTTAATTAACGATATTCGCATTTGTTTAAATAAAATTTCCATTAAAAACTATGACACACATCGTGATTCGATAATGCAACATATCCGACAAATTGTAGACTCTGATAATGAAAATGCGGGTGACTTGGGGCAAATTACTAAGGCTATTTTTGATATAGCAAGTTCTAATAAATTTTACTCAGATATATATGCTAATTTATATAAAGAACTTGCTAATGAGTTTCCGATTTTTAATGAAATACTTGGTGGATTTATAAATGATTATGTAAATGGCATTCAAAATATCCAATATTTTGACCCAAAGGTCGATTATGATAAATATTGTGATAATAATAAGGAAAATGATAATCGAAGGGCAATGACTGCATTCATCGTAAATTTAGCTAAAAATGGGATTTTGAAAAATGAGCAGGTGATTGGAATCATAATTCAATTAGAAGAATTGGTATTAAAATACATTGATGAATGTGAAAAGACAAATGAAGTTGAGGAAATAACAGAAAATGTTTTTATTTTTGTTATAAAGTCATTAGAGAGCATGTCAACTAATGAGGGTTGGAATGTCGTCATAGAAAATATTACGGCATGTTCACAGTCAAAACCTAAGGAGCACCCTAGTATGACGAGCCGCGCATTGTTTAAATATATGGACATTTTAGACTTTATCAAGAAAAATAAACCATAATTGAGAGAATCACATAATTTCTACTTCCAATAGAAATTATGAAACCGTCCAAATAACTAATATATTACTAAGGCAAAATACTACATAAAAATAAAAATAAAAGATGTATATATTACATAAATGGTAAAATCAAAAATCGAATCAACTATTGACTATTCTGAAAACAGAGACGTAGATAATGATGATTTAGAACATCCATCTGCTCGTTATAAATATAAACTTCACGGCATTGACATAGAGATTGTTTTGGGTGTCGTGCGGCATACTTATTCCAAATATAATATTGTTTTTTATCCAATTTATTTAGTATTTGGAGATGAAATAGATTCTAAAATTGGCATATTTGAAGTAGAGAGTAGTAAATCCCTGGAAATAATAGATGAAGACGGTGACGTAGATTTAAAAAAGGGAAAAATTTGCATGTTTGAAAGCGTTAGTGAGTCACATTTGAGAAAACTTGTTTCTGACTACGAGAAGGAACGTAGTTTCCAAGAATCGCAAGGAAACGAACATGACGAAGAAAAAAAGACTGAAATTGAGGAAGTGACAGATAATTTACCTAAGGTAGATGAAATGACCAATAAACCAAAGCCAGTCAATGATGTATTTAATTTAGATATCCCTGCGGGCGAAAATAAAAATCAAACAGCAGATAAGGTATTGGGCGATGGAATATTTACAGAAAATGGCGAAACTCCGCCACCAATGTTACCAGAAGAAACCGCAAAGGATACTGAAAAAATGCAAGCCGATTTTATTGAGTCAGATAAAAACGAATGGATAGAGAAGTTTACGCAAAATAATAATTTTAAGATACAAGATAATGAAGGCGATGGAGACTGTTTTTTTGCGGTTATTAGAGATGCGTTTAAACAAATCGGTAAAGACACCACTGTGGAAAAACTCCGTGCACTATTATCAAAGAATGCATCTGACGAAATATTTCAACATTATCGTACGCTGTTTCTTGGAATAACTGATAATTTGCAGTCGGTTGAAAAGGAACTTAATGATATTAAAAAAACTAGCCTATCTATAAAGAAACGCATAAGTGCTGTAAAAAATAAGGATGAACATGTGAAATTAATGGAAGAGGCAAAAAAATTACTGGAACGCCGAGAATTGTTATTGGCTGATAAGGAAAGTTCGAAAAAAAATCTATTGGATTTTGATTATATGGAGAACATTGATACTTTTGAAAAGTTCAAGGAATTCATATTAACTCAAGATTATTGGGCAGATGATTGGGCCGTTTCGCAAATGGAACACCTATTAAATATTAAAATGATTATTTTATCAGAAGGTGATTTTTTGGCCGAAGATATTGATTCAGTTATGCGTTGTGAGATTTATAATAATGAAAGTATGAAACCAGGTGAAAAGTTTAGACCAGATTATTATATTATGACTAGTTACACTGGTAAACATTATAAACTCATTATTTATAAAAAGAAGACTATTTTTAAGTTTAAAGAGATTCCGCATGGCGTAAAAGCCCTGATTATTAATAAATGTATGGAGCGTAATTCAGGAATTTATTATTTAATCGATGATTTTATTGCTATGAAGACGGCTCTCGGGCTTCCTGCGGATTATGGTAAAAAAGAAGAAGACGAAGATGAGTTTTTAAAGAAAGACATATATGATAAGGAAGTTGTGTTTAGATTTTATGCTAATGCAAATAAAGGACCATTGGCAGGTGAGGGTGCGGGAGAAAAAATACCCAAAACTAGAATCGCCGAATTTTCAAAATTAAATAATAAAAAGGATAAAACGATGGTGGATTGGCGAAAAAAAATCGACGACACTTGGCCAGCACCATTTACGATTGATAGTAAACGGTGGGACACCGTAAAACATTATTGTTTAGCAGCGCAATTTAAGCGCGGATTCCCTGATTTTTATGCGGAATTTTCGCTTGAAAATGATAATAAAATATCCAAGAATTTAGAAGCAGCCATATTGGCAGCAAGTGAAGGCGGTAGTTCAAACCGAAAAATAGACGATGATTATGAAGCTCGCGCAGAAGCCGAACGTAAAACGGCTCTTGTTGCAAAATTCACGCAGAACTTTGACCTGAAAAAAGTATTGGTTGCCACTAAACCGGCAAGATTAGACCATTTTATTCGGCGAAATAATTCAGAAATCGATGAATTATTGATGTCGGTTAGAAACGAATTATCATGAATTTGAAAACATGTTCTCGACCACGATTTTTGATAAAAAATTGATTAACTTTTTATCAAACTGATTTTAACCAAAACAACCCCAAAAGTCACTAGACTATTCAATATGCAGCAGTCTGTCGTTACCTTTTTGCCCGAGTTTGGAGGTAGCCTCCGCATTGTGTCGTTGCCAGCTGGCTACACCAATGACGCATCGGTCAAAAGCCTTGTTGAGGACATCCTCCAGATTGGCAAGACGTCTGCTGTCAAGGTCCAGGAGCGCGCGAATAGCGCCGTGACCTACTATACCGCGTTTGTCGACTTTGAGCACTGGGTCGAGTCCCCTGTGTCAAAGTATCTCGCCGATTCTTTCCAGTGTGAGGACGGTGAGATGCCATCTAAGGCAGTCATGCTCGATGAGCCCACGTTTAACTGGGCAAACGGAAAGAAGATGTTCCTGTCGTTCAAGGCGGTTTCAAAGCAATCCAAGCGCGTTGAGCAAGTTGAGCGCCCGATGTATGAGAGCGACTGGAAAAGCCTCTACATTCCCCTTATCCCGGACAACATGTTTGTCTCGGACAATGGTGCCATGATTCCTTTCCACCACGACGCACTCAAGAACGTCATCCAGAACGAGCTTTGTCTGGGCGAGGTGAGTCGTATCGACTTTGTGAGGACCGAGAAGGGCATGTCGGCATATGTCCACTTCACCAAGTGGTACGAAACAGCATTTGTCGAGAATCTGCGCAATGAGCTCAACACGGTCGGCAGTAAGCGCATCTACAGGTTCAATAAGTACCAGTTCATGTGCTCTCCTCAGTTTGGTGTTTTCCGAGCGGCGTTCTTGGTCTTCAAGATTAACCATACGCCTATTGAGGAGGCACCGGTTGATGCCAATGTCCACCAGCTCGCGGCTGCCAACAAGTATCTCGATACATTGGTCAAGGTGCAGGAATCTACGTTGGAGGAGCTGAACTTCAAGTTGGAGGCACAAGATGCTATCATGGTTCAACAGTCTGCTCAGATTGACCTGCTTAAGACGCAGCTCATGAAACTGGGGTTCACAGTTGACCTCGGGGACCTGACAAGGATGCCTTCTCATGTCGACCTTGGCGAAGATGGCAAGGGACCGATGACCGTGAGCGAGTTGTTGACTGAGATTTAAGCTCAAACCAAAAACATAGACAAAAACCAAAAAATATAACTCCACACAAAAAATAAATAATCCCTTACTAAAAACATATTGTATTTATGTATCAATTGTTTTTTTATCCCCACGTTCCCTTCATATATTGAATTATATTATCCGCATTTTCTCTATAAAGCGCAATCCAAATTGAACAGTTACCTGAAGAACCACATATTACATATTTGCATTTTGACATAATATTTGTGATTGCTAGATAATATTTTGAGAACTGATGATTTTTATCAGAAAATACATGGTCAACTGAACTAGATTGTTTATTCATGTGTCTAATTTCGTCATTAAACCAAAACGAATTTGATGGAAATTCTGAGCGCATTCTTTCTATAAATTCTGTTTCGTCACTTTGTATCAGAAATTTTATGGACGGGTTCTCAATTAGTATGTTTTTTGCCCTCTCAATAATATCTTCATAAGGACATAGTGGGCTTTCAGTTACTTTATCATTTCCTCTATAAAAAAGTGCACATATATTATCGTAACTACCAAATGCATATTTTGTTTCTATGTCGCTAATTATCTTTTTTATTTGCAATGATGGTGTAAAATATTTTTTAACGAATGGTATGATAGATTCATAGTCCAATGTTTTATAATTATAATATTGGTAATTTTCAATATAATCCACCTTAGTCTTTGTTGTAATTTCAACACCGGACACATTATTATAATGTTCGAAACAATCAAATGTAAAATCGCGCTCAGTTCCAGGTTCTCTATATCTTATGTATGATTGAGAACTATCCACAATATTAGGCAACTCATAATTGTTTAAATTATAGTAGTTTATAATACAGTCTAATCTGATAGAACAGTTTGAAAAGAAGCCATGATTATGACAAACTGTTACTGTTTTTTCCATTCAATAATATAATAATTATATATTATTGAATATCTTTTACGCTATTTCATGCACAGACATTCGTAATGTAGTTAAAACTTCTCTTGTATGTTCGTCCATTTCAGAGCTATGTTTGCAGTGGGCCAATGCTTTTTCGACTATTTTAATTGATTTTAAATATTCATCGCGTTTATAATGTTCTCGAATAAAGCTACAATATTCTGTCAAGTTTTTATCAAAGTGCGCAAATTGTAAAGACCCTCCATTCTGAATCGCACACCAATGAATATAATCGCTTACATAAAACATCATGATTGATTTTAACACATAATATGCAAAAACCGGCGTACTTTCTTTGTATTTATGCATTCTAGCATGTTCTGCTGCGGGGGTGGTTCCATACAAATCTTCGTATTCTAAACTTAAATTATTGAGAACCTTTACACATTGTAATAACGAAAAATCGCGTTCGACCTTAAGCATTTTCATAGTTTTTTTAATCATTGTTTCAATAGTGCTATGAGCACGAGTCGAAAGATAACTTATAAACATAACGTTTAATATTTCAGCCCACATTTCACAGTAGCTCTCAAAAAAACGTTGTTGTGTAGTTTTTATGGGGAAAATGGCTAATATGCAGTGATTGATTTTGGCGTTGTTCATTGCTGAAAAATCTAATCCCATGTTGTGAAAAGTCTCATGAATGAGAACCTTAAACCATTCTTCTTCGCGATAAATATGTATTTCTGATTCAGAATCGCATGTTGTTGTAAATGCACTATTTGCATGTTCTTGTTTAATATGCGAATTCGCAGTAGGTAGTTTCTTTTTTAGTTCAGTAAGATAAATATAAATATTTAGTTTTTGAGAACATGCAGCGGATGCGTAGTGTGTGGATAAATATAACCACATATAAATGCGTTTAATTGCCTCATTACAATACTTACTATTATTGTCAGTTGTTTTTGAAAAGTTGATAGAGATTTGTATGTCGCGTCCTTTTAGTTTAAATGAAAAAATGCAGCCAAATTTAGATGCGTCCTCTATTTTTTCCTTTGCAATTTCAGGTGAATAGTTATAATCTATTCCTTTGGGTATCTTTGTATTTTCAAAACTTATCCATTTTTCGTTTATTTTTGCGGCTTTAAACTGGCGTTCGGCCTCTATCATTTTTTCAAATAAGTCTGATAACATTTTGTTGGATTCTGAGGATAAGTGCATTAGTGGTGCTACTGATAATTTACGTGAGATATGCTCTTCTAAAAACCCAATAAGACGATTAGATATGTCTTTCATCTATATTAGCCGTATAAATAAAAACCCCCGTTATTCAAAAAATTGAATATTTGTCCGTTGAACCTATTGTGCTCATACAAACAATTAACGGGACATGGGTATTAAAAACCTAAACAGGTTTCTTAGAGATAACTGTACTAAAAAGTCGGTACGCAAAGTGCACTTAAAACAGCTGTCGAATAAAATAGTGGCGATTGACACCAGTATTTATTTGTATAAGTTTATGGGCGAAAATGCGCTCATGGAAAATATGTATTTATTTATATCTATATTGAAGTCATACAACATAACACCGATATTTATATTTGACGGAAAACCACCGCCTGAAAAAAAGGAGCTATTAAATAAACGGCGCATAGATAAGAAAGAGGCCGAACAAAAGTATTTGAATATTGAATCCGCAATTAATGATGTGGGTGACGAAGAGAAAAAAGACTTGTTGGTTGAGATGGATAATTTGAAACGACAGTTTATTCGTATTAAACAAGATGATATTCGTAAAGTAAAGATATTGATGGATGCTTATGGAGTTCAATATATTGAATCGCCCGCCGAAGCTGATACTGTTTGTGCTTATTTAGTTAAGTCTGGAAAAGCGAATTATTGCATGAGTGATGATATGGATATGTTTCTCTATGGCTGTCCGTTTGTTGTTCGGCATATTAGTTTAATGAACCACACCGCGGTTTTATATGACACACAAGAAATATTGAAAGAATTAAATATGACACCGCGACATTTTTGTGAGATTATGGTCTTATCTGGAACAGACTATAATATCAATTCGAATGCGACCTTATATGAGACATTAAGATTGTTTCGACAATATAATAATTATCGTGAGATACAAAAAGAAAAAAACGAAAAAATATTGGAATTTTATGTTTGGCTAGTAAAAAATACGAAATATGTCGCCGATTATGCCAAGCTGTTAAAAACTTATATGTTATTTCAAATTGAAAATAATAACAATCTGAAACAACTTGATAATTTAAAAATCGAAAATCTACCACAAGACATGGATAAACTAAAAGAGATTATGGCGTTGGATGGCTTTGTGTTTGCGTAATCGTCGGCATGCGAACTACCAAACACTGTTTTTTTATTTATATCAACGTCGATAAATAGCAACCTCGGTAATCCTCAATGCCTGTGTGCGTAAGATTAACACTTATGTCTGCCCAAATTGACCCACCCATCTTTGTCCATCTATGGCAAAATAGCCAATCTTCGGAATAATAGTGGCCATCTTCGACACCGCAATCAAAAAGTGCAAACGCATGTGCATTTTCTTCTGGCTTTAAAAATTGTACGTCATCCGTGTATTTCGTTGATGGGAATGCTAAGGACATCGACTCAATGACATTGCGTTGTATCATCATAAACCCAGTGGCGATATGTTTTACTTTGGTCAAGTTTTTTTCAATATTGAGAACATTGGATAAATAATTGACGTTATATTTCAATAAATTGTACTGAAGCATTGATTCATCTGATATTAAATCTTTGAATTGAGAACTGTTTTTTTTATCTATCAATGCCTTTACCGCATTGTCATTGTTAGGATTCTTATTATCGACAATGGCGCTTTTCCAGTTATAGTGTTTTAATGGATAAATTCCGCCAACAATTGGTTTATCGGCAATCATTAGTTTTAAAATGTCTAGTGGGTCCCATGAAATATCATTGTCTATGAATATTATGTGCGTCATTTTAGGGTCATTCATTGCCTTGGCCACTAAATTATTACGCGCACGGGATACCAAACTATCATTCTTACAGAATTCTATTTTTAATTCGACACCATATTCACGACACATACTAATAGTGTTCATTAGGCACTGAACGTAATTGACATAACAGAGACTAGCGAAACACGGTGTCAATAGATAAATACATGGAGTGTTTTCTGTGACATATTCGCGCACACGGTCGTCTATTGAAATATTTTGATTTATCACGGCAGCTTTTAAGCTAGTAGTGGCAGTACTAGTAGACATTTATAATTATATTTTTACTTAAATGTTTATATGGTTTCAGATGCAGTTATATATTTTGTACACCAATCTGTGCGAAAAGCTTTCGAATTATTCATAACAAATAAACACTTTATTATTTTCACCTTTGAAATGCGCATAACATGTAATAATTTTTACATGTTGTACAGTTCTAAATGTTATTTTTTATTTTTTCTTTTGGCTTTTGGCTTTTTTACTTTTTATGGTTTGACTTTTTATGGTTTGACTTTTTATTGTTTATGTTTTTTACTTTTTGTGTTTTTACCTTTTATTGTTTATGTTTTTAAGCAGTGGCAACCGCCTCACCAGCCTTCACAAAGTGGTGCTTCATGTAGCGCTGGAGGTTGAAGTAGGTGAGCTCGTCATCCTTCTTCACCTTGAGAAGCTTGGTGAGCTTATCATCGGGGTGGATGCGGCGACCATTCTGCTTGTCCTGGAGACCATTGGCCTGGATGTAGGTGTTAATCTCCTTGCTCACGTCCGTGCGCGCCATCTCAGTGCCAACCGTCTTGCCAAGGAACTGGGCAAGCTCGTCACTGATGCGGGTGGGCTTGACAAAGCCAGAGGGCTTGCGGTTGACGTTGTTGCGGCGCTTCTTGGAGGAGGCCTTCTGGGCATTCTTCAACTCACGGGCAACGGCCTTCTCGAGGGTCTTGAAATCGTTCTTGACCGTGGAGAAAAGACCAACAAGCTGCTGGAGCTTGGCGTTGAACTCAGTGAGCTTAAGGGAAACAGACGAAGCCTCGGGGGCGGCGGCATCAGCGACAAGCTGCGCGGCGGGCGCGAGCTCGTTGACGGGGGCCTCCTCAACCTTGGCCTTCTTGGCACGGGGCTTAGCAGCGGGCTTGTCGGAAGCGGCCTCAACAACGGGGGCGGCAGCAACAACGGGAGTAGTGACGGGAGCGGAAACAGACTTAGACGTTCTAACCATTCTGGCTATTATATTCTATTATCATGTTTCGTTTTTAAGTTATTTTTTTGTTAATATATATTATTTAAACATGTGGCTCGATATATCCTAAGGGATTTGGTCTTGTCTGAAAAAAACGCAAAAAACAATAATTCAAAAAAATATATTTTGGATTATTTTCATATTTTTTACTTAGTATGCAACTGAATCGTATAACCAGGGCATTGCTTGTCTTGCACTATCTGAAACTAAGGTCAGTCCAGATAATGCATGAAATGTGCCTATTTTTCGGTGGTCTTCATCCACGCCTTGATAAACCATGTTCTCAAAAACAGTTAAACATGCTACTTGAATCTGTACAAATGTCAAATCATTATAATAAACCCCATGTGGGAAAATACCATCAAATGGAGCAACGTAAGGACAAATTCTCAATTTAACTTCACGTGATAAATTACTTCTATAATTCCAAATCTCATATAAAGCGCGATACAACTGGACATATTGTCGGATATCTAAACTGCTGAACCATGTACTCGCTGTATAATTTCCAAGTGAGTCTATTTCCATGAACAAATCATTTATTCTGTCATTTACTGGTTTTGCTCTAATTTCACTAAGTCGGCGAGTCATTGTACTTGCTTGTATATTATCAATTTGATTTCTGTTATTAATATTGTTAGTATTATTGGGTTGGACGATAGGTCTTGGGCGACGATTAATTATATTTGTTAGCGGAATTAGTGCTTCATTTTCTTCCCTAAATTCCGAATATAAAACACATGATATTTTGAATAACGTCTTTATTTGGGCCGTAATATTATTATTTAATTTTTCTCGATTATATGGGTTTTCAAATCTAGATTTGTTATTTATGACCTGAATGAGAGATGTTATATTAAACCCGTAAACAAAATCCTTACTGTCTTTATAACTATAAAAACTTTCATGTCCTATTTCTGTCAAAGGCTCCATTGTAACAAAATCTGTGTCGTTTAAACAAATTCTGCGATTAAATAGCGCAGGACCTCTTAGTTTTATGGAATATCTTACAAGCCATCCGCGGAACATTCTCTGAATTGTAATCGAATTCTTAGTATTGTTAAATAATACTTCAAGGCGGGCCATTAATAATATTTTTGTTCCTGATATTAATAATTTATGTGTTTTAGCAGCTTCCTTTAATTCTGGTAATTTATATGATTTTAAATCAATCCCACCCTTGCTATAATTGTCGTAATTAATTATTTTTTTTTCTACTGGTTCTTTTTTTTGGTTTGGTTTTCTTACCATGGGTTTTCTAATAACGACTTCAGTTCTTTCTGATTTTGATATGACATTTTGATTAGCATCTACGAACTCATTTACTATAGTTTGCTCTATAACTTCTTGTACAGGTTCAATATTATTATTCATTTGAAGTTCAAATTGTTTAATAATACGTTTATACATTATGGACATATAAAATGCTATAGTTATTTTAACTAAAAAAACTTTATATAGTTTTACTGTTATTGGTTACAGTAATAAATATTAGTTTTGAAATGCATAGTTTTCATATGAGAACACGTTTTCTGAACATATAATTATGTGAGACCAAAAATTAACGCTTATTTTGTGTTCTCTTACCATAAAAGGTAAGCTCCTAAAATAAATATTCTAAAAAATTGAATTAAAGAAATGCCGACATATATCTTATCTCAGTTAGTCCCAGTTTCAGTCATGTCTAAGTCTACTCCTGTTGTTTTGCCCGTTGCCGATTGGTCTCCCGATGCTATCCGTTATATGCAGCCCAAGGTCAATGACCGAGGCGGAAAGTCCATCAACGTCATCAGTACCCAGTCCGGTCGTGCGCTTCATCTTGCTACCCCGCTCTTGATGACCTGGGGAATTGCCGATTATGTCGATGAAAAGACTGGTGAATCCGATAATAAGTTTACTATTTCACTCAATTTTCCGAATGATGATTATTCGACTCCTGCCACGCGTGAATTCCTCAAGAAGTTTAAGGATTTTGAAGCAAAGCTTCTTCAAGATGCGGCTACGAACAGCGAAGCTTGGTTCGGTGTGGAGATGTCGCTGGAGGTTGTCAAGCATATGTACTTTCCCTTCTTGAAGTACACTAAGGATAAGGTTACGAAGAAGTTTGATTACACCAAGCCTCCTTCTATTCGACCCAAGGTGCCCAATTACGATGGTCGGTGGATGGTCGAGATTTACGACACCGAGAGTAAGCGTCTCTTCCCTTCGGATAACCCAGTCCATACTCCCATGGATTTTATCCCCAAGAAGAGCAATGTGGCCTGTGTGCTTCAGTGTGGTGGTCTCTGGTTTGGTGGTAAGGGTTGGGGGCTCACATGGAAGCTGGTTCAGTGCGTAGTTAAGCCCTCCGCCGAGTCTCAGAGCGTGTTTGGTCGCTGCCATATTCAGCTCTCCACGGATGAGCTGCAGACGATGAACAATGCTCCTGCACAAGGTGAGGAGGAGGAGGATGATGAGGAAGAGCAAGCTGCCCCCGTTTCTACTGAGGTTGAGGATTCGGATGAGGAGCAAGAGCCTGAGCCAGTCGTTGAGACTAAGCCGGCAGTTAAGAAGGTTATCAAGAAGGCGGCTCCTGAGCCTCAGCCTGAGCCAGAGCCGGTCGCTGAGGCAGATAGTGCAATTGCTGTCGAGCCTGCCAAGAAGAAGGTGGTGAAGAAGAAGGC
>Ga0136644_10001506_pt1 | contig 18441 bp, 15 predicted proteins | sample C_130820_EF_Meta_FD_94780 | JGI IMG/M metagenome (GOLD analysis project Ga0136644, IMG submission 94780) | Freshwater microbial communities from Lake Croche, Canada to study carbon cycling - C_130820_EF_MetaG (v2) (version 2) | ecosystem: Environmental > Aquatic > Freshwater > Lake | place... | reverse complement strand
CGCTAATTGACTCTTTCCGCATGTCAACTCGGCGTTCAAAGCACTCCACTTCAAAACCCAATTTAGCAAGGACTGTGGACAATAAAGACCCCACAAGCCCAGCCCCAACTACTATGACCTTTTCGTTGCTATTTGACATACTTTTTTAATATCTCGCACAGTTCAAAGACATCTTGAAAACTATTATAGAGGGGAACTGGGGCAAATCTCAAAACCCCGGGTTCCCGATAATCGCACTTTATGCCTTCCTGGTTCAGTTTTTCCATTAAGGACTTTCCACTTTTCCCAAACTCTAACGATAAAGCGCAACCTCTCTCTTTCGGATTTGTTGGGGTCAAAATTTTCACTCCTGAGAAATGGCTTTGTTTTAAAAGAAACTCAAAGTAACCGGTTAACAATTTACTCTTCATTCTTAAATTATGCATTCCCGCTTCATCAAAAAGCTCCATCGAAGCTCTCAGAGTCGCCATTGGGAGAATCGGAGGATTACTCAGTTGCCACCCCTCTGCCCCTTCCATAGGTCGAAATTCCGGCTCCATTAAAAATCGATTCTTTTTGTCGTGTCCCCACCAACCCTCTAGACGAGGACGATCAAACTCTCTGGCGTGTTTCTCATGCACAAAACACCCGCCCAACGCTCCGGGGCCGCCATTTAAATATTTATAAGAACACCACACAGCAAAATCGACTTCATTCTCATGCAAATGAAGTTCTAAATTGCCAGCACCGTGAGCGAGGTCCACCCCTAAAATAATCCCTTTTGTCTGGGCGAGCGTTGCGATTTCCTTTAAAGGGAATGCCTGACCCGTTCGATAGTTTACATTTCCCAGAAGAATCAAAGCAATCGACTCCCCTTCGGTTTGAATCAGGTCTTCAAGATCTTCGAATCTAAGAAGACTTTCCTGAGTCCGCGGACGCCACTCCAGTATCGCCTCTTTAGGACTGTATCCGTGAAGTTTTGCCTGAGAGGCCACCGCATACTGATCTGATGGGAAAGCACCTGCTTCGATCACGATTTTAAAACGTTTAGCGTCGGGCCGATAAAAAGAGGTTAACATCAAGTGAAGATTCACAGTGAGGGTATTCATCACTATGACTTCGATAGGTTTAGCCCCCACAAGCCGAGCCGTCGATTCGGTCAAAAACTCATGGTAGGGATACCAGGGAAATTTCCCAGCCTGATGCCCTTCCACTCCAAGATTTTCCCATTCAGAGAGTACCTCGTTGACGTAAGTTTTGGCTTTTTTTGGCTGAAGGCCTAAAGAATTTCCCACAAAGTAGAGAACCTCTCGCCCATCTTTTTGCTTTGGGAACAAAAATTGGTCTCGAAACTTTTTAAGAGGGTCAGACTTGTCCATCTTAATCGCAAACTCTTTACCCGTTTCGAAATTAACCTCTGCCACTTACCTAAACCTCTCTTTTGCAAGCCCCAGCCAATCTAACGCATTCCCACCTAAAAGCTTTTGCCTCAATTGGGGCTTCAACCCTTTAATTGACTCAATCAGCCCCCCGGGGTCCGCCTCTCCTAAAGGAAAGGGATAGTCACTTCCCATCGCCACTTTGTCCTCTCCGAATACCTGCATGCAATAAAGCAACGCCACCGGATCATGCACTAAGGAATCGACCCAAAATCTGCCCAAATATTCTCTGGGATTAATTCGATTATCTAAAGCACAAAGTTCGGGCCTAGCTAAAAAACCTTGCTCGACTCTGCCCACAATCATCGGGAAAGCCCCACCCCCATGAGCAAAAGCCACTCTGAGATTAGGCAACCTTTCAAAAACTCCGCCGAAAATCATCGAACAAATGGCAAGACTCACCTCTGCCGGCATACCCACTAGCCAAGGAAGCCAATACTTGGGCATGCGTTCAGCCCCCATCATTTCCCAAGGATGGATAAAAACAGCAGCCCCAAGTTTCTCCGCCTCTTGAAATACGGGAAATAGTTCTCGGTGTTCTAAATTCCACTGGTTGACGTGTGAGCCGATCTGGACGCCAGCCAACTTAAGATCTTTAACACAACGATTTAGCTCCTCAATCGCCAAAGCCGGCTCCTGCATCGGCAAAGTCCCCAGCCCCACAAACCGCTTGGGATTTTTTTCAACGACTTGCGCAATATGATCGTTTAAAAATTTAGACACTTCGAGATTGTCTTTTCCAGGAATACCATAATTAAACATCACCGGAACCGTAGATAAGACCTGCACATCGACATTATTCTCGCCGGCCTCTTCTAACCTCTTCTCAGGATCCCAGCAATTGCTTGTGATATCTCTAAAAAACTTTCCATCATCCCACATCATCTTCGCCGAACAACTTGAATTTTTGGCAAGCTCAATAAATCCGCCGTAACCAAACTTCTTTTTGAAACTTGGAATATCCGGGGGAAGAATATGGGTATGTATATCTATTTTCACTTTTTAGAATGTCCCCGACCGCATTTGGAACAGGTCGTAGCTTGAGGGTTTGAATAAAATCTCTCAAAAAGCGGGGGCAAGTCCTTTACTAAGTCGGTCACATGAAGAAACTCTTCATACAGTTTGTGATGGCAACCCTCACAGAACCAAACAAAACCGTCCTTTTCGTTTTCAAGTCTTTTATGCTCAATCACAAGTCCTACACTGTTGGCAGGCCGCTGCGGGGAATGGGGCACTCTGGGGGGTAGAAGAAATATTTCTCCAGCTCGGATGGGAAAATCGATAAAGTTTCCTTTCTCCACCATTCGCAGGTTCATCTCCCCTTCGAGTTGATAAAAAAACTCCTCCCCCTGATTAATATGATAGTCCGTGCGTTGGTTGGGTCCACCTACCAGGGTGATCATAAACTCGCGGTCTTGCCACACTTGCTGGTTTCCCACCGGGGGTTTTAAAAGCGAACGGTTCTCATCAATCCATTTCTTTAAATTGATCGGGGGTAGCACCTGAATCTGCTCCTACTTTTAAAGGGTAAATCAGACTTTTACTCTAGGGATGAACCTCTGGATTTTCAAGGAGAATTTCCTGTTGTCTCACTGGCATAAGATCCGCTATGGTTTCTTTTGTTCGTAAAAAGAATTTGGAGGAAATCATGGTCCTTACCCCCTCAACTATGCTAGCTCTCGGCACCCAGGCCCCGAGCTTCAATCTCCCTGACACGGAGGGTAAAGCACAGAACTTGAACGCTTTTCCCGAGGCTAAGGGCTACTTGGTCATGTTCATCTGCAATCATTGCCCCTATGTGATTCACTTGAAAAAGCACTTAGCTGAACTCACAGACACTTATTTGAAGAAAGGGATTGCAATTTTTGGGATTAACTCAAATGACTTCATCCAGTACCCAGAAGATAGCCCCCAAAAAATGAAGCTAGAAAAAAAACAGTTTCACTATTCTTTCCCGTATTTGATTGATGACACCCAAGAGGTCGCAAAAGCTTATCAAGCCGCGTGCACCCCAGATTTCTTTCTTTTTGATAAGAATAAGAAGCTAATTTATCGCGGCCAGTATGATAGCAGTCGGCCGGGAAATAAGGTTCCAGTCACGGGCGAGGATTTAAAAGCTGCGATGGAAGCTTTGCTTGCCAATTCTCCCATCTCCCCTGACCAGATTCCGAGTGTTGGGTGCAATATAAAGTGGAAAAGCTAAATCCTAGACGGCCAGATATTACAAACGTTTGAATAGGTCGCTTATTTTGATGCCATAAAGCTTGCAAATTCGCCACAAAGTATGGACGGTGAAGTTCTGCCCAGATTCAATTCTCTGAAGGTGTCGCCAAGATTTCCAACCGTGTTCCTCGGTTTCTTCAAGGGTCCAGCCACGATCGGTTCGTAGCTTCCTAATGCGTTCTCTTAATGCCTTTTGAAACAGGATGAATTCTTGATCTTTTTTTTCCATGATGAATCTTCTTCAATGTAATTTATTATAAATATTATTTATTTATGTCTTTATGTTTTTACCTTAATCTCCTTTCCCTATTTGTGTACGGCCTAAAAGGCGTATTTTTTTTGTTTGGTTTAGGGTCATTTTTCCCCTTTACTATTTCACTCTTTTCATTGCAATTCTGCTCACCTCGGGCTGGCCTGACAAAATGTAGTAGCCCTCAAATTGGGCCCCATCCGGCGAGAATTGTCCCGTGATCTGTGCCCATTTGTAGGTATCGAGCTCGCCACTAGTCAGGACCAGATTGCCTTTTGATGGGTCAAAAAAACCGTAATTCAACGGTAAATTCATATACTCTATACACAACTTACCAAAAGTGGTGTTCGGTCCGGAATCGACCAGTTGGAGCTCCACAGCCTTATCGTCCAACGTCCCACGAAAGACTCCCGAAAGATTTTTTGGGGCACTCCCTTTCTTGGGAAGTAGTGGGGAAAATTTAATCCTCTGCCTGCCGGTAAACTTCAAAGTGATAAGGTTGTTGTTAACTTCCCCTTCGAGGACATTAACTCCATCCTGCTGAGAAATTTTAAATAACATATCCCACGTTTGATAAGCTTTATGAGGGTAAGTTGGGCTCCCAGGAGCGAAGTGATGGGCTTCGAATGAACGATTAGACACATTAGCCGTTACTTGAAAGAAACCATAGTCTACTTCGTATTCATCGGATGTCGCAGGCCCCAAAGTAAAAGCAATAATGTGCTTTCCATTCCCGGTTGAAGAGAGAATAAAAACACCCTTTCTTTCCCCGACTTGAATATCGAAAATTCCTTCAGCATCTTTATCAGCGATTTCACCCGCAACGAATATGCGGTCGACGAGTTGCCCAAGTGCCTCAGCACGTCCTGTCACATTGAATTCTTCATATTTCACTTTCACAACGGCTATTAATTCTTTCAAAAGACTCAACTGTTTGGGCGGAATGGCCCGATCATTATAGATAGAGACGATTAACGTTCCCATGTCTACCCACTGAGTAGGCATCATAATTTCAAAAATAGGTTTCAGATGCTCAACCGACACAGTGTCACCTGCTGCAAGGACCTTCCCTAAGAGTTCATTTAAAAGCTGCCCTGGAAACAAATGAATCTGCATCGAAGTATTATTGATAATTTTGGCCACATTCCCTGAGAGGATCTTGAGCCATTCGATCTCTTTTTTCATCACTTCGACATCTCTGTCCGAAACAGCTTTTTGCTGAATGAAGACAAAAACTGCGGCCATAGCCATTTGACCATTGACCCCTTGAAAAACCTGCCCTAAGTCATCGAGGCTAAACTCCTCATTCTTTTTCAAAATGGCTATGACAGTTTGTCCCTGCAATTCTTCAAACTGTTCAAAAACCCAACTCGCCGCTTTCGTCTCTTTGACAGTGGCTAAAGCGTAAGAAACCCCTTCGTTCCAGGCCATCAGCGCCTGCTTGGTCGCAGCTCTCTTCACAAAATCGGTCTGCAAATGGGCGGAAGAAAAGCGTGTCTGATCATCCGAAAAGGTAAAAAATGTTTTCAGAAACTGTTTCGAGTCCGAATCAAAGCGAATCCACTTCACAGCATTTCGTGTTAAAAGGCTGGCGAGAGGAACCACGGGATCAGCTCCATAAGCTTCAAAATCTAAATTATTAGAAATCTTGAGCAACTCGGGTAACATCTCAATGTACGGATAAAGTTCTTGCTTGGTGGCAATCTGCGGAATCAAGCCCTGAAGCTCATTAGTTACTTTAATAAACTGCAATCTGTCCGCTGTCGCGACTTTCAACACCTCATCCGGTTTTGGGATTGTCGAGGCTACAGAAGCAGTAAAGCTAACAGTACTTGCAAGCGCTACCAGAAAAACCATCATTTGACGTGGGAGTGACTTCATCAATTTTCCTTAATCTAAAACACCTCAATCGGATCGGGCCTTCTGATCAGCGGCTGTTTTTCAATCCAATCTTTTAAATTTATAAATTCGTAGCCAGCCTCTTGAGTTGATTTCACAAGCCGCTCAATTTCAGAAACATCCCCTGGAAATCTCGCTAACCCTTCTCCCCCTGTCTCTTCGAGAAGAAAGGGATGAATAAAGTAAGATGCCCAAGTGTCTCTCATCTTTCTATTTCTCTTCATAATCCGTACCATGTCATCAATCGTGAGAGTTCTAAGGACCTGTTCGTTTAAATAGGCCTGAACATTGCCGACATTTTCAGGAACAATCCTCTGGCCAAAACTGTCTCCAAAAATTTCGTAGGGATAATATTGCCCATTGGGTAACAACTTTGAGGGATACTCGACTTTTAGGTTTTGAAAATATTTGAGTCTTTCACCTTTGGGAATATTGGGATGAGCTTCAATACTAAGACTGTCAGGTAGATTAGAATCTCCGCTTTTCGAAAAGGGAAAATAGATCATTCGTCCCATGTTCCATCGAAAAAGCTGACCGAAAATAATGTAGTCCAATGGGGAAGCTTGATAGTGTGGGGAAACCCAGGCAATGGGCTGAATACCTGCTTCAGCCAACAACTTTCTCCCCTCTTCAATCCTATTAACCACAAAGGATGTGGAATCTCTATCTACAGGAATATTATTCACCCGATCCCAAAACTCAAAATCATCGCCAGTCGTAGCGGAAAAAGGATTGGGTTTTTTCCCGTACTGATGGGTCACCCCATGAAAGATAAAAGTAGCCCCTCGAGCTTCAGCATATTTTAAGAAATCTATAAATTCAGGTTTCATCGTAAGGGGGACAAAGCGTTCTTCAACTCTATCCTCAAGAATTCCCAAAGGATCGGTGAAGATAGGAACCACCGTCATGCTAAACGGTATTTTGTGCTGATAAAGAAGATCGGTCATCTTATAGAGGTACCAAAGCTGTACTTTAGGATGAATATCTTCGAGTCTGAAGACGGCCGGTCTGACATTATCTTCTCGAACAGGCTTTTCTTTTAGAACATCAAAAAGGATGTCTGCCAAAATTAAATACCTGTCCTCCTCGGTCGCGAAATAAAATGGACTGTCACCGAAATACCAGTGGTTTTCATCTCTAATCACGTAAGGAGTTTTGAGATCTTTTTGGGTGGAATGTTTGGCCCAACTGACAACTTTTTTTTCCGCCTCGGCAGTCAGCAATTTCAAAAGAATGATTTCAAATGAGGCCATAAATTTAGATTTGTCGACAAAATCAAATTCTCCATACTTCTGAAAGGTCTCTCCCTGGTATTCGTAAAACCTAAAAAACCCTGGTCGCCCCTTTGCGTCTTTGTGTTCGAGATCAAGCAAAGAAAGACCTTGAAACTCAACTCCCCACATTCGAGACAACTCTTCTTTAGGGACTTTCCAAATTTGGTAACCCGCCCAAACTACATTTTTCTTTGTTTTGACATAATCGGTAATAAAAGATTGGGGAATCTCGGTGTTGTAATAGGTCCCGAGATAAAAACTGGCTTCACATTTTTCTATTTGGCCTGGCTGATACTTTTCAATAGGGCTTATGATCTGTTGATAGGTTGGGAAGTGGCCCATGACATTTTGAAGATACTGGGCATGGATACGCCCTAAATAATACGGAGTTCCAGATTTCTCAGCTTTGTCATAAAAGATTTGGACACATTTATGGGCCTCTGTCCTCGCATCGCTCCAGCGAAGAATCCCCCCGAACAAAAGCAGAGTCACCACGAAAACATATAACAGTCTTCTCATACTGCCTCGCTTTCAATCGGCTCAGTTGCGAGTTGAGTTACCGCGGCAGTTCCAAATCCGGAAGGAAGTTCATGATCTGTTTTCACCCATTGGAAAGTACCTTTTCGAATCCTAAGAATGAAGGTTTGAGTTAGCGCATTAACACACGCAAAAGAATTCACAATGACCGAAATGGGCCAGCGAACGGGAAGCAACCAGAGGGCTTGCCCCCCATATACAATGCTGACACTCCTCCCTCTTTGCCACAAACGATTCAGCATGAGGGCCATGTTCACCGCGAGCAAACCGGTTAACAATGTCCCGTAAGAATATAAAAAGGGCTCCTCTTGCCAGATTTGAGAAAGTCGGGCGGCCCCCAAAAAAATGAAAACGGGATAACCTATAAGCGCAAGTATGTTGGTTAGAAGCCCGCGTCTATCCCGGTAGAGATAGTATCGATTGCTTAATCTGCCAAGCCAACCTAAATTTTTCCAACCCTGTATGGCAATCCCGACCGTCCAGCGTGTCTTCTGCCGGATAGCTCGACCCAATTTTTTCGGAAAATATTCTCGAGTAGCAATATAATGACCGTTTCTTTTTCGTTGATTACCAAAAAAATAACAGGCAAAGGTTCCTTGGAATCCGAGGGCTTGAGATCTAATGCCCAGTTCATAGTCCTCGGTCACACTGTTTTCATAAAACACCCAACCATTTTGTTTTATCATTGCCTTAGCGAGTGTTTGGGAAAAGGCAGTGCCTACTCCAGCTGAAGGGATCGCTGCCCCTAAAGATTCACGCACCAAAAGGTCTTTAGTGTGTGACTCCGCAAACTCATCCATGTATGTCCCAGCTACGAAATCAAACGGCTTCACCGAAAGCGAAAACACCGGGATCTGCACAAAGTCGAACTGATCGAGTTTAAAATTAAGGAGCTTTAATGACCAAGGGTCCATGATATCTTCGCAGTCCTGAAGAACAAATGCGTCCACTCTATATTTTTCTGGTGACGCTTGAATCTCCTCGAGAATTCTATTTAACATCTGTCCCTTGGAGGTCGGGCCACCCTTAGAATTGATGACAGGAATTATCTTTGGATTAAAGATTGAAGCCGTTTTAACAGCTTCGATGGTTTCAGCGTCATTGGGGTAGCATCCCACAAAAAAGAGATAGTTATCATAGTGTATCCGCGCCACATTACCCAAAAGCATGTGAGATATTATTTTGCTTTCTTTCCATGCGGGCACGAGAATGGCGATTCTTTTCTCCGGAGTTTTGACCCAGTTCTTAAGGTCAGACAACCTAATCCGATAAGGTTTTAACCCTCTTATGACCGCGATAAGATCAAGCGCTACATCTTCAACCCCAACCCACGTATAAAGGAAACATAAGACCAACAATCCCCAAAGATAGAGATCATGAGAGTTAAAAAGGAGGTCCTTCATATCTCTCCTCCTAGGATCGCTAGCACCCTCACCCCGGGAGTTCTTTCAGTAAGCGAATCGGAACTCTGAATCTTTCCCGAAATGGGGAAGACATAAGCGCCAGTTAAGGCTAAGTACATTCGCTCAAAAAAGTATTGGGCTCGAAAAGTAGGACGGACTTCTACTCGGCGATTATAAAAACGACCACGGAGATCAGTTCCCCCGTAGGGTTCCAAATAGAGATCAAGATGTATCGGAGCGAACTGTCTATCTCTTATTCCCAACCTAACCCAGGCAGTGAGGATGGTATTGTCGGCATCGGCCGTAGTTAAGACCCCTTCGCCATATATCTCATTATAAAAACTGTACCGTTTATTCAATTCCAAGAGCCACTGGGAGTTATAAATTAATGAAGTTCTTAGATCTCTTGAACTCTGAGAGTCGGCCCCCTTGTAAAAAGCTCTTTGCCGCCATTCAAAGACGGCCATCAGTGGAAAAAAGCTCCAAGAAAGGCCTGGCCCGTAGAAAAGATAGGACGAGCCCGAATCAATATTGTGGTTAACATTTCCTAGGGTGCTTAGCTCGCTACCCAGTTGGACAAAGGGCTTCAGAGCGGTTTTGACAGGGATTGTACTTCTGATTCGTACCGAGCTAATCAGGGAATTCTCCTGACCTAAAAATCCCTCTTCGGTGTATAGCGAGGTATTCAAGGCGAAAGAAGGACCCACCACAGACAGGCTGAGGAAAATTAAAACAGCGCTCGAACCCATAAATTTACATTTCAGTTTGAACTTCATTCGGAGTTAACAATGCAAGGAGCGATGCCATCTTGATCGAGGAAAAAAGCTGATGTCCCGATGCACTTTTATGCTTTTTATGTGCAATTGCTGCAAATTGAGACGACTTCTTAAAAACACAAACTAATCCTCAGGCCAATTTAACCTAACCAAACCTGGAACGCTGTTTGCTTACACCCGGTTCGTTAAATGGAGGATCTAAAACTTATGCGCTTACTTGTGACTACTCTTTCTCTAATGTCGTCTCTTCTTATTAGCCAATCTGCTATTTGCGGAGTCTCAAAAATGGCGGGGGTTTCTCTTACGGAGCTGGGCTCTTACCAGTATGATGCGGCCCAAGGAGACGGTGCTAAAACAGAGGCCCAGAAAAGAGTGGACCAACTCTTTGAGCTAGGAATCAGGCACATTGTGCTTACCCCTGTGGCGCACATGACCAATCCAAAAAAATCTGAGATCACTCCAAATACTCCGCCTGGAGAACGCCCTAACGAGCGGAAACGTTACCTGCGTCTCATCAATTACATTCATAGCAAAAAAATGACCGTTGGAATTCGCCCCATCTTCCTGGTAGTGGATGAAACAGGTCACACGCCTTATATCGAAACTCTTCCAAGCGGAGAAAAGAAAAACTGGTGGCACGGAAACATTCAACCCGACTCCCCTAATGCGTGGTTTGAGTCATTTAAAACCTATCTCGATCTTTACCTGCCCATTGCTCAAGCTGGGAAGGTCGAACAGTTTACGATGGGTGCTGAACTTTACTCCATGACCGTGGGAATCGAAGACCAGTGGAAGGAAAATCCCCATGGGTTTCCAGGTCAATGGATCTCTTTACTTCATTACGTCAAATCGAAACTACCCAAGACAACTCAGGTTATGTACGACATTAACTTTACCGACGATAAAGTTGCAGGTTCTGCTGGCGGACTGGGAGAGTTTGGGGGAGAGTTTGCACGGTGGAGATATCGCCTGGTGGATCTAGCTAATCCCAGCAAACCTGAAGAAGCTAAAATCTGGAAAGAACTCGTCGACTTCTGGAATGAACTAGATGCCATTGGAATTGATATGTATCGTTCCTTAGCCACTTCAGGGACTCCAATACCGCGAGACCAGGAGAAACTCATTGCCACTTTAAAAGAAACCTCCGATCGATTTGCGACTCAAATCGACAACGGACTTTTTGAAATACAAAACATCACGAACCAAACCAAAACTATCATCTTCAAAGAAGTCGGTTTTAGAAGTGTGGAGAATTCCTTTGTAGACCCTTTCCTCTACGTAGACGCAGAACGAGGAGAAGTTAACCTAAACCACCAAGCTGCCGCATATGAAGCCATGTTCCAATCGTTTTGGAAACCGGAGTGGGATTGGTTCGGAGGAATTATATTCTGGGACGCTTCGATAGACCCCAACCTTCACGGTTCCGCTGACTCTGGATTCAGCCCCATCGGCAAAGCGCCGACTGAAAAGGTGCTTAAAACTTACTTTCTTCCTTAAAACAGGCTGAACACAAATGAACACGAATCATAAAATAATGGTGGCCTTTGGCACCCGTCCAGAGGCCATCAAATTAGCTCCTGTCATAAAAGAACTTCAGAAAAGTAGAAATCTTGAAGTAGTGACTGTTGCCACAGGTCAACACCGAAATCTGATGGATCAAGTCTTGGACTTTTTTTCCATTAAGCCCGATTTCGATCTGGACATCATGAAACCCGATCAGGATCTCTTCTACACCACCAATGCCTGCCTAACTGGTTTGAATACGCTTTTATCGGAAATTAGACCCTCTATGCTTATCGTACAGGGAGACACCACGACGGCATTGGCGAGTGCTCTTTCGGGATTCTATTATAAAACGCCTATTGCTCATGTAGAAGCCGGGCTTCGGACCGCAACCAAATATTCGCCGTTTCCCGAGGAGATGAATAGAAGATTAATTTCGCAGCTAACCGATCTGCATTTTGCACCCACCGAGGCTTCAAAAAACAATCTTCTTTCCGAAGGAATAAAAGCTGATTTCATTACCGTCACTGGAAACACTAGCATCGATGCCTTGCTTTTAGGTTGCCAGAAGGAGCTCAAAAGGCCTGCCACAACGGACCAGAACCGTTTTTCAAAAACCATCCTTTTAACTCTTCACCGTAGAGAAAATTTTGGGGCTCCGATTCTAAATATTTTCAGTGCAGTTAGGTCTTTCGCCCAGAGGCATCCCGACTACCAAATCATCTATCCCGTTCACCCCAACCCTAACGTTAAGGAGTTAGCGCACAGATCGCTTAACGGTATTTCAAATATCAAACTGCTCGATCCAGTCGAATACAGTGAAATGCTCTACCTTCTTAAAAACTCTCATTTTATTTTGACCGATTCAGGGGGAATTCAAGAAGAGGCGCCAACACTAGGAAAGCCTGTTTTAGTGCTCAGAGAATCGACTGAGCGCCCAGAGGCGGTTGAAGCTGGCTGCGCTCAGCTAGTCGGCAGCCATCCCGAACTTATTTTCCGCATGATGGAGGCTTTAGCAGACGACAACTCCGGGCTTTATACAAACATGTCGCAAAAAGCAAACCCGTTTGGAGATGGAACGGCCTCCCAAACCATCGCACAAAAAATCGATTATTTTTTAAGGCATAAAGAAGGGGAACACAATCAATGTGCGGAATTGTAGGCTATGTAGGCACTGAAGACCCAAAAACGATACTTATCAAAGGGCTCAAGCGACTAGAGTACCGAGGTTACGATTCCGCGGGGCTTGCCGTGATCAACCCCTCCGAATCTCAAGTCGTCCGCTCAGTAGGAAAAGTTTCAAACCTGGAGCAAAAGCTATCCCAATATCACCTCGAGGGAACAACGGGAATGGCACACACCCGATGGGCTACCCACGGAAGGGTGAGTGAAAACAATTCTCATCCCCATCGAGCTGGAGTGATTACGCTGGTGCACAACGGTATCGTAGAAAATTTCCAGCAGTTAAAAAATGAAGTCATCCAAAATAAACGAACCCTCTCCAGCGACACCGACACCGAAATAATTGCGCACATCATCGATATGGAAGTTGAAAAAGGATTCACACTCTTAGAAAGCCTTACAAACATCCTACCCCGGCTCGAAGGCTCCTACGCCCTTTTAGCTAATAGCCTAAAGGAACCTGATTCATTAATTGGGGTCTCAAACCGCATTCCACTGTGGGTGGCTAAAGAAAAAGAAAACATTTACTTAAGTTCCGATGCCCTGGGGCTCTCACCCTTTTCTCAAAAAGGTTACTGTTTAAGAACTGGAGAGATCGTCAAGTGTCGAAAAGGGGTATTTGAGATCTTTGATTTTAAGGGAAACATAATGACTCAGAATCTTTCATTTACCTCTTTTACAGAAGATTCTAACGAACTTATTGGATTTGAACACTATATGCAAAAAGAGATCTTCGAGCAGCCTTCGGCGATACTTCGAACTCTTGACCATTTCCGGGCTACAAGGGTTTTGAAAAGCGAATCCCTCTCAAGATGGAAAACGGCAACTCTTGTAGGATGCGGTTCTGCGCGCCATGCAGGACTCATCGGGAAAAAATATTTAGAAGAAATAGCTCATATCCCTTCCTGTTCTGAATATGCCAGTGAATATCGGGACAGTTACAAGAATCAAAACTCTTCAAATTTGATGATCTGCATATCTCAATCTGGAGAAACTGCCGACACTATCGCAGCCTTTCGTGATGCCAAAACAAATGGCCTTTGCACGCTTGGAATCACCAATGTAAAGGAAAGTACGCTTGCGAGAGAATCAGAGTACGTACACTTTACCGCTGCTGGCGCCGAGGTAAGTGTAGCCTCAACTAAGGCCTTCAGTTGCCAATTGTCACTTTTACTCGCGTTATCCATTCAATGGGCAACAGAGCAGAATAGAATTAACCCATCTGAGATATTAAAATTCAAAGATCTGCTTTCCTACTTACCCGAACTCGTAGCCCAAACATTGCAAAGAGACAAACAGATCAAATTAATCGCTCAAAAACTTATCCACTCTTCTCATTTCTTTTTTTTGGGTAAAGGAATTTTATACCCGATTGCTCTAGAATCCGCCCTTAAACTCAAAGAGATTAGTTATGCTTTTGCTGAGGCCTATCCTGCTGGAGAATTAAAACATGGCCCATTAGCTTTGATCGACGAAAATTCAACCGCGATCATTCTTGCACCGGGCAGATCAAAAGATAAAAAGTCAAATATTGCTTCCTCTCAGGAAGCTGAGGACAAAATGATGAGTGCTTTACAAGAGGTAAAAAGCCGAGGCGCCACTGTCTGGACCTGGGGCCCCGAAAATGATTCTTTCCGAAAAGAATCTCACTTTTTCACTACGATCCCATCCTCTAATTCCTACGTCTCCCCTATTCTTCATTCGGTGATCGGGCAGCTGTTCGCTTACCACTTTGCCAAACTCAAAGGCCGGGAGATCGACATGCCTAGAAATCTAGCCAAAAGCGTAACGGTGGAGTAAATTTCAAGCACTAACACTTTTGTGTTGGCAACTTTTTGCGATATCATTAATCAAATGAACCGCACATTGATTCCGCTTATTCGAATCATTATATCCTGTACTTTTTTTATTTATTCAGCCTCTTTTGCTGAAGACGATCGTGACCTTTTTATTCAATGGCTTAACAACGTAGACAAAACAACTGCCCAAAGTCTCATTTTTAATACCAGCTCTAAATTCCGATACAAATATGGGCCTTTCACTTCTCGATATGCTGACTCCGCAAAAACAAATTGGAAGACCGCATTTCTCGATATTGCCAATGAGGAGTTCTCCTCCCTCTACGGAAAAACCATTTCAGACTTTTGTGATCTCACAAATCGGCAAATTAAAGAGGGAATATCCCCAGATCAAAGTCGTTACTCCGATCTTTCAAGGAGGGATTTCAGTGTTCTTTATCGCAACTACTTAAGCGTAAATTTTGAACTCATCAAGCAAGGGCTCGAGCCCACAACTTTTAACGTTAATAAAACTGCATGGAAGCAGAGTTCGAAAGTGCTTCCTCTTGAGAGCATGGGGGGCAACGCGGGCCCGGGAGCCATAGCGGTAAATTTTTTAACTGACCTCAATGGCCGAATCGTTTTTGTAGGTAATTTTCAAGATAGCCCTCCAGAGATAATAAAAACCTACCATCGGGGGTTATTAAAAGATGGGACAGTTATCTATTCGGTCGACCCCTCTATTTGGCAACTTAAACTAGATTCCAGATTAGGCTCAGATGCGGTAAGACGACTCACCGAGAGTTTAACGGCTTATAACGGGGCAGCTCCTATCCCTGAGAACGAGATTTTCAGGGTGGCTTGCCGAGCAGCCCTAAAAAAACTTATTAACAGCCATCGCTAAATTAGACTTTCAATTTCAGATACTTCTACCACCTATAACAGGTATTAAAATCGCCCGCTCCCCATAGAGTATTGAAATTCGCATTCGAAAAAAGCTATAAGTTCCCCAATTCAGGAGGTCTCATGGCAAAAGGTTCACGGCTATTTTCATCGCCCGGATTATTGATAGTTTTTCTGATGTTACTTCAAGGCTGCCAAGCCGGTTCCCCACTTTCATTCTGGAAGAAAAAAAACAGTTCCCCGACAAACCCACCTGGAACGCTGATAAAAGCAAAAGCCACCGGGCTCACGGAACCCAACCAATATCGAGTTGACCTAAGATGGGCTCCTGCCCTCCTCGAAGATTCAAGGGCAGAAGATCGAACGTGGATTCTGTTAAGAGGAAAAAACTCGGAAGAACCTACTCCTTACATTACTCTCAATAAGGACCAAACCTCGGCTCAGGATCTTAAGGTGGAAAGTGGTACCTCCTATACCTATGCTTTGGGTTTTTTTGAAGAAGCGCAATTCATCGAGAAAGAAAAAACCCAAATCACTGTTCCTGTCGATTTTGTTGTCTCAGGAACTGTTCGACTTCCTCAACTCACTACGTATAACCGCATTTTTATTAAAGCGGATGGGGTCATTCTTACTGAAGGCAACCGTTTCCAAATCACAGCAGATGAACTTCACTCAGAAGGGGGAACCCTAGTCACTGCAAACAACTCTGATGTGAACGCCAATGAGTCCCATTCCGAGGCCACTGAGCTCGCCGTGATTCAGGTGAATAAGGCTTACGGTACCCTACACATTCAAGCTTTGGGCAAAAATGGATCAAAGGGAAAAATTGGCGCTCAAGGCGTAAAAGGACTTACTGGGCCGGTTGGGGTAAATTCAGAACTAGTTCGACTCCAACCAGTCACCGAAGATTGGAAAACGTTCAACTGGCCTCCGGTGTTCATAGGATGGAAAATGTTTTTCAAATGCCAAAATCCCGGTGGAAGCGACGGAGGACAGGGACTTCCCGGTTATCCCGGAGCTCAGGGGGGAACTGGTGAGAACGGCTCCAACAGCCCGAAAGTCTTTATTGAAGCGGTAGAAGCCCCCGATTTTAAAGTCACAATCGATAAGCTCCCTGGCAAGGGGGGAGACGGAGGCGAAGGGGGCCCAGGCGGCGAAGGCGGGGACGGAGGAGGGCCCGGAAATTGGGATATCCATCAACTATGCCCCACGCCCTCAAAGGGTCCTCAGGGTCTTAGAGGCCCCCAAGGGCCCAAGGGAGAAACCGGTCGAGATGGCGAAATAGCGCCTGTTTGCTTGAAACTCAACCAAAAGGAGGACGGGGAATGTTCCCAGTTCTTTATCAAAAATGGAGTTGTTTTTTAGTTACATAGGCCTCTAGACTTTTTGAAAATAAATGACTAAGGTTTCTGGAGCTTGGCTGAACATTGTGGCTGGGTAGCTCAGTCGGTAGAGCAAGGGAATCATAATCCTTTGGTCGGGGGTTCAAGTCCCTCCCCAGCTATTTTTTTTAACTTTATTACAACTACCCTCATTAATGCTTCCCCTGACTAAGAAGACAAACTTCGTTCTAACTTTGTCCGCCATTTTTTTAATTATTACTTCGATTAACTCAACCGGTTTTCATCACATTGATGAGCACTTTCAAATTCTGGAGTTTGCAGCTCTAAAGCTCGGATTGACCTCCCCCTCCGAACTGCCCTGGGAATATCGAGAACAGATGAGATCCGCATTCCAACCTGCCATCGCGGTATTATTTTACAAACTCAGTTCTTGGCTAGGGGAACCTGACCCATTCCTGGTTACCACTCTCCTCCGCTTATTTTCAGCCTTCATATCTTTTATCGGAATGTTAGGACTCTATCATGCCACCAAAAAGCGTTTTACTACCCCCAAATTACAAAATTGGTTTCTGTGGCTTTCATTTTTAAGTTGGTTTTTATTTTATAATCACGTCCGATTTTCTTCCGAAAACTGGTCGGGAACCTTCTTTGTCATCGGCTATTCCTATTTTTTGATAAAAAAAGATGAAGCCCCAGTTTCAACACTTTTTTGGACAGGGGTATTTCTGGGGTTTGCCTTTATTAGTCGTTATCAAACGGCTTTTCTAACCCTCGGTTTTTTTGCTTGGTTGCTCTTTCAAAGCAAAATCCACAGAAGACAATGCTTGGCCTTTCCAGCCGGATTTATGGCTATTTTTTCTCTGGGAATAATTATCGATCATTGGTTCTATGAAAGATGGACTCTTGCTTCTCTAAACTATTTTTCACAAAATATTTTACATGATAAAGTTTCTCATTTTGGCTTATTTCCCTGGTGGTTTTATTTAAAAAAAGTTTTCGAAGAGGCGATACCCCCTTTTAGCTTAATCATTCCGCCTTCCTTTCTTCTTTATTTTTATTGGAATCGAAGGGACCTGCTAACCTGGTCTTTAATTCCTTTTTTGGCTATCCACTTTATCATTGGCCATAAAGAGACCCGGTTTCTTTACCCTGTCGTGGGATTTATTCCCCTGATGATCGCGTCTTTTTTTCTTTGGCTGGAGACTCGTGGGGTAAGTCCCAATAACACTTTTCCAAAATATTTTATGAGACTCTACTTTATTGCCAATGCGCTATTTACTTTGTTTGTCCTATTTAATTCAGCCAACGGGTACGTTGATCTCTACAAATTTATCTACACCAACTATCCTAAACCGGTCACACTCTACCACCCACAGTTAAACCCCTACCATAATGTCTATGACTTTCATTTTTACTCACGACCGAAGTTGACCCTAATCTCAACTGACAATCTCAATCGAGTAGCTAAGGAAAATAAACACACCCAACTCGTTGCAGTGAGCATCGTAGATGAAAGCTTTAAAAAAACCTCTCGCCACCGGTTGGTTTACTCCACCTATCCAGCATGGCTCTACCCATACGGCGCAAGAGGTTGGATTGGGCTAAGGAAAGCCTTCTTCATCTATGAATTAGAAGGCTGACCTTAATTAATAACGATAGGTATCAGTTTTGTACGGTCCTTGAACAGGCACCCCAATATACTTTGCCTGATCTTCTCTAAGAACCGTAAGTTCTGCATTCAATTTTTTTAGTTGAAGTCTAGCTACTTTCTCATCCAGATGTTTGGGAAGAGTGTAAACTCCAATCGGGTACTTAGCGGTCTGAGTATAGAGTTCGATTTGTGCAATCGTTTGGTTTGCAAAAGAGGAGGACATCACAAAGCTTGGATGGCCGGTCCCGCAACCTAAGTTCACCAATCGACCCTTGGCTAATAGAATAATGCGTTTTCCATT
>Ga0136644_10001505_pt1 | contig 18453 bp, 17 predicted proteins | sample C_130820_EF_Meta_FD_94780 | JGI IMG/M metagenome (GOLD analysis project Ga0136644, IMG submission 94780) | Freshwater microbial communities from Lake Croche, Canada to study carbon cycling - C_130820_EF_MetaG (v2) (version 2) | ecosystem: Environmental > Aquatic > Freshwater > Lake | place... | reverse complement strand
TGCCAAACATATCCCGTGTAAGACGGACGGAACATCATCCGGCCTTGCCCTGGCAACTCGTTCCCGCCTTTATAGAAGCGCTGCAAATAAAAGAGGGGATGGCTGCTTATGCACTACAACTTTTCATTCTCACGGCAACACGATCAGGCGAAGTGAGAGGCGCTGTGTGGTCCGAATTTGATCTTGAAAAGAAGATATGGACGATACCGGCATTAAAAATGAAGGCCGGTAGCGAGCATCGCATTCCCTTGTCAGAGCCAGCACTGGCGATATTGAAGCAGATGATGCCACTCGCCACAGGCAAAGACGCCTTGGTGTTTCCAAGCATCCGCTCGAAAACAATGCTGAGCGACATGACGCTATCAGCACTTGTCCGGGGAATGAATGAAGTTAAAGACGGCGGTACAATGCTGTGGCTGGCAGATGATGGTCGAACCATCGTTGTCCACGGCTTTCGCTCGAGCTTCCGTGTATGGTGCGAAGAAGAAACTTCAACGCCAAGAGCCGTGAGCGAAGCTGCGTTGGCACATTCAGTGGAGAGCAAGGTCGAAGCGGCATATAACCGCACCGATCATTTTGAAAAGCGGCGTATATTGATGGATCAATGGGCTAAGCATTGTTATAGGCAAAACTCAGTCTGACCTTTGCCCTTTGTCCTTTATCCTCGGAACATGGGTCCCTTGGCCAATTTCTAAAAACATGCCCCAATTTATTACAGAAGGCTTGCCCCTATTTGAAGGCGGGCAACTTGGGCTGCACCCTTTAAAATCCGATTAGCCTTATTGATCCACATACACCCATAATATGAAGTGGTAGTTGGTTGTCATCTATAAATATATTGAAATTTCAAAATTTGATCATCTTAGCCTATATTTTGGGACTTGTTCTCTGAAAGCGCAGCGGCCGCAAGCAGATCATTAACCCCGACGGCGTATAGGGCCATGTTTACCTGCGCGTGCGCGTACCTTAGGCGAGTAGCGATTTGCCCTTTTGCTTTTTGTAATAACCATCATCCTTATTTAAGGTAATGGTCTCCGACAAACTCGGAGCGATTCACTCCTGACGGGGGCGTTGCTGGACCGGCTGGCTCAATCGGCCAGCCGCCGGAGGGTGTGCCAGGGCCGCCGAAGCCGCTGCAGGTCCCGAGATCGGGGTAGATCTGGAGACCGCGGAAATTACCTAGACATAGCCAACCGCCCGCGCGCTGCAGGCACTTCCCTTGCCGCTACTGGCCAGATTTTACGCCGCCACGGTGGCTTGGAGTTAGACCGCAATTGACACTACGGCAACAATTAAGATAAGTTAATATTTAAATTAATAAATTTTATTTCAATCAACTACAAGTGCACTGACTCTATAGTCGCATGGTAGATGCGATCGAAAATCCTGCCGCGGGTCACTATACTGGACCCCATGGGAGAAAAGATGCGGGTATTAGCAAGCGGTCTATGGTATCCCGAAGGCCCCGTCATACTAAGTGATGGATCGGTGCTGGTCGTTGAGATCGCGCGGGAAACCCTGACCCGGATCCATCTCGACGGCCGCTGCGATGTTGTTGCAAACATTCCTGGAGGCCCTAACGGTGCAGCGCTTGGCCCTGACGGTCGGGTCTTTATCTGCAATAATGGTGGGCTTGCATTCGAGCACAACGGGCCGGGTTTCCGGTCGCTGGGCCAGTCACCGGACTATACCGGCGGCAGCATCGATGCAGTAGATCTGTCGAACGGCAAGGTCGAACGTATCTACGAAAGCTGCAACGGGCATCGGCTAAGAGGACCCAACGATATCGTCTTCGACGGAACCGGCGGATTCTGGTTTACCGATTTTGGGAAACGGCGGGCGCGAGATTTTGATCGCGGCTTCATTTATTGGGCCAAGGCGGACGGAACCGAGATCCGGGAGGTAATTCCGCGGCTTTTCCAGCCGAACGGGATCGGGCTCTCGCCGGACGACCGAACACTATATGTAGCTGAAACTCACAGCGCGCGACTCTGGGCGTTCGAGATCGAGGCTCCAGGCCAAGTCCGCCCCGCTCCGTCCCTCGTGCCCTATGGCGGCCGTCTTGTCGCCGGACCGGGCGGCTTCCTACAGTTCGACAGCCTTGCCGTTTCCGCGGCGGGCAACATTTGTGTTGCGATGCCAGAGAGCTACGCTTTCGCCGAGTTCAGTCCGGACGGGACGCTCGATCGACGCCATCCGGTTCCCGACATCCATCCGACGAACATCTGCTTTGGCGGTCCCGACATGCGCACGGCGTTCGTCACTCTTGGTCATTGCGGCGAGTTGATCGCGATGGATTGGCACGAACCCGGCCTAGTTCTCCACCATCAAGACGGCGTTTCGCGAAGATGAAGTTGCGCCAGTCCGACGAATCCGGCGAAAAGTCGCTCGAAGTCCAGTTCGTCGATACCGCCAGAACAACCCACGGAACCGACCACACGGACCCTCCCTATCTGCGCGCGATCGACCGCACGGTCGAAGCCGTCGTGGCCATCGCGCTCGCGGGCGAGGTCGCCGCCGTGTTCATGAATGCGATCGCTCGATCCGTCCTCGGCACCTCGCTACTCTGGACTGAAGAGGTTGCCGCCTTCGCCCTTTCCATCCTTGCGTTTGTCGGCGGCGTCGCCGCCTATCGGCGTGGACACCATAGCTTCGTCGCGCTACTGGTCGACCGGATCGCACCGCACCGTAGGAGCTTCTCCCTGGCGGCGGCCGACGCAGTCGTCGCTGCACTATCCGTCATAACCTTTGTACTGTCGATCCAGTCTGTCCGGGCATCTTGGCATCGGGAAACACCGATTCTCGAATGGCCCTCCGGCATCATCTCGCTGCCGCTCGCGATTGCGATGCCGTTGCTGACCTTGTACGCGGGCGAGCGCCTGGTGCGCGCAGGTCGGCCAGCCTTTCTCGCGGTCCCCGCGATCGCCATTGTCTTCGCGGCAGTAATATCCGCAGGCGCCGGCATCCTGTCGGTCGACTTCGCGGTCGGCGCCTCCGTCGTCCTCTTTCTCGCGACGACGTTACTTGGCCTACCGATTGCATTTTCGCTGCTGTTCTCAGCATGCGCCTTTTTCTGGACGACGGCGACCGTGCCGATGGTCGCCCTGCCGCAGAAGATGGTCGACGGAACGGGAAATTTCATCCTGCTGTCGATCCCATTCTTCATCTTCGCCGGGCTGCTCATGGAGCGCAGCGGTATCAGTCTTCGCCTCGTCGATCTGGCCCAGAACCTCGTCGGCCACATTCGTGGCGGCATGCGGCAGGTCGCTGTAGTCAGTATGTACCTGATGTCAGGTCTGTCAGGATCCGACTCCGCCGATGTCGCGGCAGTGGGCACCGTCCTGCGCAATATCCCCGATAATGGGCCGAAAGGCGAAGGTGCAGCCGTCATGGCGGCTTCAGCGATCATGGGGGCTTCGGTACCGCCGAGCATCGCCATGCTGATCCTCGGATCGGTCACCCATATCTCGATTGCCGCACTATTCGTCGGCGGGTTCATTCCGGCCGCCGTGATTATGATCTGCCTGATGGTCCTCAACTACGTGAAGGCCCGCCGGAACGGCGACATGCCGGCGCCGCGGGTCCCGGCGCGCGTCCTGGGTCGGACAGTGCTTGCTTCGCTGGTGCCTCTTTCGATACCGGTGATCCTATTCGGCGGCATCCTGAGCGGTACCGCGACACCGACCGAGGTATCATCATTTGCCGTCGTCTACTCTATACTCATCGCCGTCTTTGTGTACCGGACGCTCGATTGGCGCGGCTTCGTCGAGGTCGTCGTCGACAGCGCTGTCCTAACTGGAATGATCCTGTTCATTCTCGCCGCTGCTTCCAGCTTCTCCTGGGCTCTGACTATCGGGAATCTGCCCCAGCGCCTCGTGGCGCTCATGGCATCGGTCGGCGACAGTGGAACCGTCTTCATGATTGGCTCCATAATTTTAATGATTCTCCTCAGTTCGCTTCTCGAGGGGCTACCCGCACTAAACATCCTCGCCCCGATGCTCGTACCGCTAGCATCGCGGTTTGGTTATGGTGAACTTCACTACGGCATGGTGCTACTGATCTCGATGGGCCTCGGTGTCTTTATACCGCCGGCCGGCGTCGGCTTTTATGTCTGCTGCAGCGTGATGCGCGCCGAGATCGGGCCCGCCTCCCGCGCGATGCTGCCGTATCTCGCCGTTCTTATCATCGGGCTTCTCCTGGTCGCGTTCGTACCCTGGTTCACGAACGTGCTGCCGCAAGTATTCGGTCTGGTCCGCTAGTCTCTTGTCCTGAACTTGAAACGTTAAAAAGGGAGAAACGATAATGAAACGCCAAAACGCCCCTATCCATCGCCGCACACTTCTGGCCGGCACCGCCGCGATCGGTGCCATAGCACTCGCGAGCCCGCTCGTAGCACAGACGCCGCGCGTCCTGCGCTTCGGGAGCCTGTTTAACCCCGAACACACCTCGTCGCGCAGTTCAGACAAGTTTGCCGAACTGGTCGAAGTAAAGACCCAGGGCAAAGTGAAGGTCCAGGTCTTTCATAACGCGCAGCTCGGAAACGAGACCCAGGTCGGCGAAGGCGTACGGACGGGCACGATCGACGTCGGCTTCGCCGGATCGAGCGGCTTTGGCAGCTATATCAAGGATATCCGCGTCCTTGAGCTGCCCTATCTCTACAAGGACTTCGACAACCTTCATGTCGTGTACGTCAAAGTTTTCCCGACGCTGACGCAGCTTTTCGCCGAGAACAGCGTCCAGCTGCTGGGGAACATCTACGAGGGACCGCGCATGACGCTGGCGACGAAGCCGCTTCGGACCCTCGCGGACTTCAAGGGTCTCAAGCTGCGCGTGCCTCAGGCGCCGGTATATATCGAACTCGCGCGCTCGCTCGGCGCCATCCCGACGCCCGTCGCCCTTCCGGAAGTCTACACGGCTCTCCAGGCAGGCGTCGCCGACGCCCTCGAAGGCGCGCCATCAACGCTGCTGACCGGCAAGTACTATGAAGTTGCTAAACACCTGCTGCGCACGGACCACATCTTCAACGCCACATATGTCGGCATGAACCTGAAGACGTTCTCAACGTTCGATGCCGAAACGAAGTCAGCGATTGTGGCCGCCGGCCGCGAAGCGACAGTGTTCAATCTCGGCATCGTCAAAGCGGCGGCAGTCGAGGACCTCGAGAAGATTGCCAAGACCGGCATCTCAATCCTGCAAACAGACACGGCTCCTTTCCGGGCAGCCGCTACGCCGAACAACCAGCGCTATGCCGAAAGCCTCGGCGCTCGGGCGGTCGAACTCTACAGCAGCACTTTTCTTTGATGCCCTCACATGGCTTTCGTAGCGTTCCTACACGTCAGACCGAGGCGCGCCTGACTGGCCTGACTAAGTTCACATGGACGAAGTCGAGGGAATTAGGCAGTTTGGAAAGGAAGCTTTGTCAGGTGGTACCAAAGGATCAAAAATCCCTTGCCAGGGTGGCGTCCCTGGACGTGGTGTAGCTCGACGTAGCCATCATCCCGGCTGCACCCCTTCAACAGCGCTTTGGCAGCCGGGATGTGACACCTACCTTAGTAAGCCACGGGTCCCTTGGCCGTTTTTCTAATTCCTGCCTAATGCCTTTGCAGGGTGCCTCCCCCCTATTTGGGGGAGCCTGTTTTAGATGTCCCCCTTTACAACTCGGTTAAGCGCGGAACGTCAGGCTCACATTTATTTTGCACATAGCGGTGATAGCGCACATCAGGCGACAATCATCATTACTGCATGGCTCTTCGTTTGGGGCTTGACCCGTCAGAAAGCAATCGGTCGCGTAAATCCGCTTCGCGAACGAGGCTGTGGACGGCTGCCGCCCACAGTGGACAAATGCAAAAGCAGGAAGCCCGAAAGCGGACATTTGAATAGCTACCTAAACCGGACTTCTATAAGGAGTATGGTGGGGCTTGACAAGATCGGCGCCGTCGTAATCTAATGAAAAATAAAAAATAAAGCCCACAAGTTGGGAGGGAGTAAAAATGCTAGGCGGATTTATCAGCGATCTTGAGGCCGGTGATGTCTTTAAGCCGGTCACTTATGTGCTCACCGCGTTCATGGCGAGCGAATACGCGCACGGCGTCGAGGAAGCTTGGGAATGGTATCATTCTGACGCCACGCCGACCGGCCGGCAGATGCGTCCGCCGACAATGATCCATGTGGACAAGATGCGCATCCTCGAGGCGAACTGCCTTAAGGAACGCCGCGTTTCGGGCGAGAAGGGCCCGCACGCACGCGTCCACTACGAATACTACGCCCGCCAGCATAGCCCGGCCTATGTAGGGGAGACGCTAACGGTCAGCGGCAAGATCACCGACCGTTACATCAAGCGCGGTCGTACCTACATTGACTACTATCTCGAGGTCCGTACGTCGGATGACCGGCTCGTGACGACCTACACCGACAAGACTCTGCTGAAGTATCAGAAGGACGGGGAGTAAGCGCCATGACAGCGATCAATGATATCAAGGCGAAGTTCAAGACCGGCGACGTCATCCACGGTCCCGCGCGCGTGCAGACACCCGAGCGCATTGAATGGTACGACAGCGCCATGCTATCGGCCGCCACCGGCGGGCTCGCCCAGGTCGGTATCAACATCCACACTGATGACGAGTTCGCAAAGTCTCAGGGCCTGAAGGCGGTCATTTCTGACGGCATGATGATGACAGGCTACTGCTCAGAGATGATGGTCCGAAATTTCGGCATGGACTATCTTACGCGCGGCGAGTTGCGGACCAAGTTCATCAAGCCTGTCTATCTTAAGGACACGGTCCATACGCTCGCCAAGGTGCTGTCGACCGAGCCCGGCGAGAATGGTACGACTGTCTACAAGCTCGACGTCTGGTGCGAGAATCAGGATGGTGTCAAAGTTACCGATGGCGACGCAAAGGTGACGGTCGGCGCTGTCTAGTTCGGCAACGTGTACGCCAACAGAGGGAATGCCGAGAATGCGCAGATATCAGTTGCTCGCGAGCCTGCTGTTTGGGATTCTCGGGGTGTTGCTGATGATGCAGGGCGTGAAGCTGAAGCTGCAGGGTGATTTCGGCCCGGGCCCCGGTTTCATGCCTTTCCTCGTCGGAGCATTGCTGATCTGCACGTGCGCAGCGTGGGGTATCCAGGTCGCGATTGCGCCAAGCGTTCCATTTTCGGACGACGCGCTTCCTGACGGTCCCGGTTCGGCACGCGTGCTTGCCGTTTCAGTGTCACTGCTTCTGTTTGCGGCCGTGTTCGACCTGATCGGGTTTCGCCTGTCGATGCTCGGCTTCCTGCTCAGCGTTCCATTCATTTTCGGTACGGACTATCGGATGCTGAAAGTCGCGATCGCGTTGGTCCTTAGTTACGGTACATTCTACCTGTTTGAACGGGTATTGCGCGTTCCGCTTCCCGGTGCCTCGATCGACGCACTGGCGGCTCTCGGTCTCTGAAGGATCCATCCATGAAAGCGAACTATCTGGCGACCCCCGACGTCGCCCGCTTGCTTGCACCACGTTCGATCGTCGTCATTGGCGCATCTGACAAGCCAGGAAATCTTGGAGCCGACACGGTTCGTCGTCTGCTGCGGTTCAAATATCCCGGCCCGGTCTGGCCGGTCAACAGGTCGCAAGAGCCGGTCGCGGGGTTGCCGGCCTTCGATTCGGTTGCATCGTTGCCGGCCGTCGCCGATCTTGCAATCATGGCCATACCGGCTGAAGGGCTTGCACAAGCTGTGCGCGATTGCGCGGTCGCAGGCACGCTGTTTGGCGTAGCCTATGCCGGAGGACTTGCCGAATCCGGTAGCCCGGAAGGCATCGCACTCCAGAAAGAACTCGAAAAGGCCTGCCGCGAGACCGGTTTCACACTCTGCGGGCCAAATTGTGTGGGCTACATTAACACGGCCGTGCCCGTTACTGCGACATTCGCGACAGCACTGCACGAGGTCGAGACCCTTCCTGCAGGGTCCATCTCGATCGTAAGCCAGTCGGGCGGCGTGGCCACGACGGCCATGTCGATCATCCTTGAGGCCGGCTTCGGCATCCGTGCGCTCGTGAGCAGCGGCAACGAAGTGACGGTCACGTTTGCCGACTACATCACTGCTCTCGCGCGCGACAATGGTACGCGCGTCATCGCGGCATATCTCGAGGGCGTTCCGGACGGACCCGCATTTGCCGAATCTCTTGCCGAGGCGCGCCGTCATGGCAAGCCCGTGGTCATGATCAAGTCGGGCGCAACCCAGGCAAGTGCCCGCGCCGCGCTTGCGCACACCGGGTCACTGGTTGGCGAAGACCGGGTATTCGATGCCGTACTGAAGGAAGCTGGCGTAATCCGCGTCAATTCGATCGAAGAAATGGTCGATGTCTGTACGTTCCTGTCGAGCCTGCCTCCCGACCGGATGCCGAAAGGCACTGGGATCGGCATCATCACGTTCGGCGGTGGAAATGGCGTTCTGGCTGCTGATCAAGCGGACCAGTATGGCCTCACGACCCCGCCTCTCGCCCCCGAAACCGTAGAGAAACTGCGGCCAATGCTTGTGTCGGTCGCCAGTGCCGCAAACCCAGTCGACCTCACGCCCTCCACGGCGTTCCGGCCAGAAGCGCTCGCGCGTCTAACAGATGCCATCCGTGTCGTCGCCGCTGATCCGGCTATTCATTCGCTTATGTTCATTGCTGCTTCTCTCGGGTCGAAGGCGCAAGAGATCGGCGACATTATGATCGAGCTGCATCGCACGCTGACAATTCCAGTCAGTACATGCTGGGCTTCTCCGCCGAAGGGAGCAATCGCACGCCTCGCCCAGAGTGGCATCGCGGCCTGCGTAGAGCCCGCGCGCGGAATGCGCACGATGGGGCTTATAACTGCGCGCGAGAAGGCCGTTACCCGACCGGTGCGCGCGGCGGAAAACATGCCGAAGATAGATTGGGCGAGGTTTGTCCCCGAGCTGACCGGCGTCATTACCGAGGACCGTTGCCATGCCCTCCTCGCCGCAGCCGGACTGCAAACCGCACCCGGAAAACTCGCCCGCAGCCCCGATGAAGCCGCTGCAATCGCGCGCGACATCGGAATGCCCGTTGTTCTCAAGGGAATTTCCGTATCCGTCACGCATCGCGCGGCGGCCGGGCTTCTGGCGATCAACCTTGGCAGCGAAACCGATGTTTCGGAGGCCTACCGCAAGCTCGACGCACACGCGTCTGCTTCCGGACACAAGATGGATGGCTTCCTTGTCCAGGGCATGGCGAGTGGTGGGTCGGAACTTCTTGTCGCGGCTTTTCGCGATCCGCTGTTCGGCACGATGGTAACTGTCGGCGTCGGCGGCGGGATGACGGAAATGGTCGACGACGTCGTGACGCAGCAGGCGCCTGTGAGCCACGATGGCGCCGCCTCGATGATTGCAAGGCTGCGCAATGTGAATAAACTCGCTCCGCATGAAGCAAGCGCAAACAAGGCTGCCGAGTTCATCGCGGCGTTCTCACAGATCGCTGTCGCGGCACCCTGGAAGCGGTTTACGTTCGAGGTAAACCCGGTCAAGTGGACCCCGGACCGCGCCGTCGCCGTGGACGGTCTGCTCGTGATTGAGGAATAAGGCGGGATCTAAGCTGGTCGCAAACGCCGCATGACCATACGCACGAGCGGCCAGATCACCGCCAGCGCGCATATACCGAGAATGCTTGCCGAGAGCGGCCCGCGAGCCAGAATTGCGATGTCGCCGTCCGACATAGACAGTGCCTGACGCAATGAGTTTTCTGTCAGCGGGCCTAGTATCAGCGTAAACGCCATCGGGGCAACCGGGAAATCGATCTTGCGGGCCAGATAGCCAAAAATTCCGAACGCAATGACCAGCCAGACATCGAGCACGCTGTTACGCGTCACATAGGCGCCGACAACCGTCAATGCCAGTACTGCCGGGAACAGGATCGAATAGGGAATGCGCAGCAGGCGAACCCAGATGCTAACCAGCGGCAGATTGAGGATCAGCAGGATCAGGTTGCCTATATAGAGGCTTGCGATGACCGCCCAAACAAAATCTGGCTTGTCGCGGAAGAGGAATGGGCCGGGCGTAAGGCCGTTCATCATGAACGCCCCGAGCAGTACAGCGATCGTCGGCGAAGCTGGAATGCCGAGCGTGAACAGCGGGATCATCGCGGCATTAGCATAGGCATTATTCGTCGTTTCGGGACCGGCCACGCCTTCAATAGCGCCATGCCCGAACCGCGACGGATCGGAGGCAAGGCGCTTTTCCATCGCATAGGAGACGACGGTCGGCAGGATCGTCCCGATGCCGGGAATCAGACCAAAGAAAGTGCCGAGGAGCGAGCCACGTACGATCGGCATCGCTGAAGCCTTGATTTCGTCACTAGTCAGCGTCGTACTGCCGATCGTCTCGGTCTTGAAAAATTCCTGGCGGCGATCAAGGCTCGTCAGGATCTCGGTGACTCCGTAAAGACCCATAATGACGGGCACAAAGCTGATCCCGTCCAGCAGGTCGATATTGCCGAACGTCAACCGCGGCGTGCCGTTGACGATGTCGGAACCTGGGATCGACAGTGCAAGCCCAAGTAGCGCACTGATAAAGCCGAGCAGCAGCGATTCGCCGGCAAAGCTTACTAGTAGTATCAAACCTAGGATCATCAGGGCGAAGAATTCCGGAGGCCCGAAATGCAGAGCGACCGATGCGAGCGTAGGGGCAGCGACGACGAGCACGATTGTCGCAAACGTTCCGCCAATGAACGACCCGATCGCGGCGATAGCGAGTGCTGCTCCGCCGCGCCCTTTTCGCGCCATCTTGTAACCGTCTATGCATGTGACCGCCGAAGCACCCTCACCCGGCACATTGATCAACACGCTGGTGATCGTTCCTCCGTACATCGCCCCGTAATAGATCGCCGAGAGCATAATGATGGAGCCCGTAGCGTCGAGCTTGAACGTCAGCGGCATAAGGATCGCGATACCCGCGATCGGGCCGATTCCTGGCAGCACACCGACAGCCGTGCCGACGATCGAGCCCAGGAGCGCGAAAAGAAGATTTCCCGGCTGAAGGGCGATCGCGAATCCGCCCATTAGACTGTTCAGAGTGTCGAGCACGGGAAACTCCTTGTATGAGGCGTTCGACTGTTTTGAGCGCTAGGGCTTGGCGAGCTTACCGAGCTCGGTGCCAACGACACGCTGGGCGGCCTCGACTTCGACGATGTCCTTGAGCGAATCCTTACCATTGCGATAGCGCATGTCCTCGCCAACACCTTCCTTAAGGCGCTGCATGACGGTCGGATCGTCCATCGCAAGCTTAAGTGCGCTCTCGAGCTTGGCTCGGATGGCCTCTGGCATCCCGGGCGGGCCAGCGATCACAGATAGATTGCGAACGCTAAATCCGTATTTCTGGGTCGACAATGGAACGCCCTGAGCCTCGAGTTCCGGCCATTTCGGGCTGACCACGAGTAGTGCTCTGATCGCGCCCCCACGGAAATGCGTCGCAGTCGGCGCCATCGAATTGAGTACGCTGTGGACGTCGCCCGAAAGGAGCTTTAGGACCTGCTCCGAACCACCGGTCGTCGGGACGGTGCGATAGCGCATTCCGTCGACCGCATTGACAAGCTGCGCCATACCAATATCCGGCAAGCCGAAACCGCCGGAATTTGCCGTAATGATCTTGCCGGGATTTGCCTTTCCGTGGGTAATGTATTCGTCGATCGTCTTCCACGGTGCATCCGCGCGCACGAACAGGCCATAGAGAGATTCGTGCGACGATCCTACGATGCTCAGCTTCTGTGGGTCGAACGACATTTCGATGTTCCAGGGCATCACTGTCAGAACCGAGCCCGATGTCATCGTGATAGTGTACCCGTCCGGACGTGCATTGTAAGTTGCGGCAACGGCGACTAGGCCGTTTCCGCCCGTTCGATTGTCGATGATTATCGGCTGCCCGAGAGTCTTTTCCATATGTTGGGCGACGATCCTGGCAGCTAGATCGGTCGACCCGCCTGCCCCGTAACCTACCAGCATTGTTATCGGCCTCGTCGGGTAGTCCAGCGCCAGCGCCGGCGCCGACCCGCTCGCCAGTACTAACGCCGTAGCGATCCCCAAGATGGAGCTGCCGCGTCCCAAATGGCTAGGCATACGATCCCCCTCTCGCCGCCATTCGGCGTGCATTTGTCTTGATCTTAACACTATGCATTAATACTTTAATACATTTTAAGCGGCACCAAATCAAGCGGCGATATCCAGGATCGCAAATGCATCCTTGATACCAAATCCCTTATCATCACCGAGTTCGGTCTGGCCGGCACTGTCGAGATGTGAAACGACGCCCTCTGGTACGACCTTGATCGGCGCCACGCCGGCGATGCATACTGGGCAACCCATCTTGCGGAAGAAATCTTCGGTACGGCTTATAGTAGCAGCATCGCTTGCTTGGCTTCGGCGCGATAGCGAACCACCGCCGGCATCACGATCGACAGCGTACGTGGTCAATGCCTTACGTTTGTGGACGCGACTTCCTCAAATTCATCCATCACCGCCAAGAAATAGGCGATCGCTGTTGTCGGTACGTTGATGCCCACAACGGGCTTAAGTTTGCCTCGCAGGCCGCGCACAAGCATGTTCTGCGAATAGCCGAGTTCTTTGATGACCTTTAGGATGCGGTCGCGACGGCTTCGGCTTAAGGGATCGTGCCGTTCAGCACGATGGAAACGGTGCCGACCGATACTCCCGACATCGCGGCGACGTCGAGGATGGTCGCTTTCTTCTGCTTCATGTCGTCATGACCCCAGCTTGCTCCTCAGAGGAAGTGACGCAATTCGCGGGTTCTGCAACAGCTACGTAACACGATCGGCCTCCGTTACCGGCCCGAGCGGCCGGATTGCAAGTGTCCGGGATATACCCTAGTGTTGATCATGAAAAAGATAATCGATTTGGTCGCCTCCAGACAAAGCTGATAACGTTCGTCGTCCTGCCCTATTACCTTTCGCCTGTTGCGTACACAAAGTTCTGGATCGATACCGAAAAGCACTATGGAACCGATTATGGAAGCAATCCGAGTAGCGAACTGAAGAGAGCGAGATTCGACATGCGAAACAAGCTTTCCCACCTCGCCGACGCAGTTAAGGCACACATACACGACGGCGACACTGTCTTCGTTGGTGGCTTTGGCCAATGCATCCCGTTCGCCACCGGGCAAGAGATCGTCCGCCAGAACCGTAAGAGCTTGACGCTGTGCCGCTCCGGCGCCGACATCTTTTTCGACATGCTGATTGCTGCCGGCTGCGTACGGAAAGCCGTGTTCGGCTATGTCGGAAATCCGGGCATCGGCCTCGGTCACGCGTTCCGCCGCGCGGTTGAGGCCGGCACACTGGAAGTCGAAGACTGGACCAACTTCGCTATGGTGCTCCGCCTGCATGCCGGAGCACTGGGCATCCCGTATATTCCGGCAGCCACGCTAGTCGGCGGCGATCTGCCCGTTGGCGTGCGCACCGCGCCGGTAACTTGTCCGTTCACCGGCGAGAAACTGGTAGCGATCCCAGCCCTCAATCCCGACGTGGCAATCATCCACGGTCAGTTCGCTGACAGCGAGGGCAACCTTCAGCTTTTCGGCCTGTCCGGTGACACCGCGGACGGAGCTCTCGCAAGCAAGCGCATTGTCGCAACGGTCGAAAAGATAGTGCCGGCCGCGGCGATCCGTGCGCAGCCAGACCACACAATCGTTCCTGGCTTCCGCATATCGGCAGTTTGCGAAGTGCCCTACGGCGCACACCCAGCCTATGTTGAGGGTTTCTACGGCCGCGACGACGCTGCGTATATGGAATGGGACAAGATAGCTCGCTCGGCCGAAAGACTAAATGCCTGGCTCGACACCGAGATTCGCGGCACCAAATCTTTTGCAGAGTATTGGGCTCGACTCGACCCGTCACGGATCGCCGATCTCGTGGCCGCACGCGGCCGCGAACTGGCGAGTGCGGCATGACTGAGCTTTCTGAAGGTGCCAAGTTTGTCGCTATTGCCGCGCGCGAGATCGCCGATGGGGACATCTGCTTCGTGGGAATCGGCGTGCCGTCACTAGCCGCCATCACCGCACGGCGCGGACATGCGCCCGACAGCGTAATAATCTACGAGTCCGGCGCGATCGATGCTTTGCCGCCCGTGCCGCCTCTCTCGACCGGCAGCCCATCTGTTGTTGCCGACACTGCTATGGTCACGTCGTGCCTGGGTGTATTCTCTATGCTTCAGCAGGGGGTGTTCGACCTCGGCCTGCTTTCGGCAGCACAAGTCGACCGGTTCGGTAATCTCAACAGCACCGTACTGGGTCCTTACGCGACGCCCAAAGTTCGTCTCGTCGGCTCCGGCGGTGCGCACGATATCGCCGTCCTCGCCCGTGAAATCATCATCATGATGCCACACGATCCCCGCCGGTTCGTGGAGAAGGTCGACTACATCACAAGCCCAGGCTTGCGCACGGCCGCGAACGGAATGGACGCAGACCGGACGCGCGGCAAGGGGCCGCGCTGCGTCGTCACGCCGCGCGGACGCTTCACGTTCGAGGCTGGGGAACTGACGTTGGATGCCATAGCGCCCGGCTTCGACGAGGCGCAGGCAGTCGAAGGCTTCGGCTGGAAGGTTCCGCACGCGCATGTCGTCCGACGTCTTCCCAAGATCGACGAAGCGCTCGGAGCGACGGCGTCTGCCGTGCTGAAAAGCTGGGGTCGTGGAACGGACTGAGGTCAGCCAGATGAATGCCAGAACACTCGGTGTTGATAGCCACGCTCATGTCTTCGGACCTACTTATCCGTACGACCCGAACCGGCTATATGAACCAAAGCCAACGCAGGCGGGTACGGCCCGTCAGTTTGCCGCCGTACTCGACGCGCACGGACTTACGCATGGCCTTCTCGTTCAGGCCCAGCCATACGGTCGCGACAATCGCTGCATGCTCGACGCGATGAGAGAAGGCAAAGGTCGATTCCGCGGCATTGCACTGCTCGATCCCGCGATCTCGGACCGCGATCTCGCCGCGCTTTCCGACGCGGGCGTCGTCGGCCTGCGGATAAATCTGATGACGTACAAGCTGCACGAACTAACCGAGCCCGGTGCCGACAGGCTCTTCGCACGCCTGCGCGAGTTGAAATGGTTCCTGCAGGTCCACTACGAAAAGGACGAACTCGTCGAAGCAGCACCCCTGCTGCGCAAGACCGGATTGACCGTGATGCTCGACCATTTTGGCCGGCCGGAACTGGAACGCGGCCTCGATCAGCCGGGATTTCGTACGACGCTTGAGTTCGGGCGCCATGACGGCGCGGTGATCAAGCTATCTGGCCCGTTCCGCTCGTCGGTCGAAGGGCTTCCCTACCGTGACGTCGATCCGTTCATCGCCGCAGCGATCAATGCCTTCACGCTCGACCGCTGCGTCTGGGGCTCCGACTGGCCCTATGTCCATATTGATGAGCGCATCGACTACGGGCCGGGCTTTGCGTGCCTCGACCGCTGGCTGCCTGACCCAGCCGATCGGCGCAAGGTGCTGTGGGAAACGCCGTCTCGCCTGTTCGGCTTCAAATAGAAAGTGCGGGCGCCTACAGGCACCCGCACCTGTCCGCCCAAGTTCGCCGCCTTACGCCTGGCCGCGCATGTACTTGGCGGCCTGCACGTGGAAATCTCGCACTGTGATCTCCTGCCGCAGCGCCTGCTGCCAGAACGGCGCGATTTTGTCCTGATAGTTCGTCCAGTGCTCGGCATGGTAAGGCGGCCGCCACCAATGCTCCGCGTTCGCCGCCGCGACCTTGAAGAACCGGTTGTTTTGGACAATCGGTTCCTGGTTAAGCGAATGGCGCACCGGCATCAGGCCGCGCTCAGGCCCGAGCGAGCGGGCCGCATCGCCGTCGCTAAGGAACTGGAGGAACTCCCAGGCCGCTTCCTTCTCCTTGCACGACGTCGTGATGAAGCTACCCTCAGGATTGGCGAGCATGCGCTTTGTCGAGCCCACGCTCGGCGTTGCCACGGCCTGGATCCGGTCTCCCAGGGTGGCATTGAGCTGCGGGCTTGAATGCGCTCCGTAGATCCACTGCGCGCCCTTGCCCTGCTCCATCAGTGCGAACAACTCGGGGTAACGGTCACTGACGGCCGTCGGCTGCGCCGACTTGTCCTTAGTGAACATTCCAACCCACTTCTCGGTGATCGCGATCGCCTCGGGCGAGTCGAAATCGACCTTGCCGGCGTCGTCGATAAACTTGACGCCGGCGGTCGCCCAGATCGGCTCGATTGGCTGGACCGAGAAGTAATCGACGCCGCGCAGCGCGTAGCCATAGCGCTCAGGCGGTTTCGCCAGAGCCTTCGCCGCCGCGATGAAGTCGTCGTAGGTCGAAGGCGGCTTGAGCTTCGCCTCGTCGAACCAGTCGGCCCGGTAGTAGAGCACGTAAGGCAGGATCGCGATCGGCATATATAGAACCGGCTGACCTGGCTTGCCTCGCATCGCCTCGACGACGCTGCCGATATAGTCCGATTTCTTGTCCCACTTGTTGAAGAACTCGTCGACTGGATGCAGGATTCCAGTGTCGAACCAGTTCTGCGCGTGCGTCTGGACGGTGCCTGCGATGTCGGGCGCCGCGCCGGCAGCAAAGGCCACGACGACCTTCTTGCGCGCTTCCATCGTCACGGAGCTGGCGTCGAGCTCGATCGTCGTGAAGCCGTTCTTGGTGTTGAAGGCCGCCACCGCGTCGACCAACCGTTTCTGGTGGCCGGGATTGTCCGACCAAGTCCAGTAGCTGAGCTTGACCTTGCGCCGTACTGCAGGCGCCTGCGCGAAAGCAGTGCCTGCACTACTGAGTGCTAAGCCTACAGCCCCGATCAGTCCGAGCGCTTGCCGACGTGTCGTTATTTGTTTCGAACGCATGCTTTCCTCCCGTTTTTATGATTGTTTTTTAAAACTTGTCGTCACCCTTTCACCGCACCGGCTGCGAGGCCGCTGATGAGCATCTTCTGGAACAAGAAAAACACGAGGGCGACCGGCAGCGTAGTTACGACTGCGCCGGCGGCGCTGATGCCCCAAACCGCTGGTTCTCCTAGTGCGAACAGCCGCATGATGACTGGTAGCGTGCGTGTCGCATCCGTCGCGGCGAACAGGAAAGCAAAAAGAAAGTTGTTCCACGCTGCGATGAACGCGAACAGGCCGCCGGCGACGAGCCCCGGTATCGCCAGCGGAAGGACTATCCGCCAAAGCGCACCGAGCCGCGAGCATCCATCGACTAGGGCCTGCTCCTCGAGCTCACGCGGCAGCGAAGAGAAATAGTTGATCATCAGCAGTAGCACGAACGGGGCTGTGTTTGTCGACTCGGCCAGGATCAGTCCCGGGTAGGTGTTGATCAGTCCGTAGGCGCGGAAGATCACTAGTAATGGCACGAGTAGCACGACACTGGGCACCATGTAGGCCATCAGCATCGCGAACAGCAGCGTGCGACGCCCCCAGAAGCGGAAGCGCACGAAGCCGTAGGCGCCTAGGCTTGCCGTTAGCACAGCAACGAACATCGTGCCCGTGGCCACGATGGTGCTGTTGATGAAGTAGGTACCGAACGGTACATTGGCAAATAGGTCGATGTAGTTCTGGAAGGTCGGCTGGCTAGGAAAGAACTGAACCGTGCGGCCACTCGACCACGAGTCTGCACGGAGCTCTGGGGTGATCGACGCGATCAAGATCCAGACGAGCGGCGCAAGCGAATATACAAGCAATGAGCCTGCTCCAACCGCGATAGCGGCACCTTGCCCGGCTGCTAATATCCAACGAGGCCTCACGATAGCACCGAGCGCGCGAGGTGGCGCACATAGAAGGCTGACGCCGCCATCAGCACGATGGCAAGTATCACGGCTACCGCCGACGCATAGCCGATCTGGAACTGGCTGGTCAGCATGAAGCTGTAAACGGCCTCAGTGTAGTTAGCGAATCCCGGCCCGCCGCGCGTCACGATGTAAATGATGTCGATGTGGTTCGACATCCAGATCATCCGAAGTAGGATGAGGAACGTGATTGTCGGCAGCAAGTGCGGCCAGGTGATGAAGCGGAACTGCTGCCAAGAACTGGCGCCGTCCACCATCGCGGCCTCGTAGATCTCGCTCGGGATCGTCTGTAGGGCTGCGAGTATGATAATCACCATGAGGGGCGTTCCCGCCCAGATCATGGCACCAGCCGTCACGAAGAAACTGCTGGTCGGTTCGCTCAGCCACGGCACGTAGTGATTGATCAGGCCCAGGCGCAGCAGGATTTCGTTGAGTACGCCGAAATTCCCGTCGACGATATAGACGAAGACCAGCGCGGTCACGGCGGGCGGAATGATGTAAGGAACGACGATGGCCGCGCGCACTAAGCCGCGTCCGAAGAAGTTTCGGTTAAGGAAGAGCGCGATTGGCAGCGCGATCGCAACTTCGGCGCCCACGACGACAATATCCCAGCGCAATGTGCGCCACAGCCCATTGAGGAATACGGGATCGGCAAAGGCGCGCAGG
>Ga0136644_10001499_pt1 | contig 18484 bp, 17 predicted proteins | sample C_130820_EF_Meta_FD_94780 | JGI IMG/M metagenome (GOLD analysis project Ga0136644, IMG submission 94780) | Freshwater microbial communities from Lake Croche, Canada to study carbon cycling - C_130820_EF_MetaG (v2) (version 2) | ecosystem: Environmental > Aquatic > Freshwater > Lake | place... | reverse complement strand
CGTGAGCGGATCAATGTGCTCTGCACGAAGGGTTACATCAAACTGCTGCGCGACGGCACGCCATTTGGCCTGCAGCGCAGCACCTCCATTCTTGGTTACCTGGTCGTTGAGGGCATGCAGTTTCACCGTCGCAGGTAGCGCAGATCGCCGCCTCCATCGCCGAGTTCGGCTTCGTAAACCCGGTGCTGGTCGACGCCGAGGGCGTGCTCATCGCCGGCCACGGCCGCGTCATGGCAGCAAAGCAGCTGGGGCTGGCGACGGTACCGGTGCTGCGGCTCGGCCATCTCTCCTCGGCCCAGGCCCGGGCGCTACGCCTGGCCGATAACCAGATCGCGCTGAACTCCGGCTGGGACGAGGCGCTGCTCGCCGCGGAAATCGGGCGCATCCGGGATGAGGCGGTGGTCGACCTGGACGTGCTGGGCTTTTCCGGCATGGAATTGGACCGGCTGCTGGCCGCGGCCGATGCCGGTTTGGGCGACGATACCGACGAGGCACCCCCGCCGCCCGTGGTTCCGGTTAGTCGGCCAGACGCAGTACCGCCGCCGCCGTCTCCGTCGCCACGGCCAGCAGCCGGATGCCGCCGGCGGGCAGCCCATCGCGCGCCTCCAGCGCATCCAGCCAATGCGACAGCCGCAGCAATTCATCGGGGCCGTTCACCTTCGGGACCACCAGCCCATCGGGTGCGGCGCGCACCACCGCGGCGGCGTCGGTCAGGCCCTCGCCGTCGAGCGGGTTGATGCGGACCCACAGCCGCGGCCGCCGGCCCACGCCCCGATGCGCGCGCAGGTGCTCCGCGACCATGTCGCGGGCGAGCGGACGGCGCGCGGCGGCGACGGAATCCTCCAGGTCGAGGATCAGCGCATCGGCGCCGCTCTCGCCGCCCCGGGCGAGTTTCCGTTCACTGTCGCCGGGGACGAAGAGCCAGGAACGGATCATGCCGGCTTGCCCAACATCAGCCCGGACCGCTTGCAATGCCCGACCAGCACGCCATGCTGGTTGTAGGCGCAGTGCTGAAATTCGACGATGCCCTGGCCGGGACGCGACTTGCTCTCGCGCTTGGACAGCACTTCGGTTTCCACCCGGATCGTATCGCCGTGAAACAGCGGCTTGGGAAAGCGCACCTCGTCCCAGCCGAGATTGGCCACCGTGGTGCCGAGCGTGGTGTCGCCGACCGAAATGCCGACCATCAGCCCGAGCGTGAAGCAGGAATTGACGATGCGCGTGCCGAACTCGGTGGTCTTGGCGTACTCCTCATCGAGGTGCAGTGCCGCCGGATTGTGGGTGATGGCGGAGAACCAGACATTGTCCGCCTCGGTGATCGTCCGCCGGATCGGGTGACGAAAGATCTGGCCGATCTGGAATTCCTCGAAATACAGCCCTGGCATTTTTCGTTCTCCTCATCCAGTGGCATGCCGATGGAGCCGCTGGGCCACGCAGAGCCGCATCGTCATGCCGCCCGACCGCCGAACCTGGCGCGATATGGCGCGCGAAGGGCGGGTTGCGGAGCATGCGGCTCAGCGCCCGAGGCACCGGTTCATGCCGCCTCCCCCTGTCTCGCGCACCTATCGCTTAGCGTAGACGGGCGAAAGAACCTGTCGCAAGCACCCTGGAAAGGGGGCGCTGACAACGCCATGAGCGCGAAGGAGATCAAGGCCGTGCTGCTGCACGCCACCGCGTATTGCGGCATCCCCGCCGGCTTCGATGCCTGCAAGGCGGCGCACGAGGCGCTGGCGAAGGAAGGCGCCCTGCCGGGCAGGATGCCGGACAGGTAGCCCCTGGCGCTCCGGCGCCGTCCGTCGGTCGGTCGGATCCCACGCCACCGCGGCACGGCAGTCCGGCGCGACGCGCATCGCGGCCACGACACCGTCCATGCCGTCAGGTCAGCCGCGGGCCGGGGCGAAGAGGCAGTTATCAGTATCAGACAGGCCTGTGCCGGCGGGCAATCTTGGCGGTGACACTGGGAAGAAGCTTGATACCGATCCCATACGCCCCTATCCATACAGAAATGCAACCGGGGTCGATCTGGCACTCGGGATGCTTCGGGCAAGTGGCAACCTGTGCCCCGCCCGGACGCACCCGGCAGGGGCGGCGACCGACAAAAGGACAGGGAGATCACGCGCATGAGCACGGCGACAAAGGAACGCGGTGCCGGCACCGCCACAGCCCTGCGCATCAACCCAATCACCTCGGGCTTCGCGGCCCGTGTGGACGGGATCGACCTTTCGGAACCGCTCTCGGCCGCGCAGATCGACGAGATCAGGGCGGCATCGGATCACTATGGCGTGCTCGTCTTTCCCGGACAGCGATTGGACGACGCGCAGCAACTCGCCTTAGGCGCCCAGTTCGGCCCCATCGAGAATACGCCGACCCTAGTGGACCAGGAGCGTCGCCGGCTGCAGACGGCGCAGATCAACGACATCTCGAACCTGGGCGCGGACGGCCGCATCCTGGCGGCCGACGACCGTCGCCGCATGTTCAACCTGGGCAACCGCCTCTGGCACAGCGACAGCAGCTTCAAGACGATACCCGCGCACTACTCGATGCTGCATGCGCGCGTCATCCCGCCGGAGGGCGGCGAGACCGAGTTCGCCGACATGCGCGCGGCCTGGGACGCGCTTCCGGCAAAGATGCAGTCGCAGGTGCGGAACCTCGTCTGCGAGCACTCCCTCATCTTCTCCCGCGCGATGCTCGGTTTCGATGCCTTCACGGAGGCGGAACGCGTCCGCTGCGCGCCGGTGCCCCAGCGCCTGGTGCGCCGCCACTCGGGTTCGGGCCGGCTCTCGCTCTACCTGTCCGCCCATGCCGGCCGCATCCAGTGCTGGGAGACGCCGGAGGCCCTGATGCTGCTGCGCGACCTGACCGAGTTCGCGACGCAGCGGGCCTTTGTCTACACGCACCACTGGGCAGTGAACGACCTCGTCGTCTGGGACAACCGCTGCACCATGCACCGCGGCCTCGCCTATGACGACAAGACCTATCCGCGAGACATGCGGCGCGTGACGCTGATGGACAGCGCCTCGACGCTGGAGCAGGTGGCCTAGCCTGTCGCCGCCTTCGCAATGCCGCGGCCAACACGGGCGACCGGGATGAACCTGGCCCCAGGGGAGAAGACGTTCATGCGATGGAAGCTTCAACCGCCCAGGCGGCAGGGAACCTGGCGCGCTGCGACCGCCGTCGCGGTGACGCTGCTCGTCACCCTGGCCGCACCGGCGAGCGCCCAGATGGAAACCTATCCCAACCGCCCGATCAGGCTCATCGTGGCCACGGCCGCCGGCGGGGCTTCGGACATCGTGGCGCGTACGGTCGGCCAGAGGCTGAGCGAGGTCTGGGGCCAGCAAGTGCTGGTGGACCCGCGCCCGGGCGCGAACGGCAACGTCGCCGCCCAGATGGCCGCGCAGGCGGCGCCGGACGGCTACACACTGATGATGGGAACCATCGGTGTGATGGCGGTGAACCGGGCGATCTACCGCGACATCGGCTACGATCCGGCGCGCGACTTCGATCCGGTCGCGCGGCTCGTCTCCTTCGCCAACCTGCTGGTGGTCCACCCCTCTCTGCCGGTGCACAACGTCCGTGAATTCGTCGAGTATGCGCGGGCGCGGCCAGGCCTAACCTACGGATCGCCGGGCAGCGGCGGCTCGCTCCACCTGGCCATGGTCGTGCTGTCGCAGATGGCGGATATCCGGATGGAGCACGTGCCCTACCGCGGCGCGGCGCTGGCGCTGACCGACCTCATGGCCGGCCACATCTCCTCCGCCTTCAGCGACCCGCTGGTTACGCTGCCGCAGGTGCAGGCCGGCCGGGTCCGCGCGCTGGCAGTCAGTGGCCGCAACAGGTTGCAGACCGCGCCCGACATCCCGACCGTGGCCGAGTCTGGCTTCCCCGGATACGACGTCTCAGGCTGGCTCGGCATCGTCGCGCCGCGCGGTACGCCGCAGCCGATCATCAACCGGCTGAACGCTGCCCTCAACGAGATCGTGCGCCAGCCGGATACCCACGCCCGCCTTGTCTCCCAGGGGGCCGAGGTGGTGACGGGCACCCCCGCCGAGTTCGGGGCTTTCATCCGCTCGGAGATCGAGCGCTGGGCCAAGGTTGCGGCCGAGACCGGGATGCGCGCCGAATGACCGGAACTACGTTGGCCGAGGTGCTGGTGCGGCGCCTCGCGGACCACGGTGTTCGGCGCTTCTTCGGCGTGCCGGGCGGCGATTGCAGCCTCGACCTGATCGACGCCGCACCCCGCCATGGGATTGAGTTCGTGCTAACGCGCAGCGAGACCGGCGCGGCGATCATGGCCGGTGTCACGGCCCAGTTGACCGGCACGCCGGGCGTTCTGCTGACGACGCGCGGCCCCGGCATCGCCAATGCGGTGAACGGCGTCGCCTGCGCGTCGCTGGACCGCACGCCGCTGCTTGTGCTGTCGGACGGGCAGGAACTGAGCCACGGTCATGTCAGCCACCAGCGCTTTGACCAGGCCGCGGTGCTTCGTCCGCTGGTGAAGGCGGAGAGCAGCCTGGAAAGTGCGGACCCGGAAGCGGAGTTGGACGCGCTGCTGCTCGCCGCCTCTACCGCCCCGGCCGGCCCGGTCTATCTGGAACTGATCGGGCAGCGCATCCGCACCGCCGCACCCGGCGGCCCCGCCGCCCCGATCATCCATCCGCTCCCGCTGCCGCCGGCAGGGGCCGCGCTGGAAGCCGCGCGGGCGGTGCTGGGCGCCTGTCGGCGACCGGTGATCATCGCTGGTCTCCAGGCCGCGACGGAGGGTTCGTCGCAGGCACTGCGCGCCCTCGCCAGCGCATGGGATTGCCCGGTGCTCACGACCTACATGGCGAAGGGCGCGATCGCGGAGAGCGATCCGCGCGCGATGGGCTCCTTCATCAGCGGCGCCGCGGAGGATGCCCTGTTGCGTTCCGCCGACGCGACCATTCTGTTCGGCGCGGACCCCATCGAGTTCATGCCGCAGCCCTGGCGTTACGACCAGCCGGTGGTGCAGATCTCCACCCACGGCTTTGCGCGGCCCTACCTGCGACCGGCCGCGGTCGTGCTGGGGGATCTCTCCGCCGCCGCCGCGGCGCTGGCGAAGGCTGTGCGGCCCGGCGGATGGACCGCGACGGAGCTGGCCTCGGCCCGCGCGGCCATGCGGGCCCTTGCCCTTGCGCCGGAGGACGGCGACTTTTCGCCGGGCGCCATTGTCGCCGCGCTGGCCGGGGCCGCCCCACCGGACACGCCGATCGCGGTGGATGCCGGGGCCCACATGCTGCCGGTCATGGCGCTTTGGCCGGTGCTGCGGCCGGGCGGTGCCTTCATTTCGCGCGGCCTCGCGACCATGGGTTACGCGCTGCCCGCCGGCATCGCCCTTTCGCTCGAGCAGCCCGACCGGACCGTGGTCGCCTTCACCGGCGACGGTGGGCTGATGATGTGCGCCGCCGAGTTGGCCACGGCCGCGCAGCGCGGCTGCCGGCTGGTCGTGGTCGTGCTGAACGATGCGAGCATGTCGCTCATCAAGGTGAAGCAGCGACGGCGGCAGCTTCAGGCCCAGGGCATGGATTACAGCCCGACCGACTTCGCCGTGGTAGCGCACGGCTTCGGCTGCCTCGGCCTGCGCGTCGAGACCATGGAGGCACTTCTCCCGGCGTTCCGCCAGGCGTTGGAAGCGCAGCGTCCGGCTGTGCTGGACGTGATCGTGGATCCTGAATCCTATCACGCCTCCGTCCGCCGCCTGCGGGGCTGAGCATGTCGCGGGTCCTCCACCGGACCGCCTGGATCGACGGGTCAGCGTCGTGAATGGCGGCCCCGGCGCGGCCCGCGATGCGGCGCGTGACGTCATGGCCGGCATCACCCTGGGTTGAACACTCAGTCCAGCCGCGCGCCGGAGAGCTCCACCAATTCGCGCCACACCGCATCCTGCGAGCCGATGAAATCCGTAAAGCTGGCCGGGCTCTCGTCATAAATTGCAGTGAAGCCCAGGGGCAGCAGGCGTTCGGCATAATCGCGCTGCCGCACGGCACCGATGGTCGCGCGGTGCAGCGCCTGCACAATGGCCGGGGGCGTACCGGCAGGCGCGGAGACGCAGTACCAGAACTCCATGTCCATCCCGGAACCCGGCAGCAATTCCTGCATGCCAGGCGTGTTCTCCAGCCCCGGCACATAGGTGACGCGGCCCTGACTGCCCACCGCGAGCGCCCGCAACCGCCCTTCACGCACATGCGGGATCAGCGCGGGAATGCCATCGAAGATAACGTCCACATGGCCTGCGATGAGGTCGTTCAGCCCGGGTGCCAGCCCGCGATAAGGCACGTGGGAGAGCTCGATCCCGGCCGAGCGCATCAGTTTCGACAGGCTGAGATGGCTGATCGTCCCAAGCCCGGAGGATGCGGCGCTGATCTGTCCCGGACGGCGCCGCGCATCAGCGACGAAGTCTTCGAAGCTGCGCCAGGGTTTCGCGGCGTTCACCACCATCAGGGTGGTGCCGACGGAGACGCGCGAGACATGCGCGAAATCCGCAATGCCATCGAACGGCATCCCATTGCGAAACAGGTATTTGTTGGCGAGCAGGATGGTGGCGCCGCCCAGGAAGATCGTGTGCCCATCGGGTGCGCTGCGCGCGACAATCTCGCCCGCTGTGTTGCCTCCCGCGCCGGGGCGGTTCTCGACCAGCACCGTCTGATTGAGGAAGGGACCCATACGCTCGGCGAGGAGGCGCGCGGTAATGTCGGCCGCCCCACCTGGTGGGAAGGGCACGATGAGGCGCAGCGGCCGGCTTGGAAAGCCCTGGGCCTGGGCGGTGGCGGGCAGCGCGCCGGCCATGGCGAGCATGGCGCGCCTTGTGGGGCGCCAGCTCATCGCGAAGGCTCCCGGTGCAGTTCGACGACAATCCCGTCCAGCCCGGGTGAGGCGGGATAACGCTGCATCACATCCGGATCATGGCCGGGGACAATGTGCTTCGGGCTCGGTGCCAGGGCGCGCAGGCGGTCGAAACCTTCGAGCATCTCGCCAATATGGAAGGCGGTGGTGAAGGGGCGTCCGGCCTCCATGTTCTCGTAGAAATGCGTGACATCGGAGGCGAGAACCACCTGGCCGCGTGCCGAATTCACCCGCACGCATTGCAGCCCCATCGAATGCCCGCCGCAGGCATGCACGGTGATTCCCGGCGCCACCTCCGCATCGCCATTGTGGAAGACCACGCGCTCGGCGAAGTTCATGCGGACCATGCCGACGACATCTTCCACCTCGAAGGAGTGCCGCAGCTTCTCGAACTTCATGTAGCGGCCGGTCGCATATTGCATTTCCGGCTCCTGCAAATGGAAGCGCGCCTGCTTGAATTTGTGGAAGCTGCCGACGTGATCGTAATGCAGGTGGGAGATGATGACGTCCTCTACCTTGTCCGGATCCACCCCGATCATCGCCAGGCTCTCGATCGGGCAGCGCAGGTAATTGCGCTTGCGCCTGGCCGCCACCTCGGCCGTGAAGCCGGTGTCAATGATGACGGCGCGCTCCTCGTTCACCGCCGCCCAGACGAAGTAGTCCATGGGCATGGGCGCATCATGCGGATCACCGCCGATGAAATGCTCGTGCCGGCGTGCCTCGCGCATCGCGTAGCGCAGGGCGTAGATGCGATAATCCGGCTGGCTCATGCGGCATGCTCCTGGGAAGCGGGTTGGGCGGCGCGCAGGCCGAGCGCGAGCCCGACCATAGAGGCGTCGCGCAGAACGGAAAGGAAATCGCCGGGCTGGTTCGCGTCGCCGACCAGTGTGTGCGGATACCCGCCGGCTTCGACCTCGGCCAGAAGATCGCGCTCGGGAAGTGCCCCGACCGCGGCGATGACGTGCATGATGCCCGGCAGTTCGCGCGTCGCGCCGGCTTCGGTGAAAGTCAGAACTCCCCCAGCGAGGTGGCTGGCCCGCGCCCGCGTGTGGAAGGCGACACCCGCCGCGCGCAGGCGCAGCATCAGGTCGGTGCGGTTGTTGCGGGCCATGGCCGGGGCGATATCCGGCTGGGCTTCCAGAATGGCGATGCGGCAGCCGCGCAAGCTCAGCATATCCGCGACCTCCAGCCCGACAATGCCGCCGCCGATGATGGCGACACCAGCACCTTCGGCCACACGGGAAGGTGCCGCGATGACATCCCAGGCCTGGATCGGCGCCGCACCTTCCAGCTGGAGTGGCCGCGGCCGGGCGCCGGTGGCGAGTACGACATGGTCCGGTGCGAAGGCGCGGATCATCGCCATACTCGCTTTGACGCCGCAGCGGATCACGATGCCCAGGGCGCTGGCCTGCTCCCAGCGCCAGGTCCAGACGGCGCGCACCTCCTCCTTGTCGGGCGCGGCGACGGCCAGGTGGATCTGCCCGCCCGGGCGGTCGGCCTTTTCCCACACCTCCACATGATGCCCGCGCGCGGCGGCGATCCGCGCGACCTCGACCCCCGCAAGCCCCGCCCCGATGACGAGGATGCGTTGCGGATGCGGCGCCGGTGCCAGGGGCGGCTCGATGAATTCCGGCGCTTCCAGCTCCGTGCCCAGCATGGGGTTGGTCACGCAGGCAACGTCGCGCTCCAGGGTCAGCCGCTCGAAGCAGATGTTGCAGGAGATGCAGTGGCGAATGGGCACGGGGGATTGCCCGAAGGCCTTGCGCGGCCAATGCGCATCCGCCGTCAGCGCGCGCCCGAGGGAGACATAGTCGGCGCTGCCATCGGCCAGAACCGCCTCGGCATCCTCGGGCGTGAGGATCCGTCCGGCGATGATGGTGGGGATGCCCACCGCCGCCGTGATCGGCCGCGCATGCGGTTCCAGCGCGCGGCGCGGCATGGAGGGTGGCTGGATGCAAAAGCGCGACAGCGCGGGGCTCTCATTTGTGCCGCCGGAGAGGTCAAGCGCGCTGACGCCCGCCTGCTCCAGCATGCGCGCCAGCTCGACCACCTCCTCAACGGGATAGCCATCCTCGCAATACTCCGTGCAGGAGATGCGGACCCAGAGCGGGAAATCGGGCAGCGCGTCGCGCAGACGATGCACGGTTTCCAGCAGCAGCCGCGCGCGATTGGCCAGGCTGCCGCCATACTCATCCGTGCGTTTGTTGATGCGCGCGGTGAGGAATTGCTGGAACAGATAGCCATTGGCCGCGTGCAACTCGACCGCATCATAGCCGGCCTGCCAGAGCCGCCGCGCGGCGGTCACGAAATCCTTCTGGATCGCGGCGATCTCGGCGCGTTCCAGTGGCCGCACGGCATCGCCGGTATTCGGATTGGTCCAGGCCGAAGGCCCGACCGGCTCCATGCCCAGCACCGCGCGGCGCAGCAGCGCGCCGCGATGGTTGAGCTGGCCGATGGTCAGGCAGTCATGCCGCTGGATCGCCGCCACCAGACGCGCAAGCCCCGGAATGAACCGGTCATGGTAGATCCAGAGCGAGTTGTTGTGGGCGCGCCCACCCTCGCTCACCGCCATCGCCTCGGTGACGATGGCGGCCACGCCGCCACGGGCGCGCTCCTCGTAATAGCCGCGGTCTCGCTCGGTGGAGAGGCCGTCGCCCGTGCTGAAATTCGTCCCCATCGGCGCCATGATGAGGCGGTTCTTCAGCCGCAGTGATCCGATCCGCCCGGGGGCTGCGATCAGCACGCTTGCTACTTCGCGGAATCGGCGTCGAACACCGCCTGGATGGCGGCCGGATCGCATTTGATCGTGACGCCCGCGCGTTCCAGCTGGAGCTTCATCGGCACACGGCTGTCCAGGTTCTCCCAGCCCCGGTTCATCGCCTCGTTCATCTCCTCCAAGGTCAACTGGCAGAAGCGCATCGGCACGCCGAGTTCGCGCCCCATGGTGACGGCCAGCGTGACATCCTTGTGGGCGAGCTTCAGCGCGAAGGCCGGCGGATCGTAGTGGTCGATCAGGAACTGGTCGGTGACCCGGTCGAAGGTCCGCCGCCGGCCGAGCGCGCCCTGGCGCACCGCCCGCCATAGATCGAGCGGGTCCATGCCCGCCTTCACGCCCATGGAGAAGACCTCCGCCATGGCGGTCTGGATCGCGTAGCCGGCCATGTTGTGCACCAGCTTGGCGACGGTGGCGCTGCCGATCGGCCCGATATAGGCGGCCTGGTCGCCAATGGCGTCGAGCACCGGCTTACAGCGGTCAAAGACGGCCTTGTCACCCCCCACCCAGATGGCGAGCTTGCCGCTCTCCGCCCCCTTGGGGCCGCCACTCACCGGCGCGTCGAAGCCAAAGGCACCTTTCTCGGCCATGGCTTCGGCCACGCGGCGCATCAGCGCCTGGGAATTGGTGGAAAGGTCGAAATAGGCGGCACCCGGCTTCACCCCGGCGAGGATCCCCTCCGGCCCGAAGACCACCGGCTCCACCTCCTTGGGGCCAGGCAACGAAGTGAAGATCAAATCGCATTGCTCGGCCACGGACCTGGGGCTTTCGGCCCAGATGGCGCCGCCGGCGACGCGGTTGGCACCCGCCTCCCGACGGATATCGTGGATCACCAGCTCGTAGCCGGCCCGCTGGAGATTGGCGGCCATGAAGGCGCCCATGGTGCCCAGCCCGATAAATCCGATCTTCATGATCTCAGCCCTTCGTCTTGCCGGCGGCTTCAAAGACATCCACCGCGACATGCGCGGCCGTCATCGCCGAAGGCCAGCCGGAATACATGGCGAGATGGGTGACGATCTCGCTGATTTCCTCCTGCGTGAGCCCATTGCCCAGTCCGCGCGCCATGTGGCTGTTGAGCTGATCCTCCCAGCCCAGCGCCACCAGCGCGGCGATGGTCACCATGCTGCGATCGCGCTTGGATAGCTGCGGGCGCTCCCACACGTCGCCATAGACGTATTCGTGCGTCATCTCGACCAGCTTGGGGAAATCCGCGGTGATGCGGTCGCGGCGGGCGGAAGCGGGGGCGGCCATCAGAATGCTCCTGTGAGGGTGAAAGGCGTGCGGCGAAGTGTGGTGCAAGGCGAGGGCCTTGCGGTTAAGCTGGCCCGGCGAAGGTTGGCGCAGCACAGACGCCACCGCGCAGGGAGAGACGATCCATGCTGAACCGCCGCGCCGTTCTGGCTGCTCCGCTTGCACTGGCTGCCACGCCGTCCTGGGCCCCGGCCCAGCCCGCCTGGCGCCCCGACCGGCCGATCCGCGTCATCGTCCCGCATGCGCCCGGCGGCGGCACGGATGTGGTGACGCGCGTCCTCGCCGAGGCGGTGGGCACGGCGCTGGGCCAGCCGCTGGTCATCGAGAACCGCACCGGCGGCGCTGCCGGGCTGATCGGCACGGATCTGGTCGCGAAGGCGGCGCCCGATGGCTATACCCTGCTGGTCAACAGCAGCGCGCATGCCATCGCGCCGGCCCTGGTCTCGCGCATGCCCTATGACGCGGTCGCGGATTTCGCGGGCATCGGGATCATCGGCTTCGCCCCGCATGTGCTGGTGGTCAATCCGAATGTCCCGGCGCAGAATCTGCCTGAGTTGCTGGCCCTGCTGCGGGCCAATCCGGGCCGCTACAACCTGGCCTCCGGCGGGATCGGCAGTGCCATCCACCTGGCCGGGGAAATCCTGCGCGCCAGCGCGAATGTCGATTTCCAGATCGTGCAGTATCGCGGGGGCGGCCCCTCCATGCTCGCGGTGCTCGGCGGCGAGGCGCAGATGAGCACGCCCGACATCCCCGCCGCCTTTGCCGTGGTGCGCGCCGGCTCCGCCCGCCCGCTGGTGATCGCGGCCGCCGCGCGCAGCTCCGTGCTGCCGGATGTGCCGACCTCGGCCGAGGCCGGCCTGCCGGGCTTCATCGCCGAGATATGGTTTCCGGTCCTCGCTCCCGCCCGCACCCCGCCGGCGATCGTCGCCGCGCTTAGCGCAGCCTTCCAGACCGCGATCCAGCAGAACCAGCGCCGCCTGACCGAGCTCGCCGTGCAAATGCGCCCGGATTTCACCACCTCCGAGCAGGTGATGCGCTTCATTCGCACCGAGATGGAGCGCAGCGTGACCCTGCTGCGCGCGGCCGGGGTACAGCCGGAATAGCGGCGTCATTCGAGGCGGATGTTCAGTTCGCGCACCAGGACAGCCCAGCGCTCGCGGTCGGCGGCGATGAAGGCCCGCATCTCGGCCGGCGCCATGGTGACAGGGATCGCGGCCTGGGTGCGGAACACCTCCTGCACGGCGGGTGAGCGCAGCCCCTCGGCCGCGACCTGAGCGATGCGCTGGGCGGCCTCGGGCGGCATGCGGGCGGGGCCGAGCAGTCCAAACCAGTTCGCCGCATCCACCGGCGTGCCCAGTTCGGCCATGGTGGGCACATTCGGCAGCAGCGCGATGCGCTCGCTGGCCCCCACGCCGAGGATTTTGGAGCGCCCGTCGCGCGCCACCGCCTCGGCCGGGCCGGCGTTGAGGAACATCACATCCACCTGGCCGCCGAGGATGGCGGTGCTGGCCGGGGCGGCGCCGGTGAAGGGCACATGCAGCAGGTCAATCTGCGCCTGCTTCATCAGCCGTGCCATGGCCAGGTGCGAGGTGCTGCCAATGCCCCAGGAGGCGAAGGTCAGTGCGCCAGGCCGCGCCCGCGCCATGGCCAGGAAGGCAGCCAGGTTGTCGGCTCCCAGATTGGGCCGCGTGATGAGCACGAAGGGCCCGCGCGCGAAGATCGTCACGGGCGTGAAGTCCGCCACCGCGTCATAGGTGAGTTGCGGATAGACCAGCGGGTTGATGGCGTGGGTTTCGGCATTGGCCAGGATGAGCGTGTGGCCATCGGGGGCCGCGCGCGCCACGGCCTGTGTGCCCACGGCGCCATTGGCGCCCGGGCGGTTTTCGATGACGACCGGCTGGCCCAGCGGGCCGGCCATGGCCGGCGCCAGCGTGCGCATCACGACATCGGCGAGGCCGCCCGCATTCCAGGGCACGATGACGCGGATCGGCTGGTCGGGGAACGCCGCCAGGGCTGGTGTGGCCAGCGGCAGAGCGGCGGCCGCTCCGAGGAGGGCGCGCCGGGTGGTGAAGGCCTTCATTGGGGTTCCTCGTCATTTGTCATGTCCCGGTCGAATGCAGCGCGCCGGGTTATGTTATCGATCCCAAATCTCGCCCCTCCTGTCAACGAGAGAGGCGCTCAGGTGCTCGCGCGGTGAATGATCTCAAAGCGCAGATCCACCACCGCCGGACCCAATTTTTGACCCGCCAGCCGTTCCAGCAGCATTTCGGCCGAGCGTATGCCGATCTCGTGCCGCGGCAGCCGTAGCGTGGTGACGGGCGGGTTCAACTGGGCGAGCAGGTCGATGTTGTCGAAGGCCGCCAGCGCCACCTTCCCGGGCACTGCCCAGCCCCGACGCGCGCATTCCAGCGCCGCCCCGGCGGCCAGCACATCGCCCGCGAAGAAGATCGCATCGGGCGCCGCAGTCTCATCTTCGAGGAGCCGCACCAGTGCCTCGGCACCGGAGGCAAGGCCGGGTGGGCGCTCCAGCATCAGGCGCGGGTCGGCGGGCAGGCCCAACTCCTCCAGCGCCGCACGGAACCCTTCCTGGCGATCGCGGGAGCGCTGATTGGCCGCGGCCGGCAGGGTGACGAGCGCGATCCGCCGATAGCCCAACCGTGCCAGGTGGCGCGTCATCGCGCGTGCCGCCTCGCGGTTGGAATAGGAGACGACCATGTCGAGCGGCGCGGCGGTCAGCGTGCCGTTTTCCACGACGGGGATGCCGGCGCGGCGGATCATCCGGATGGCCTCGGGCGTGTGCAGCGTGTCGTGCAGAATGAGGCCGGCCACGCGCTGCTCCAGGAAGGCGCGAATGGCCGCTTCCTCGGCGGCCGGGCCGTAGCCGGAATCCGCGATCATCAGGTGCCGCCCATTTTGGCGCAGCACGTCGGAAATGCCCTTTACCGTCGCCGCGAAGATCGAGTTCTCGATCGAAGGGAGCACGAGACCCACCACGTCCGAGCGGCGGGAGGAGAGGCTGCCGGCGAGTCGGTTGGGCACGTAGCCGACCGAGAGCACCGCAGCCGCCACGCGCTCGCGCACCTCGCGGGAAACGCTCGCCGGTTCCTTCAGGGCGCGGGAGACGCTCATGGTGGAAACGCCCGCGGCGCGCGCCACGTCGCGCATGCGCACGGGACTGCTTTCATTCATGCGGCAAGCTCACTCCATGCGAATGCGCGCATCGCGGATCACGCGCGCGATCTTCTCTACCTCCGCATGCATGAAGCTGCCGAATTCGGCGGCGGTGCCGCCCACCACCTCGGCGCCCATCTCCAGGATGCGGGCTTTCTCGGCCGGCTCGGCGATGATGCCGTTGAAGGCGGCGTTGATCCGCGCGACCGCGCGCGGCGCCATGCCGGCGGGGCCGAGCACGGCATACCATTCGTCAATGGCAAAGCCCGGCAGGCCGGATTCCGCCACGGTGGGCAGGTTCGGCAGATAGGCGGCGCGCTCGGCCGATGTCACCGCGATGCCCCGCAGCGAGCCCTCCCGGACGAAAGGCAACGTGGAGGAAGCATTGCCGAACATCAGCTGGATATGGCCGCTCACGAGGTCGGCCAGGGCCGGCCCGCCGCCGCGATAGGGCGCGTGGACCATATCCACCCTGGCCGCCAGCTTGAACATTTCGCCCGAGATATGCACGGCCGAGCCGATGCCCGGTGAGCCGAAGGTGAGCGCCCCAGGCCGGGCCTGCGCCAGCGCGATGAGGTCCCGCACCGAATGCACCGGCAGGGAGGGATGCACCGCCAGGATATTCGCGACCCGGGCCAGATTGATGATGGGAGCAAGGTCGCGAATGGGGTCGTAAGGCTGGCGGGTGAGCAGGGCCGCGGAGATCACGGTGCTCGTCACCATGCCAAAGCCATGGCCATCGGGGTTCATCCGCGCCATCTCGGCCGCACCGATGGCGCCCGATGCGCCGCCCCGGTTCTCGATGATGACAGGCTGGCCGAACTCCGTGGCGAGGCGCGGCTGGAATTGCCGGGCGAGGATATCCGTGGTGCCGCCTGGCGGCCAGGTGACCAGCAGGCGCAAAGGCCGGGTGGGAAAATCCTGCGCCGAAGCGAAAGGTGCCACGGCCGGGGTCGCCAAGCCAAGCACCCCCAGGGTGCCGATGAGGCCGCGCCGTTTCATCTCGTCCACTCCGATGTGATCAGGTTGCGCGTCATGCTGAAGACCATCCACCATCCAGCGGCAGGGCGGCGCCGGTGATGTCACGCCCGCCGGGGCCGCAGAGAAAGGCGACCAACCCCGCCACCGCGTCGGCCTCCACAAAGCGGCCCGAGGGCTGCTTGCCTGCCAGGAAGCGGCGCTCCGCATCGGCCTCGTCCAGTCCTTCCGCCGCCATCATCGCCACGATCCGCGCCTCGATGTTCGGTGTGCGGGTGGAGGCTGGGCAGAGCGCGTTGCAGGTGATGCCGGTCTGCGCCGTCTCCAGCGCGACTGCGCGGGTCAGACCGATCAGCGCGGTCTTGGTGACCACATAGCCGACGCGTCCGGGCGCGCCGACCAGGCCATAGATGGAGGACATGTTGATGATCCGGCCCCAGCCGCGCGCGCGCATGCCGGGGAGAGCGAGGCGGATCAGGTGGAAGGCGGCCGAGAGGTTGACCGCCATGTCCATGTCCCAGTCCTCGGCGGCCATCTCCTCCACCGCGGCGAAGTGACGGCAGGCGGCATTGTTCACCAGGATGTCGAGCGGCCCTGCCGCGCGTGCCAGGCCGGCGACGGCGGCGGCATCGGCGAGATCGGCGCGCAGGTAGCGGGCGGCACCGTGCGGCCATGCGGCCACGATGGCTTCACCCTCCGGCACCGGCGCCAGCCCATGCAGGATCACCTCGCAGCCCAAGCCAGAGAGGGCCTGCGCAACGGCGAGGCCAATGCCGCCGGTCGAACCGGTCACCAGGGCGCGCCGGCCCGCGAGGGCGGGCTGCCCCTGCTCGACGCCGAAATGCGTTACCGCTACCATACGGCAACCCTATGGCGAAGCAGGGGGGAAATGCAAAGGCGGCATGCCCCCATCCCCTGGCCCGGAGCGAAGCGCATGTCCTCTCCCCTTGCTTCCGCCTGGCCCGGCTTCGGTGATGCCAGGGTTTGCTCCAACGGCGGGACCGGGCGGTGAGCGGCGTCTCTGTAACCGAACGGCTCGGCCGCTTCATCAGCGAAACGTGCTGGGCCGACATCCCGCCCGGGATCCGTCGCGAGGCCCCCCGCGCGCTGCTCAACCATGTGGGCTGCGCGCTCGGCGTGGCGCATGATCCGGCGGTGACCTCCGCGCTAGCGGTCATGCGCCGCCTGTCGGGACCGCCCGTCGCCACGGTGTTCGGCCAGGGTGTAAGGCTTGATCCGCTGAGCGCCGCCTTCGTGAATTGCATCGCCGGCAACCTGCTGGATTACGACGACACACACCTGGCGACCGTGGTGCATCCTGCTGCACCCGTCGCGCCGGTTGCTCTGGCCCTGGGTGAAGCCCGCGGTCTGAGCGGAATGGCGGTGCTGCATGCGCTGCTACTCGGCATGGAGGTGGAATGCCGCATCGGGCTCGGCGTCTCGCCAGGTCACTATGACCGCGGGTGGCACATCACTTCCACCTGTGGCGTGTTCGGCGCGGCCGCGGCGGCCGCGAAGCTGCTCGGCCTCGATGCCGAGCGTTGCGGACATGCGCTGGGCCTCGCCGCCAGCCAATCCGCGGGCATTGTCGAAAACCTCCCGAGTGCGGGGAAGAATGCCAGCATGGGCAATGCGGCCCGCAACGGGCTGCTCGCGGCACTCCTCACCGAGGCCGGGTGGCAGGCCGCACCTGCCGCGATCGAGGGCAAACTCGGCTGGGCGCGCGCCATGGGCGATGTGCCCGATTGTGAGGCCATGGCGGGCGCCCTGGGGGAGCGCTGGGAGGTGGCGCGCATCACCTACAAGCCCTACGCGGCCGGCATTGTGTTCCATGCGGTCATCGAAGCGGCGCTGGCGCTCGACGTCGCGCCGGATGATGTGGCCGGGCTTCTGGTCGAGGGGGACGCGCTGCTGCTGGCGCGTGGCGATCGAGAGGTTCGCACCGAGCGGGACGCCAGGGTCAGCATCCATCATGCGGCCGCGCTGGGGATTGTGCGGCGCCGCGCCGGGGTGGCCGATTTCGAGATGCCGGCCGTCGAAGACCCCGCCTTGAGTGCCTTCCGCGCCCGGGTCCAGGCCCGTTGCGATCCGGCCCTGCCGCGCGGCGCGGCGCGACTCACCGCAACCTTGCGGGACGGCACCTGCCATTCGCGCCTCGTGATCCACCCATCCGGTAGCCAGGCGAACCCGATGAGCGATACCGCCCTCGACGACAAGTTTCGCGAAAATCTTCGGATCGCGGGCATTCCTGAGCGGGCGGACGGGATGATCGCGGCGCTGCGGGGGCTTGAAGGTGCGGCCAACCTCGATGGCATGGGTACGCTCCTGATTTAGCAGGCTGCTGAAAAATGGCGAATTGGCGCTGTGTAGAACCTTTCGTTTGAAAGTGAGGCGTCGAGCGTTGATCGCATGATGGGCTCTGGTGGGTGATTGGGCTCAGTGGGCGGATCAGGCTGGGGTCTTCTGCAGCAATCTGGGCAGTCGGACGAGGTTGTATGCGGCGGTCGCGAGCGCGAAGCACCAGCCGACCCGATCCTTGCCGCGATGCTTGGTCTGGCGGAATCCGGCCGCGCTCTTCACCCAGCCGAAGACTTCTTCGATCCGCTTGCGTTTGCGTTGACTGACCGCATAGCCGGGGTGCCGGGTGGTGTGTCCATCGATGGCTGAACGGCGAACGACGCCTGTTTTGCTGACCCGCCGGTCGGCGGCGATGTGTGGCGTGATGTGCAGGCGGCGTAGCTCGGCGATGAAGCCTTGCACGTCATAGCCCTTGTCTGCGCCCAGCGTGACCTGGCGCCTGCCTCCGAGCCGAACGGCAAAGCCCAACGCCGCGTCACGCTCGGCCGTACCACCTGCGTGCGTCAGCGATACTTGTGCCACCAAGCCGTTCCGGTTCTCCATCAACACATGCCCGGCATAAGCCATGATGCTGGCCTGCCCGTCTGACTTCCGGGCCAGCCGTGCATCGGGATCGGTCGTGCTGGCGTGGGTCTCGTTGCTCCGTTTCTGGCCACGCCAGTCGCGCTCCTGGTTGCGCCCCGCGGCCGGTTCGGCAGGGGCGGACGGCCCATCGCCGTCACCCTCTCCATCCGGGCCCGGCTTGGGTTGTGTGGGCTTGGGCTGGAAGGATTTGTGACTGGCCCAGGCCTGGATGAGCGTGCCATCCACCGAGAAGTGCTCGTCAGACATCAACGCCTGCACCCGGGGCTGCTCGATGATCGCGCTCAGCAGCCGCTGCGCCACGTCACCCGCCAGCAGCCGGTCGCGGTTCTTGCTGAAGCTGCTGGCGTCCCAGACCGGGGCGTCCATCGACAGGCCCACGAACCAGCGAAACAGCAGATTGTAATCCAGCTGCTCCATCAACTGCCGCTCGGACCTGACCGAATAGAAGGCTTGCAGAAGAAGCGCCCGAAGCAGCTTCTCGGGCGCGATCGAAGGCCGACCCGACTG
>Ga0136644_10001498_pt1 | contig 18496 bp, 22 predicted proteins | sample C_130820_EF_Meta_FD_94780 | JGI IMG/M metagenome (GOLD analysis project Ga0136644, IMG submission 94780) | Freshwater microbial communities from Lake Croche, Canada to study carbon cycling - C_130820_EF_MetaG (v2) (version 2) | ecosystem: Environmental > Aquatic > Freshwater > Lake | place... | reverse complement strand
CATTAAAAAGTGTAAAAGCACCGCAAAAATAATACTATGCACAAACGTCACCAAATACTTATCCCCATTTTTAGGTATTCTTGTTAAAATTCCCGGACTAAGTATAAAAAATAGTAATGCGGGAAGAATAGATGTATACATCTTTATATATAAAAAGATATTTATATTATTTAACCATAAATGCTACAAATGCTAATACAAAAACAACAATTGCCGCCAAAATCATGCTAAACTTATCTAATTGACCAAATCCAGCCAACGGAACAATTACAGCAAAAATTAGCAAAAATAGAGTAAGACCTATTATACTCTTTGGATTCCAAGAATCGGACATCCCTTCCCGAACTGGTAAGTTATATAATAAAAAATACAAAAGTATAGAAAAAATACCACTACAGACGAGGGTTACTAAATATTTACTTCCATTTTTTAGAATCATTTATATATATAACGCTAAAAAAGTAAGTTAATGAGTTTAAATAACATGAATTAAATGAACATTTATATTATTATGGGCAACATACTTTCAGAGTTGAACGAAAAAGAAGGAGATGGAGAAGATTTAGACGAAAACGAACAAGTAGAAAAAAATACAAAGCAAAGTAAAAAATACGACGATGAATCGTCGTCTCGAGACCCATCATCAAAAGGTAAAACCCGTAGGAAGCGCGGCCCAAATGTTAGAACAAAATCAAAAGCAAATAGACGATATTAGTTTTTCGTTTTTTCCGAAGAAATTGCACCACTACAATAGATATTACGCAATCTAAGCTTCCAGTCTGTATCAAGGGCGCCGGCATATTCTTCTAAAATATTACCAACAGGCAACCAGTATTCATCATTTGCTCTCAACTCGGGAGCAATATTCCACTTATTATCTTTCCAATCTTTTTTAAGTTCCTCAAGTTTTTCTCGAAACTCAACTTGGTCTTCCGGAACGACCTCCAGTAAAATTTCTATTAATTCATCAGCCCCAACACGAGTAGACATTGTATTTTTGTTTTAAATTAATGCATTTATATGTCATTTCAATTTTTTTTATATAAAAATTGAAATATTATACTTTTTTTAAAAGTATAATATAGTCATGAAGTTTACACTTATTGTGTTACTGCCTATCTTTACCAAAAGTATTTATGATCCTGATTTATATAAGCTTGTTGGAAATATAAATGTATATGATGGAACAAAAATAACGCAGAGCGTTCGCAAAATTGCAAGTGCTATATTGCATACAACAACAGACCACAATTATCGCAAACAATATTCACGATCTAAACTAGCGCGAGGCTCAGCAATATCCAAAAAATGTAACTCTAGATGTTCTGCAAAAACACCATGCAACAAGCGGTGTCAACAAGGTCGCGATAGATATCAATTAGAAATTGCAAAAAAAAAATACAAAGCTGACAATGTTAAAAAATATACAAGTTCTCAACTTAACCAGCGCTACTATAGCGGACAAGTTAAAAATGGTAATTGTAACTCACGTTGTCAAGCGGCGAAAAAACGCTATCAACAACAAAGAGTTCAATATATGAAAACATTCCATGAACCTTGTCAAAATGGTCGCATCAAAAACACAGGAACGCTTAATGGAAAGCCGCTAAGCGAACAAGGCAATCCAAGTGGTGACACGCCTGGAGATAAAACTACCATAGGTGGACACGGAGGGGCGATGAAAGGTAAACCATTGGGTGCGCCAGGCGCGGGTCAAATAAACTGGCCAAATAACGCAAAGTATAACTGGAGAACAGCCTGCAAAAGCTATTCTTCTATCATTGGTCCGACAAAACAACCGAATAAGAGCAAAAAGTAGTGAGGACTTGCTTCGTTAAACCTGAGTTTCCCGCTATTTTTACACCTTTTTTTCATTTTAAACGCCGATTTTTATTGCCTATTTTCTGCACCACTAAATAAAACATATTCGTCTAAATTGCATTTACGTTTTAATGTTCCTCGTTTTGCATGATTTCTACATTTTTTATCAAGTTTGTCTCCTTTTCTTTTATAAATATTATCATCGAATTCGGGTTTATTTCGTTTTGTATTGTATTTAAATTGTTTTCTATACATTTCTGAACTTTTCAAACATGGTTTATAACTTTTATATGCTTCTCTTTCAAATGCATGTTTAGAACATTGTACATTGAAATGTTTATTCATTATACTTAAAAACTCTTCAGTTGTATGTTTTCCGTTTTTGTTTGCTCCTATTCCGGTGTAATATATAAATCCCGTCATTATTATATATTACATATAGAAAAAATCGGCATTTGAAATTAGAAAAGGTTAAAAAAGTTTCTTAGCAGTTTCCTTTGAACTTTCTGTTGGCATTAGCATTTGTGCCAAAAACTGATGGTGATTTTATGTACCATGCTGGTGGCGCTAGATAAACAGGGGTCGTCGTTCCACAACTATTACCAACATTAACATTTCCTGTTCCTCCGCTTTGAATTCCTGTTCCAGTTGAAATAGCATAAGGGAAAGGTTTTTGTGCTCCCGTTGGGTTCTGGCATTTTCGTTGTATTTGTAAAGTATGTGTGCTAGAATCTTGAGAATTATTTGTATATTTTGTATAAGGCCCATTTCTAGCCATATCGTTAAATTTAAATCTTGCCGTAGAAGTTTGACAAAGGGTCGGTCCTCCGCGTTTAATGTTGCCAATAAATTTATCTTTTTCGTTTACATCTACTATTCCACTATTTGCCGCGGAAAGTGATTGCAAATAGTTACCTTGACTTGCCGTGTCGGTTAAGTTTCCTGTGTAGTTAGGCTGAACCCAGTAGTTAGGATAAGTACCATTATACGCCCATCTATATTTTTTGGCGAGCATTCCCTTAGTAGATAAAACACTTTGTTTTATATAATCCGCTTGTGTTCCTAGTACATATACTCTATTTACATTATATACTGGCTCGGGTTGTGCGTATCGTCCTCCAGTGCCTCCGCTCCCATAAGGATACTGACCATGCATTGGTGTGCCATTTGTTGACATGGCATAACTTTTTCCAATGTAACCTACATTTCTATGTCCACCATTGAGAGAAAACCCTTCTGGTCCTGCCGCTCTCATTGTTAGTACAAGTTTATTTTTTCCAAATGGACCTTGTGACAACCAGACACCACCTGGTGGTTTACCCGAAACTTTTGTACCATGATTTTGAACTATTGATTTCTTTTTAAAGGTAGCCAAAGACATTATATATATATATTATAGTCACTTTAAAAACTTTGTTTTATATAATTTACATTCGACTTTTGAGTTTAGTTCCTAAAGAGTTAATGTACTTAACACTGGAGGAGTTGATGTCGCGCAAGTAGCCGCGTTTTAACTTTCTAAACGTTTCATTTCGTCAATTATATTTAATAACTCAGAACTTTCTTCTATAGTAGACTTTCCTCGTTCTATATATTCTGGTCTAACTAAATCAACAATTAACACTATTCTATCCTCGTATTTACTATTATTTGACGCATAGTGTAATTTTGAGTCGTCAAAAACTAGCCAGTCGTTTTGTACATGATTCTGTATTTCATATACATCGTTTTCATTTTCTTTTACACCAACATAAGACAGCGATTTATTGTTAGGTAGTTTTAAACCATAATGACATCGTAAAACATTGTTAGAATGTTTTCCCCAACCACAATGTGGTACTAAAGTAGTATTTGGGCTTAGTTTTGATAAAAGAGCGATTTTTAAGTTTGGTAGGCTTTTTAAAAAATTTGTTAAGTGTGGGAATATTTTGCAGTATGCGCACCACGTTCCAAAACCATAAAATGGAATTATTTTCCATGTGCCGTCAATTTCTTTTCCCTGGTATAAATCTTTTTCCGGCCAATTTATCCAAGAATCATTATTTATATTTTTATAAATTTCGTTGAGTATTTGTTTATCATTAATTCCGTACAACTCTGGGTAAATATTTTTACATTCATAAAATTTTTGATTTAATTTTTTATTTGAGGATTGATTTAATTTTTCATTTAACTTAGGTGAAAATAAATATTTCCAAAGCCATATTATTAAAAATATAAATAGTACGACTCCAATTATTTTTAAAATAGACTGCATAAATTATATTTATTTTATATTAAAAATATAATTTATGGGTGTATTATATTTCATTATTAGTTTTCTATAGTTGTAAAAGTTTCCAATAAAGGTTTGTATACTTTATTTGCTCCATCTTTCTCTCGTCGCTTATGTCTGAAAAAATGCAAAACAAAACTAAATGTTTTAAACTATATAAAATACATTGGTAGTGCGCTTTTGACGGGAGCTCTTTTAAATTTTTTATTTCTGGACTTAAAAATCCTTCTTTCATTTTAAAAGGTTCTGTAAATGTTATTTGTTTATTTTTAATTTCCATTAAATAGTTCGGGTCAAGACATACAAATATTTTTTTATTATTTTTTTCTATTACTACGATATTTTCTAGAGTAAAGTTAAAAAAAGTATAGTTTTCTTTATTTAAATGAGTTAGTTGTTCTGTTAATGATTGGATCAATTGTTCTGCTTCATTATAATCAAGTTTTGCAATTTTTCTCTCTTTTTCATATTCGAGTAAAAGGGTTTGTAATGTTAAAACTCTTGAAGAATTAAAGTTTATTTTTTTGAAGTTGGGTGTGATCGTTGTTCCAGGACCTAGTAATTTGGATTGTAAGAGAGATCGCAAAAGTTTTTCATTTTTAATGTCGTTTTCTTTAAGTTCAATACTATATAAATATTTGCTTTTTTTGGTGATAATCATTTCAATAATTGATTATTAGTTTTTTAGTAAATATACTTAAACCTTTATTTTAAGTTATAAATATATGGAGAGTAACTCTACTACTACTACTACTAATTCGGATCCCAAGCCAAAAGTTCTTTTAACTAGTGTTGAAGTTACTGATGAAAACACTGCTCTGAATTTAATTGTTTCTTTTTTGAATGTTGCGCAAAAACGCGGAGCTTTTACTATTGATGAGTCTGCAAAAATTTGGGAATGTATAAAAGTGTTTCAGTCGAAAGGAAATTAAACCATTAGTGATTAAAGGTCAGTGGTTAGTGGTTAGTCATTAGTCATTAGAGATAAAGTTATGTTTTCAATTGAAAAAAATTATTACCATCCTTGTTAAGAAAAAAAATAAAATTTATAATTATATTATTATATATTATTATATATTATTATATATTATTATATATTATTATATATTATTATGGCGCGGCAAAGCAAAAAACTGGTAAAAAATAAAACAAAAAGAAAAACTAAGGGTGGCATGAAACGGATTAGTAAAGCCCTTAGAAGTAACTTTGACGCTATACTTGCAATGATAAGAAATCCTGGGGCAAGACTAACAAAAATTTCTGGTAGTTCATTAAAAGGCTTTATATTTAAATTGGATGTTCCTCCCGAACCTGCGAATGCACAATTTTTGGGAGTTAATCCAGAAGGAAATGCATTCACAAAACCAGTTTATAGTTTAGTATTCAAATTTTGCATAACTTCTCCCGAGTTAGAGGAATTAGAACCATTAATTTTAAAAGACAAAGACCCAATAAATAAAGAAACAGAGCTTTTGCCCGGGTTTTATGAAGAAGCAAAAATTCAGCAAGAAATTTTTAGGTATACTATTCAGCCTAGTGGAAAATATATTTGTCCCGCAATAGTTGATTTTTCATTTTTTGATACTGGTGGTGCCAATAGTTTTTTGCAGTCTCTTTTGCCTCTAGCTCCCGCTTATCCAACGCCTGACCAAAGTTTACTGGGTAGGATTAAAAGGCGCGTTGGATTTGCGGAGACATCGCAAGAAAAAGACGACGCTCTAACAATGTTGGAATATTTAATTAGAAATGTTACCTACGGAAGACAACTAGGTTTAATTACTATGGAGTTAGTAGATAGTGATTATGAGCAACTAGAAGCTCAACTAGATGCAGCTTATGAAGCAGAAATTATTTTAGAAAGTGGCAAAAGAATTTCTGATGATGATACATTTGAATTCGAAAGAGTTATAAATATGTATGATAATAGTTGTAAACAAGCCGCCGCGTTGCTCTTAATTCAAGCAACAAAGTGTAAAAAATTTCCTATTGATTGTCATTTCGGAAATGTATTAGCAAAGAACGATGGAACAAAAGCATTATTAATTGATTTTGGTAAAATACTTTCTTACATGAATCTTAAAACTAAAGCAGTAGATTTAGTGCCTTTTCCTGTTACAGGAGAAGATGGTTTAGTAAATAAAGACGTTATAACTAGATATAATCAAGTTTCTAAAAGTGATTATAGAGCAGATATTGAAGAAATTTTAAGTTTTGATCCAACTGATTTATGGGTGGATGAATCTATTCGTTCAGCGGCATTAAAAGTAAAATCTTATGCAGAGGCTCCAATTCAAAAAGGCGAAAGGCCGAGCGCTTCAATGGATTATGACCATGATGATGATGAATATGATGAAAATGATGATGATGATGAAAATGATGATGATGAGGAATATACGCCTTCTAAAAATGAAATGGATGTAGTTGAAAAAAGAGGAAATTCATTTAAAGATGTTTTAGAAAGACTACATAAAATAATGAGGTTTATGTCATGTATAGATTATGCTTGCATGTCTATATTTTATCCTGACCTCGAAGAACAAACGCCGCAAATGGTTGAATTAATTATTAATATGTATGATTTAGATTTAACAAGAAATTGGTTGCCTGTAGAACAAAGACAAAGTAGATATCGGAGGGATCCACCACCCCCGGATTGGCCTAGACTAATAAAAAGTCCTCGTTTTAAATCTAATGCTCTCGAAATTTTAAGAATTTTTCGTGGTCTTACATCTGGTTTTGTTAGAGGTGTACAAAATCCACTTAGTAGTGATGCGTTGGATCGTGCTTCTCAATCTGAACCCGGAACAGAACCGAGTCTTTTTTCGGCGCGTCCTTTAAGCGAACATAATAGAAGTGGTTATTTTTCTGGAAACTTTTTGAGAGGAACACGTACTAGGAGTCTTCGTGCCGGAGCTAAGTTTACTTTTACACCATTGAGAATTTCAAGTGCGCAATCAGCATCACCTTGCTCACTCGCAACTGCCCGCGAAGTTGGTGTTTTTAATGTGCAAACATGTAAAAAGCGTGGATTTAGAACTATAAGAAAAAAAATAAAAAATTGATCAAAATAATATAAACTTATTTGTTTGTATTATTAAATGGACATCTGTAATAGAGTTACTAGTTTTATCGAAAAATGTTTTAGTAAAAATATAAATGTTGAAAATAGTGAACTAGATATGTCTCGACATAATAATGTTAAGTTAGATTTACATTTAGATTCTAATTTAGAGTCTGATTCTGTCTTTTCAAAAGAATGCGATAAATTTTCCTCTTGTAATAAGGAACGTTCGATTTCGACTTCGAGTAAAAATAAAAAATTAATAGAAGAATTAACACCTTTAGATCTTTCTGATATGTCTAAAAAAGTTGATGAAATTATAGATATAATAAAAGAGTGTGAAAGAAGTTACGTGTGCAAGAGTGAAGACGCCGGTGAACCTTTACTTAATTCTGAAATTATATTTTTATAAATTTTAATGTTGCAGAGTTTGTGTTTACCTGCCCAATGATTTCCGTTGATTCAATATTTTTTATTTGTGTATAAATTATATCGCATTTTGAAACAGATTTTGATTTTGAATGGTTTTTGCATAAACAAGCACATCTTTTTATTACTTGTAAAGGAACGTCTTTTACTTTACATGTAGTTTTTAAAATAACATGACTTGAGGGAGAGTTAGCAACGTGAAACCAAATATTTTCTGGATCAGAAGTATTTACTAGTTCTGTGTTCTCTTCCCTTGATTTACCAATAAGAATAATATATTCTTGATTTTCAAAAGTAAATGATTCTTCTTTCATCTTATTTATTTTTATTGTTTTAATTATAAAAAAAATAAAAGATTCAATTTTTTCGTCTTTATAAAAGAAAACATGAATGCATTGAATCAAACTTGTGTAATTGAATAACACTTGTGTAATTGAATCAAACTTGTGTAATTGAATCAAATCTTTAATAGCAAAAACAATAGTGTAAGACAACAAAAACATATTACTACTACGATTTTTTCAAATGTGTCTATTTCTTTTTCAATACATTTTGTTTGATAATAATTCCACATTTGTGTTTTATAGGATGAATTGTAAATACTTTTATATGTATTTTCTGGAGGAACGGAACATATATTTGGAGAGATGTTTAATAATTTTTTTGTGTATTTGCATTTTTTATTTTTTTCTGTTATACCAAGTAGGTCTATTTCTTTTTTTTTATCATTATTTCTAAATAAATAAATAGATAATAACATAAACTTTTCTTTATCTGTTAAAAGGCTTTCACTTGTTGAAAGCAATGCGAAAATAACTAAACAAAATAAGTGGGTTAGCATTTTTTGCCTTATTTTGAGATTTGAGGTTGAAACTTTTAGATAGAATAAAAAGGTTTCAATTTTTTAGTGTATCTCTCTTTATATTTCAAAAAATAAATAATATACTTTTAGAAATATATATATAAATGAAAGTGCGTCCCATTTATGACTATTTTGTTTATTTTATTATATTTGTAAAAGTAATTTATGTTGCTTTAGCAGTTTCACTTTTATATATTAAATTTAAAAACCATGGCACGTGTTTGAATAGTATTGAAGAGTTAAAGGTTACTTATTGGAAAGAAAGAGTTGAATTAATTTTTATAATTAATATGTCGGTTCTTTTGATTTATCTTTTTTATCCATGGAGAGAAAAAGTTATCATTATAGATGATAATGCAAGAGTATTGCTATTTGCATATGGAATTATTATTTTGTTTGCGGGTAAATGGTCAAGTGTTTTGGGTGGTTGGATTTATGATAAAATAAAAAGAAATAAGAAACATTTTGGAAGAGGGAGTCATTATTTTGGTGGAGGTTACGACGATGGAGAGATTTTTAGAAAACATATAGAAATAGATTATAAAATTAAAAAATCTGAGAATATACGAAATTTGCAAGACTATCCAAATATGCAAAACTTTTCAAGAAGTAACGCAGACTACCAAAAGTATTACACATTAATTTATCCTCCGGACACTATTGGGGCTGTTAATTATCCTAGACCTGTAGAAGTTTCTGACGCGGCTTCGAATTTTTCTAATCGTTTTCCTCCTCGCTCCTCTTTGTAAAAAAAATATAAATAATTAAGTTAAGTTACACGACTAAAACTAAAATTAAAATTAAAACTAAACTGATTTTACTAGTGGGTTTAAATTATGGGTTGTTGGGCTGCTTCAGCGAGTGCGGGAGAGGGAGCGGGCGAGGGAACACCGGCCACAACTTGGGCAAATGTTCTTGTGTCGCGGTACTCGGGAGCAATGTTTCCGAGAATGATATCGTCTAGAGTTTCCTCGTATTTTGCAAAGAAATCGGGAGTTTGGTGGTCTCGCCCCTTGATTCCTCGACAAAAGGAACCGCCAAGGTGAGCTAGGACTAGGTCTTCCATAGTATATCCCATGGTAACAAGGCGCTTAACGATGTGCTCGATCTTCATTTTAGGCTCTGAGTTGTCTTGGTCAACCTCATCAAATGAGGTATCGCTTCCTTCTTCATCGATAGACTCTTCATATTCGTCTTCTTCCTCTTCATCTTCTGAGGGAGGAACGAGTTCCGATCGGCAGCATGGGCACTCTATGCGATGGCAAAGATTGCTAAAAATACACGATGAATGAAATGTATGACCACATTCAGTAGTTGTGCAGTTTTTGTTTCCTTGAATGTCTTCAAGGCAAATTGGGCAGGTTTGACTTGATGCCATTTTGAATAGTAGTGAAATGTTAATGGTTATACCAGGATTGCAAAAGGTACCATAGAAAGTTATTGGAAAATTCATTTCAATTTTTTTTGGAAGGTTGAATTTAATTTTAATTTTAATTTTAATTTTAATTTTATAACCCGTTATTGGGTTACACTTATAAAAATTTAATGACTTATTTTTGTATAAAGATAGGTGCTTATTAATTAAAAAATAGATGTTTATTTTTTAATTACGAAGAATTTTTGGTAACTAGGGATGTTACCTCCACATATTTCTTCTTCCAATTGCGCTTGTTTGTTCTTTCATTGTTTGTTGCATCAAAGAGATTTTTTTCTTTTCTAAATCCTTTATTTCTCCTTCGCATTTTGATTTTTTCTGAGATATACTTGATTCAACCGCTCGAAGTTCATCAGCAGCTGAAGCAAAATTTTCAAAAATGGAAGATGTTTTCCACACTGATTTCTGCGTTAAATATAAAATAACACCAAAAATTGCCGCGTGAACTAACGCAACTACTTTTGTACTTCCTTTAGACGGAACGCGAACAAAAATATTAGGTGTTAAAATGAAGAAAAGAATTGCAGAATATAACGCTGTAGTAAAGTTCATATAATATTACTAAAGAAAATAAATTTTTGTTAAGGATTGAAATGGCGTGGCGTGGGGCTGGCTGGATGAATTGGGACAAAATAGGAAGGAGATTTTTTGTTAATGATGGATATGGCGTTGGGGTGGGGGGGGGCGGCTGGATGAATTGGGACAAAATAGGAAGGAGATTTTTTGTTAAGAGTAGTTAATCACACTTTTTGTCCCCTGGAATCACGCGACAACCCAACAATAAAGACTTTTATCCTTTTCGAGAGAAAATTTTAAACACAATAGTTAGCGCAAATTTTTCGCTATATGGTGCAAGAAATGAGTGACAAAACGCAGAAATGAGTGACAAAACACAGAATTGAGTGACAATTTTCCCCAAGCCAATAGATACATGTGAAATTAAAATAAAAAAGAGCATCGCTCAGTCTTATCTTAGACTATACAAAAGACATCTCTATTCTACTTCTACTTCTACTTCTACTTTACCACGCATCTGCTCGCGCGCATTCTTCCTCGTCTGAATCGTAGTCAGCCCAGTTGCAGACTTTAGGACTTACAAATGGCCTAGGCGCAACTGGTTTCAGAATGGTAATCTTTTTTGCATCTGAAACAGGTTCCTTGAGTTTCTCAATTTCTTTGGTAAGATCGGCCTTGATGCAAGCGTTGGCGTATCCGGTTTTTGGCTGTCTATCTGCCGCATTAGGCTTTGACGATGTAGACTTGGTCAATGAAGGGAACTCGTCAGTCTTTATTTTCTTGGAAAAGGTGGGTGGGTGAATAAAAGGAGCGAATACACCAAAATTTTTGCTGGAACTTGATGGGGTGTTCTTAGATGGCGCCGCATCCTCGTAGTTGCGACGTCTCCGTTCGCGCTCGCGATGATGCTCTTCTTTTTCGCGACACTTCTTATCATTTGCCAAGACTTTGCAATAAGTGGGGGTGTGACCGACGCCGTCGCAATACCCGCAACGCTGACTCAAAAGCGTAGGACAAACGACGAGTCCGTCGTGTCCTGGCTTGTTCTTGACCCAATGGCTGCTGTATACGGCTTCCGATTTTCCAGCGTCACAGCACACCTTGCAAAAGGGCTTCTTGGTAATGCCTCGGGATGCCATGTTTGCTATAAATATTGATGGTAAAAACTTTCAAGTCTGAATGGTTCAGATGTACCAGGATCAAAATGCCGCAATTTCATTTCAATTTTTTAGGCCAGCGAAAATTAAAAAATAAATATAAATGAAATTTTAGTTTACACTCAAAACCTATACGAATTGAAAAAAAATTGAAATGATTTTTCTAATTTTTTCAATTCGTATCTTACTACGAATGCGCCATGAACGCTAACGTCCAAAGTTTCCGTCTCATCCTAGCGCACGCTAAACTGGAGGAAAAGCCTCATCAAATTCAAGGTCTACATTGGTGCCTTGAAAACGAGCTTAACACTGGTCGTTTTGCTGGGCGAAAGATACGCGGCGGTTTCATTGCAGACGAAATGGGACTAGGAAAAACGCTCACAATGATTGGCACTATCTTTTGCAACTTTAAGCCTCCGACGCTCATTGTGCTACCAGTTGCGCTCATTACGCAATGGCACGACGAAATCTTACGAACAACAGGCCACACAGCTGTTATTTTCCATGGAAAGGGTAAAAAGGACATATCAAGAGAGACGCTTGAAAAAAGCCCCATAGTTCTCACTAGTTATAACACCATTTGCGTGAACACAGCGACAGCCAAAGGCGCTACGCTTCTCCACGAAGTCCGTTGGCACCGAGTCATTTTCGACGAAGCCCATCATTTGCGCAACCATAAAACCACCAGATTTGTGGGTGCCAAAATGCTTGATGCAAATATACGTTGGCTTGTTTCAGGAACACCTGTGCAAAACAAGAAAGCCGACTTTCATGCGCTCTGCAATTTACTGAGACTTCCCGCGTCAGTTTACACCGACACTGCGAAAATTTCTCTCATTTATAAACATTTTATTTTAAAGCGCACAAAGAGAGAAGTAGGTATAGACTTGCCAAATGTAATGGACAAAAGTTCCGTTGTACAATGGACAAACGCAGTCGAAGAGGCTTTTTGCGGCGGTTTTCATTCCAAGTTGGGGTTCATTGAGAGAAAACCGCCGGGTGATAATGAGGAGTCATTCAAAACAATTCAGTTGCTAACTAAAGCAAAGCAATCCTGTACTTTGCCCAAGCTTTTGTTTCCACGGACCCTCGAGGAAAAAGAGGAAACCTGTGAAATGGGCGCAAGTAAGATGGATGCCGTTGTAGAAACTATTCTCAATCGAATGGACAACGGAAATGGTAAGCTTGTCTTTTGCCATTATAAGGAAGAGATTAATGTTCTTGTTCAACGTTTGAGAGAAGGAGGTGTAGAGAGAGTGGTCAGTCTAGATGGTAGAGATTCGGCGCTTGCGCGAGCCACCATTCTCTCCCAAAAGTATGATATCCTTGTTTTGCAAATCCAAACTGGTTGCGAAGGATTGAATTTACAGCAAAACTATAGCGAAATCTTCTTCGTAACTCCACATTGGAATCCTAGCGTGGAAGACCAGGCCATCGGAAGGTGTCATCGCATGGGCCAAACCAAACCAGTATCAGTATTTCGGTTCGAGATGGCACCGCCTTTGCAAAAGAGTGATACATGTATATCATTTGACAACTATGTCACTTTTGTCCAAAACAAAAAGAGAGAACTAGTGAATGAAATACTACCCTAAAATGGTAGTGTTGAATCCTGTATAATTTGATAGAGTTGAATCCTATAGCAACCCTTTTTCTCTCTTTCATTTTTTATTCAAGAGAGAAAAAAGTCCAATGTATATAATAAATTTAAAAAGGGTGCAATCAAGAAATGAGTGACAAAACACAGAAATGAGTGACAAAACACAGAAATGAGTTATAAAAATTTTTTGGGGGTGCGGCGGCTTTAAGCCCTCTTTTTATTATATATTTAAAACCACCTTGGGAGAGAAAGGGGTGGGCCGGCTTTAAGCCCTCTTTTTATATATTTAAAACCACCTTGGGAGAGAAAGGAGTGGTCCGGCTTTAAGCCCTTTTAACTATTATATTTAATTTACACTTGAAGATTTAACATGGGACAAAAATAACTTAAAGATAAATTATATTACTTAATTAGTAACGAATAGTAAGAAGTCTATGATTAATTACTCCAGTAAGGGAAGGTCTTCTCTCGTATAAAAAGGCAAGTGAGTTAGGATTTTCATTTCAACCTTACTTAAAACTTCAGGAATTTTAGAAGAAATTCCATAATCAAAATTTGCACACTCCTGAAGTGGATAAACCTTTGGTACAAAGAGACCATTTTAAATCTTCAAGGGTGTAAAGAGTTCTCTCATTATATATTAATTGAGCAAACACTAAAACTCAGCATTACTACCTTTTCACTTTTAGGCGGGACACCAGAAATGAGTTACAAAACACTGAATTGAGTTTTATTTTATACATGAAAAAAAAGGCTCAATGGCCAAGTTTTTTACTAGTTTTACACATCTTATCAATTCTCTATCTACTCGTTCTCTGACTCATACTCCTCCTCCTCTTCTTCTTCGTCCGCCTCTTTGAAGACGATCTCTTTGCTCTCCTCGTTCCAGGTTCCTACCTCGTCATGCTCCATGTTGTAGACCACTCCGTTCGCCGACTTTAGGTACTTTATTCCCTTGTACTCGAACTTCTTCACCTTCAACACGGCTGCTGGCTCTGATTCCGACTTGGCTTTGGAGTTTGACTTCTCTGACTCCAACTTGGCTTTCTTGGCTGCTTTTTCCTGTGCATCAGCCTCCTTCTTGGCGGCTTTCTCAGCTTTCAAGGCTTCCTTCTCAGCCTCTTTGGCTGCCTTCTCGGCTTCCTTCGCAGCCTTCGCGTTGGCCTTCTCGGCCTCTTTGGCTGCCTTCTCGGCGGCTTTCTCTGCCTCTTTGGCTGCCTTATCGGCGGCTTTCTCGGCCTCTTTGGCTGCCTTCTCGGCGGCCTTCTCAGCCTCCTTCGCAGCCTTAGCGGCTTCTTTGGCGGCCTTTTTTTCGGCTTTCTCCGCTTCTTTTGTACTCGAATTTTGAACCTCGGAATCATTCTCTGAACCTGATAGTGAACTCGTCTCCGACTCTGCATCGTCAGCTTCGGCCGAGGAAACTAGATTGGCAAACAGATCTTCCACTGCATCCGGCTTCACATCCTTTGCCTGCTTCTTCGGTCTTCCGCGTTTCTTCGGCTCCGTTGAAGTAGACACGGACGATTCAGCGTCTACTGATACCTTCTTGGGACGACCACGCTTCGTTGTTTGCACTGGCGCAATGAAGTGTTCATCGTCTACGATTAGGTTGAACTTGGCTGCCTCTTCGACAACCTGTTCCTTCGTCAGCTTCAGCTTCTTCATGATAGCCGTGTAGTGCTTAGGAGCGTCTCCCTTAGGACCCTTGAAGTCTGCGGACATGCGATCCTGAATCGTTCCGTTTGTTGGCTTTCCTGACTCATTCTTTCCGCATTGCGCAGTGCATCCCTTGCAGTACTCGGAATCTTCCACTTTCGAACCCTGGCACTGAGTGTACAGGCCGTGATTCTGTTTCAGACCCCAGCACATACCCGGCCCACAAATCCCGTCGAATGGCAGCGGAATTGAGGGCTTCTCCACCTTCGACTTTATAGACATTTTTGACTTATTTTTCTTCATCGTAATCTTCAGCGTATCCAATCCCAAACGCGTCTTCGCTTCTTCCGCGTCAAACCCGTATTGCGATGCACACACCTCGATCACCTCCTTTGCTATCTCCTTGCTCACACGCGTGTGCGCGCTCAGCATCGTCGACGATATTTGCATTGATGACAACATTCTTGTTTAATACCTTGATCTATTTTGGTACCTTTCTTCTTTTCAATTCTTTTCATTTCAATTTTTTTTTCACACTCTTCACTTACCTCTTCATTTACCTTTTCACTTACCTTTTCACTACATTTTTTTTGGGGAACCCAGGTTCCCCAACCCCCTCCTGTTTTTAAAATTTAAATACTTATTTAATAACATTTTTTTAGTAAAATTTTTAATAGTCATTTATTAAAAATTTTAATAAGAACTCTCAAAAAAAATTGAAATGAAATGCTAGTTCCTAATTCTAGTTCCTAGTTATTTAGAATAATGAAAGTGCAATTAGAGAAAGAGTAAAAAAATTAATAAAAATTTTTTATTTCATTTTTATTTATTTTATCAAAAATGAAATAAAAAATTGAAACAATTTTGCAGAAAATTGCCAATCCCAACTCATATAAGAATGGCGACATTAACTCGTTTTCCACCGGAACCCAACGGATATCTCCACATAGGTCATTGCAAATCATTATTGATAAACTATAACGAAGGAAACTCGTGTCATTTACGATTAGATGACACAAATCCATCAAATGAAAGTGAATTTTTCGTAAACGAAATAATACGAGACATGCTATGGCTAGGTTACGATCCAGGCAAAGTTACCTACACGTCGGATTATTTTGATAAATTATTCGATTTTGCGCGCGTTTTGATTGCAAGTGGACGTGCATACGTTGACTTTTCAGCGCCTGACGTAATTAAAGAAGAAAGACGCCTAGGTATCGAAAACGTTTACAGAAGCATGCCTCCGGACGCCCACTTGCTAGAATTTGAAAACATGAAAAACAAAAAATATGCGCCTGGCTTTGCAGTTCTTCGTTTAAAAATAGATATGTCAAACGACAACTATACTTTAAGAGACCCGATTGCATACAGAATAAATTTCTCGCCGCATTTCAAAACTGGAGAAGCTTGGTGCGTTTACCCGTCTTACGACTATAGCCATGGTATCGTCGACGCTATAGAAAACATAACAACTTCTTACTGCACAGACGAGTTCTACATTCGTCGAGATTTGTATTATTGGAGTATAACCGCGTTGAATTCATTGGGGTGCAATTTATCGCCAGCAAATGTCCACGAGTTTGGTAAACTCACAATCGAGAACAATACTCTATCTAAAAGAAATATTAAAAAATTAATCGATGAAGGTTCAGTTTCTGGTTACGACGACCCGTCTTTACTTACAATAAGAGGCATGCGAAATCGCGGATACACTCCTGAAATAATAAAATCTCTTGCAAAGTGTTCGGGTCTGGGAAAAGTTAAAACAATTGTATCTATGAAACTTATACACCATTTATTGATTAGTCATTACAATCCTACAGCAATTCGATGTTTCGCTGTAATAAATCCAATAAAATGTATAATTACAAATCTCACCGAAGAAAAAATTTGTTCGCACCCACACGTTCCAAACAAACCAGAACATTGTCACACTACTGCGATAACTTCAGAAATTTATATAGAAAGCGACGACTTTAAAGTAGAACACGACGACGACTACTATCGTTTATCTCCAAAAAATAAAATGGTAAGATTAAAATTCTTCGACATTGTGAAATATGAAAGTGTTGTTAATAATGTTGTAAACGTTTCCTCTTGCAATTTAAAAAAAGATAAATCTGTAAAAGCTACAATTCATTGGCTTTCCACAAGTCGCGCAGTTCCTGCAAAATTTATATTCATAAATATTGAAAATCCTCTTCTTAAAAATATGTATAACGGATTTGTTGAGGAATACGCATTAGAATGTGGTGCCGAAGTTGTATTTGAATTTGAAAGAATTGGTTATTTTAAATTACTACACAAGGACGAAAACAATGTTCCAGTATATCTTCGAATTGTAAATTTGAAATAACTTGTAAATAAAAAATTAATTTAACTTATTGTATTTTTTTTGTTTTCATACAAATATTAATATTAATATTAATATTATCAAAAGCATTTGAAAATATTAACTATAGACGCTGTATTTTGATTTCAAGAAACAATAACAGATATAATAAAAAAAACTCCGTTTTTTGGGTTTTCTTTCTACTAATTCAATTAAAGATAAAACGTGATCGTTAGAGTCCCCCCAAGCATCCATATAAATAACTATTATTTTATATACCAAACTCAGGAATTGTAAAAATGTCGCCGTTTTTAACGTACTTTGCAATAACAGCCGGATTTTGTTTATTGACAACAATGTCTTCGGCTTGATATACGTTGCAAAACTTATCAATATAATAAATTATTCCTTGAATGTCTTGGGCCCAAACCTCAACCTTTTGAGTCGTCGGCTTCTCATCGTCTTGCGAATCAACTATGCCATGAGGCGTCCCTTTTGAATGAGTTCCGCAAAACTCGCACCCATCCTTCTTTCTACGCGTGCACTGCTCATTGTTTGCTCTCTTGGCGCAACATCTATCAAAGAATGGCACAACATTTTTTACGCGCTTTCTCTTTTGAAAATCGTCCTTCTGAAAAGCCAGCCTTTCATAATCAAATATATGTTGTAAAAGTTGAATATTTTTTTCTTCATTAGTAATTCCTAAACTAGTAGCCTTCTCGCGTACACTTTCCTTAAACTCAGTTAGATAAGTTTCAATCTTCTTGTTCAGCCTTCGCTCCATCTTTAAATTATATTAATTTGAATATCTTTAGTTCAATTTTATAAAATATTTGTAAAAGATACTTAAAGAAAATAGCCACCTTGAGCTATTTATTTGTGTTTTCCTCTACTCCAATTTTTATATTTTCATTAGAATCTAGATTTTCATTAGAATCTAGATTATTATTCGAAACTATATTTGCTTTATTTTTTCTAGAAGAAATTAAATCAGTACCTTTGTATGAGTTAACAGATTCGTTCTCTTTTTTTTTAAAAAATACATTTATTTGAGAAGATTCGTTGTTATTGTTATTAATTTTTTTATTTGATTTCTCTCTTTTTTTATTTATACCCTTATCTAAATTTTTGTTAATTTTAGATTCAGACGAAAACACAGAACTTGTTTCAGTTGTATCTTCTTCAAAGTCATCATCCAAATTTAAATCATTATTAATTTCACTAGTCATAAGTATTAATTTTTTTTTTATTAAATTCAAGTTTTTTAAATGCATATTATGAAAAAAATTCATATAGTCTAAAAACATTTGAAGTTTATCTCTTAGTATTGCATTATTGTAAGAAAAAGT
>Ga0136644_10001497_pt1 | contig 18510 bp, 17 predicted proteins | sample C_130820_EF_Meta_FD_94780 | JGI IMG/M metagenome (GOLD analysis project Ga0136644, IMG submission 94780) | Freshwater microbial communities from Lake Croche, Canada to study carbon cycling - C_130820_EF_MetaG (v2) (version 2) | ecosystem: Environmental > Aquatic > Freshwater > Lake | place... | reverse complement strand
TGTTTGTGGTAGTGTTATTTTGTTTACAACATACCCATTGCCCACAAAGGACTGTGCGTAGTCACCGGGATTTGCTGCCCAGGCATCATATTCTGCCTGGCTATTGAACAAGAATGTTCCGTCAGGCGTGGATATAGAAATAGGAGGACTGGTGCTAGTTGTTGCAGGTGTGCTGATATCTGGTGGAGGCACAGCATTGGCAGGCGCAACTGTGGCAGGATTGGTATTGGGTCGATCAGTTGCAGGAGGAGTGTTAGTGGATGTGTTGGGTGCGCCTGTTGATGCCTGAGCAGCTTGTTCCGTGGCCCTATCAACAGTGATTTGCAATAGTGTTTCGCGTTCCAGCAACTGACCTTTAAAGGCAGATTGTTGTACCGCTTGATCATCCAATTTAAAATATTCTGATCTCAAGGCTGCAGCCCGAGGATCATTCATGCCTACACCTTCGCGCGAAAGTGCATTTCGTTGCTGCATGATCTCACGTTGTCGCGCTTCAATTTGGGAAATCCTGCCTTCGGCGTCATAAATTTTTGCAGACACCGATTCCAATTCAGCGGCGGCGCGGGCTGCTGCTTGTTTCCATTCAGCGGCTGTTTGTTGATTTGACATGATGAGTGGTTGATCCTATATTGTATTTACCCAGAAAATAAACACCCAACATAATGAATCAGGTTGACAACCTTTGATCATGTGTTATACTAAATATCTACCCAGGAGAACCATCAGTGTCAATATCCTCCACGCCCGCGGCACCTCGCGTGAATTATCTCAACAATCGAGATATCCTCAAAGAAATACATCTCAGCAAAAACACCTACTGCACATACCTTGATCCTGACCGTGATCATCAGTATGACATTATCCTGCCAGATGTGACCAAAATCAACATTCGCACTGTGGCTGAAGCACGTAGAAATCGTGCTGACCGGCTCAAACGCGAAACCGGTGTTGAGCAAGATCCCAAAAAGATCCCCAACACTGATCTAGTGTTTCGAGTCACTTGCTGGGATCACATTCCCATGGCACCCAAAAAAGTACCCAAAAATCAACCCAAAAAGCGCAAGATCGAAGACATACTAGATTTTGATGATGCCGGGGATGATCCATTAGCCGATCTCATGCTGGAAGAACCTGTGTTGGATCCCACTCACATGCGAGTGAACTTCCCGCCCTTTTGGCACTACAGAATCAACGACAATCGAGAGCCGTATCTAGTGGGCAAGAGCCACTGGCGCGGTGACTTGATCACCGGCGAGTTCTCCAAAGATCATGGCACCATGACCCGCAAGCTGGCCACCATGTTCATGAAGCTGTGCGAACGCTATGCTACACGATCAAACTGGCGTGGCTACAGCTACAACGAAGAAATGCGTGGTCAAGCTCTCTTGCAGCTGAGCCAAATTGGCCTGCAGTTTGATGAATCAAAGAGTCAAAATCCTTTTGCTTACTATACAGCAGCCATTACCAACAGCTTTACCAGAATCTTGAACTTGGAAAAGAAAAATCAAAACATCCGTGATGACATCCTGGAAATGAACGGCCTGGAACCATCCTGGAGTAGACAAAATTCCAGTCGCGGTACCATGGCTCAACTGTCCGGACCGGTTGTTTCTAGCTTGGATGAGTAGTATAATAGGGAGATGAGTAACCTATTTAAAAAAGCCGCAGTCTTTACAGACATCCATTTCGGTCTCAAGTCAAACAGTACGTTGCACAACGAAGACTGTTTAAACTTTGTAAAATGGGCAACGGCCAAAGCTCGCGAACAAGGTTGTGAAACCTGTTTGTTTCTCGGCGACTGGCACAACTCACGAGCCAGTATAAATATTGTCACGCTGAACTACAGTTTGAGAGCATTGGAGCATTTAAATGACAACTTTGACCACGTGTACTTTATTCCTGGCAATCACGATCTATATTATCGCGACAAGAGAGACATTCAGAGTGTTGAATGGGCACGGCATCTCCCACGTGTCACTGTGTGCAATAACTGGTTTGAGCGCGGCGATGTCGTTATTGCTCCTTGGCTCGTGGGCGATGACCACAAAAGGATTCCCAAACTAAAGGGTCGTTACATGTTCGGGCACTTTGAACTGCCCGGATACTTGATGAATGCCATGGTTGCCATGCCGGACCATGGCAGCGTACAGAGAGAACACTTTGGCAACTTTGAACATGTGTTTACTGGTCACTTTCACAAGCGACAGACTCAAAAGAACATCACCTACATCGGCAACTGCTTTCCGCACAACTATGCCGACGCCGGCGACGACGATCGTGGCATGATGATACTTGAATGGGGGCAAGCTCCCGAATTCCATGCTTGGCCGGACCAACCCAGATATCGTGTGTTGGGCTTGGCCAATTTAATTGATCGTGCACCAGACCTGTTAGCAGCCAACATGCATGTGCGTGTGCAGCTGGACATTGAGATATCATACGAAGAAGCCAACTTCATCCGAGAGACCTATGTGCGAGACTATGGCTTGAGAGAAATGAGCCTGATCCCTAACAAGAACTCATCTGTGGACACCGACATGGCACCAAGCGAAGTACGCTTTGAATCAGTGGATCAGATTGTGACAGATCAACTGACCAATATTGAATCGGAATTCTACGATAACCGATTACTATTGCAGATTTATCAAACATTATAATCATTAAACACCAATCAGGAACTAGCAAAAACATGACAACTCAAGTTCTTTCTCGAAATCTCATTTCACCGCAAATGATTATGTACCAACATAATTTTGATACTGCAGAAACATCACAGTTTGATTATCAGCTTTTTTCAAGCATGATCGACTATTGGAAGTTTATGTTGGTAGAGAAGTACCAAGCTCGGCCTGGTCAGACTGTGATGATTGAATTCAATCTAACCAATATCTATTATTTTACTGCAATTTATGCAGCATGGGAACTGGGATTGATATTGATAGTTGACTGGCCACATGCACACAGCAAACAGGATTGTTACAGCAAGAGCTACAGCATTCATGGCAAAATCGATCATGCCATTGTGTATAGCAGTCAACTTGATCCCAACAACAAAAAATTTTATAACGAATGGGATGTTCTTCGAACAACCATACATTGTAACAATATAATAACCGAAAAAGATTTCGACAATTATGAAATCAAGGATCACAGCAAATTCAGTGAGATAACCCAAACAATATATGCCACCCCTGACAGTCAGGCCATCTGGACTGCCACCAGCGGGAGTACCGGGGATCCAAAACAGCAATGCATTGACCATCGTTCGGTATTTTTACAAGCGCAGAGATTGGCAAAACATTTGAACTTCAGGTCCCAAGATGCTGTGTTACATACCAACAACTTACATCATGGAGCCAGTGCTTGCTATCATTTTTTGCCGGGTTTCATGACATCAACTGACCACTATATTTTGAATTCCCCCTTGGTCACCACTGACGAAAACAAAGTGTTGTCCAGATTTATTATTGATAAAAAAATCAACAAGCTGTTTTTATATACACCATCAAAACTAACAGCATGGCTGCAAGAAACTGATCGACTAGAACACCATGTAGAAATCACCACCTTGTATTATTGTACCAAAGAGATGGTAGAACTAGCACAAGAAAAAAATGTGGCATCGATTAACAGTGTGTTTGGAGATACCACCATTGGTTATGGATTTTTGGTCAAAACAGTCAATCCCGGCGATTCCCTCAGTGAGTATGAACCAAATTTCATAAGCAAAAAGCTAGACGATTTTTTTGATTTCAAAATCGACAATGGGCATTTGTACGTTCAAATTCCAGGACTTGAATGTTACGAATGGAAAACCAGCTACGACAACTTTGAACTAAAAAATGGCAAATATTACTTTTTGGGAAGAGGTACTAACTATCGTATCAATGATGAATGGATAAACTACCACGAAATCGAAAGCAAGGTCAACGAGTTGTTTACTGTAAACAACGAAGAAGGGGCAACCATTGTGGTTGACAACGAAGAACAACAAGTGTACCTAGCTGTGTGGATCAACAATGCCACTGCTGAAGATCTACTAGATAAATGGATGAGTACTCGATATCAAAACGTATACATCAGTAAAAAAATACACGGAATCAGCAAAGATAAATTCATGGGTTCGCGCAAAGTGAGCCGGCAACTTTTGAGAGAATATTTTAGAACTCAAAACACACGTCTCCACAGATTTGACGCAAATCCCTGGTGTTTGTCTTGACATTGATAAAGGAAAAATTTATGAAAAATGTTAGTAGGTATTTGATTGCACTTGCATTAGCAGCAATGTCCCTTGGCAGCTGGGCTACGTATCCAACCAAAACTGTCAAAATTATTATTTCACTGCCAGTGGGTTCCGGTCCTGACATCCAGGCTCGGCGAGCAGCCGAAGTGTTGTCAGAGAAATGGAATCAACCAGTTGTAGTTGATAACCGACCCGGAGCATCGGGATTGATTGCAATGGATACCTTGCTCAAGGAACCTGCTGACGGACATGCCGTTGCAATCTTTTCTGTGGGCGACATTGTGGCTTTTCCAATTCTGCACAATCGCCCCGAACTCATAAACAACATCGAACCGTTGGTACCATTTTTTACCGCAGACATGATGTTGTTTACTTCATCACAGATCAAAACAATCGTCGAACTGCGTCAAGAAATTCAAAAGAATCCCATGTATGGTTCCTGGGCTGTGGGATCCATTGGTCATGTGGCTGGTGCAGAATTCGGCAGCACAGTAACGCCCGGGGCTACTCATGTTCCTTACAAAGAATACGGTGCCTGGTACATTGACACATCCAACCGTGTGCTGAGCTATGGATTTACCAGCCCGGGTTCAGGCAATGCCATGTATCGTTCGGGAAAAATACACTACCTGGCCATTGCAGCAAACCGTCGAGATCCAAAGTTTCCTGATGTTCCGACCATACGCGAATTAACCGGCGAAAACATTGTGGCTCAGAGTTGGTTGGCGTTTTATGTAAATCAAGGTGTCAACGAAGCTACCAAACGACGTTTGGAAACTGACATCCGAGAAGCCATTGCCACACCCCGGGTACAAAACATGATCTCCGACAATTACTTTATACCGCTGAATCATTTGTCGTTGAATGAATTTCGAAAACAAATTGCCAAAGACAAAGAAAATTACGTCACTGTGTTGAACAAACACAAAATCAACATCAAGCCATGAGTCGATGGCCCGAATCTGACACCAGTAAAATCCCGTACTGGGTGTATCGCGATGAAAAAGTGTATCAACAAGAGTTAGAAAAAATCTTTTATGGCAATCACTGGAGTTATGTAGGTCTAGCATGCGAAATACCCAATACAGGTGATTTTAAAACCAGCTGGGTCGGAGAAAGAGAAGTCGTTGTTACCAGACAACACAGCGACATATATGTTTTTGAAAATCGATGCGCACACCGAGGTGTTAGATTTTGCCAGGAAAAACACGGCAATGCAACAAGTCTGGTATGCCCGTACCATCAATGGAGATACAATCTCAAAGGAGACTTGATCGGTGTGCCGTTTGAACGCGGTGCTGCCAAAGGGGATCGCAGGTGTGGCGGCATGCCAGAGGACTTTGATAAAAAACAGCATGGCACAGTCAAACTCAATGTGACCTGCTTACACGGAGTCATTTTTGCTTCATTCAGTTACTCAGTTGAACCCATTGAACAGTATCTAGGTCCCAGAATATTGCCTTGGTTTGAGCGCACATTCAAAAATAGAAATTTAAAATTGTTGGGATACAACCGTCAGGAGATTCCGGGCAACTGGAAGCTGATGATGGAAAACATCAAAGACCCTTATCACCCCGGATTGCTGCACACCTGGTTTGTGACGTTTGGATTGTTTAGAGCTGATCAAACCACCAGTAGAATGGTAGTTGACAGCACAGGTCGACATGCAGTCATGCTCAATCGCCGAAATCAAGCCACACACAACGAAGTTACCGAAGGAATCAACAGTTACAAGCATCAAATGACTCTACACGATCCACGACTGCTTGACATTGTGGAAGAATCTTGGTGGACTATTCCAGATCCCGACAATCCCAACACCGTGATTGATCCTACCAATTGCATGCAAACACTATTTCCCAGTGTGATTATACAACAGCAGGTAAACTCATTGAGCACAAGGCAAATTGTTCCTCGCGGCAAAGATTGTTTTGAATTCAATTGGACCCATTTTGGATTTGACGACGACAGCGAAGAAATGACCCTGCGTAGGCTACGACAGTCAAATCTTTTTGGCCCGGCAGGATTTGTCAGTGCCGACGATGGCGAAGTGATTGAATTGAGTCAACAAGGGTTTGATCAATGGCACGATCAAGGTCAGCTGTTGGCACAATTGGGCGGCAGAGACCCTGGCGAAACAACCGATCACATGGTGACCGAAACACTCATGCGAGGAATGTATCGCTACTGGAAAAAGGCAATGGGCTATGACCAAAAATGAATGGCAATCGGCTGTTGACAATGTCAATGCCGATTATGGATTTGCAGTTGATCTGCACAAATGGCAAGATTGGTTAGATTTCTTCAGCGATGATGCAACATATCATGTGCAGAGCCGAGAAAATTATGACAGGAAGTTGCCACTGGCTCTGATTCGTCTTGACAGCAAAAACATGATGAAGGATCGCATATACGGACTCACTGACACTATCTTTCATCAACCATACTACACGCGACACATAATTGGACGAGCAAAGATACTGCAGTTTGACCATGTTCACTGCCAATGTGCCAGCAACTATGTGGTGATCCGAACCAAGCACCAACAAACCAGCCAGGTGTTTAATGCAGGTTATTATTTGGACACCATGGAACTTTTGGATCACGAAATAAAAATCAAAAGTAGAATCTGTGTGTACGATACCGAAATGGTATCAAACGCATTGATTTATCCTGTGTAATTTGCTAAAATTAATCAATGATTAAGATAAAAAATCTCACTGTTCGCAATTTCATGAGTGTAGGTGCTGCTACACAGGCCATCAACTTTGACCGCACGGACCTCACTTTGGTATTAGGCGAGAATCTTGATCTTGGCGGTGATGGCTCACGCAACGGCACTGGCAAGACCACAATCATCAATGCACTCAGTTATGCCTTGTATGGTCAAGCACTGAGCAACATTAGAAAAGACAATCTGGTCAACAAAACCAATGGCAAGAACATGTTGGTGAGCTTAGACTTTTCAGTAGGTGATCAGGCGTACAGGATTGAGCGCGGTCGCAAACCCAATGTGCTGAAATTCTATGTCAATGATGAACAACAGCTGGCACAAGACGAAGCACAAGGCGACAGCCGAGAAACACAAACAGCCATAGAGCGTGTGCTGAACATGAGTCACGACATGTTTCAGCACATTGTGGCTCTCAACACCTACACCCTGCCGTTCTTGAGCCTAAAGTCCAACGAACAGCGCACCATCATCGAACAGTTGCTGGGTATCACACAGTTGAGCGAACGAGCTGACGCTGTAAAAGAACTCAATCGAGAAACACGAGATGCCATTGTTCAAGAAGAACATCGCACAAGAGCAGTTCAAGAGGCCAATCGACGCATTGAAGAACAGATCCGAAGTCTGCGCAAGCGTCAAACATTGTGGCTGAAAAAACAAACCGAAGATGTGGCTCAGTTGACTCAGGCTGTGACTGATCTTGAACACATCGATATTGATCAGGAAATTCAAGCACATCGAGCACTTGAAACTTTCCACACTGTGAAAAAAGCCCGAGACGAAGCTGAAAGATGGATTCGCAGCATCGACAGTGACGATGCAAAATTAGAAAAAACTCGAGCCAAGTTACAAAAAGAAATCGCCGATCTTGACAATCATGTGTGCTATGCTTGTGGTCAAAATCTACATGATCACAAGCAAGACGAAATTAGAGCAGCCAAACAGGAAGCCTTGCAGGAAACTGCTCTACAACTGTTGACCAACAGCAGTCAACGACTTGAACATCAAGACCGGTTGTCACAACTGGGCGAGGCTGTGCCAGCACCGCAAGTTTTTTATGACACCCTGGAACAGGCCTTGAATCATCGCAACAGTGTAGACACATTGCGGAAAGATCTGGTCCAGCGACAGACAGAAACTGATGTGTATGCCGAACAGATCTCTGACATGCAGAGCCAGGCCCTGCAAGAGGTCACATATGACACCCTGAACGAACTAACTCGACTGCAAGATCATCAAGACTTCTTGCTCAAGTTGCTGACCAGCAAGGACTCGTTTGTTCGCAAAAAGATTATCGATCAAAATTTGAGTTACCTCAATGCCCGACTCACACACTATCTAGATCGCATGGGCTTGCCACACACCGTGGTGTTTCAAAATGACCTAACAGTCAGTATCGAAGAGCTGGGTCGTGAACTGGACTTTGACAACTTGAGTCGCGGTGAGCGCAACCGATTGATTCTCTCCATGAGCTGGGCCTTCCGTGATGTGTTTGAAAGTCTGTATCAACCCATCAACATCATGTTTATCGACGAAATGATTGATTCAGGACTAGATACTGCAGGCGTGGAAAATGCTCTGGGCTTGCTCAAGCACATGAGTCGTGAAAGAAACAAGAGTGTGTGGTTGGTGAGTCACAGGGATGAGTTGACCAATCGAGTGGAAAACATCTTGCGAGTAGTCAAAGAAGGTGGATTCACTTCGTATGATTTTGGCACTGAAATTATGCAATAACTTTATGAGATACAATTTTGTTTGATTACAACGCTATCGACGAGTATCAACTGGAGATTACTACCTACTGTAATGCTGCATGCCCTCAATGCCCGAGAAACCTCGGTGGGTATGGCACAAATCCTTTGATGCCTCTGGTGCACCTGCCCAGAACAACCATCGACTCGGTATTTCCAGTTGATCTTTGTCAAAGACTTCGACAGATATTTTTTTGCGGCAGTTACGGCGATCCAATCATGCACCCGGATTTTCTGGACATATTGCGTGACTTTCGGCGCAAATCTCCCACCTTGTGGCTGTACATACACACCAACGGCGGAGCACATAACATTGACTACTGGGCCGACATTGCCAAAATCATGAACGGTTACGGTCAGATTGATTTTGGTATAGATGGTCTAGATGATACTTTGCACCTGTATAGAAAAAATGTAAAATATAGCAAAGTTATTGATAACGCAACTGCATTTATCAAAGCCGGTGGTAGAGCACAATGGAACTTTATTGTTTTTCGACACAACGAACACCAGGTTGCACAGGTACAAAAGTTAGGACAAGAATTGGGGTTTTTTAATGTGTTGATCAGAAGAACTGGCAGATTTTTTAATCATAGAACCGTCGACGAGATGTCGACATGGCCGGTCAACAACGATTATGTGTTAGAGCCCCCAGATAGCCCAGAATATCGCAATCAGAGCATGCTGTTCCTTCCGGACTTGAAAAAACAATATAAAAATATTCAGGATTATTTTGATTCAACAGAAATTAAATGTGATGCCATGATTGGACCCAAGGTAACTATCAATGCCGAAGGACTGGTATTACCATGCAATTTTTTCAATCACAATTTGTACGATCGTAGATTTTATGAAAATGGTGTATTGCCTGAAGCAAACAAATTAAGTACTGTTAATGGTAAAAATCAGGTGAGAGATTTTTTAGAAAAATACAACTTGGAAAGTTTTAACATTAACCTACATAGTCTAGAGAAAATTTTTAGTAGTTCTATGTGGAGTGACCTGGTAAGCAGTTGGAACCTTACATTGGCCAACGGTCGATTGTTTGAATGTGCAATGACATGCGGTTCTAAAATTACCAAGGTATGGGATCAAGGAGGAAGCAAAAAATGAAGTACATGGTCACCGGGGGTAATAGAGGTCTAGGTCTAGAACTGTGCAACCAATTTCAAGGTCATAGTTATAGTCGTGCCAATGGCTACGATATTACCAAGGACTGCGAAAAGTTAGCTCTGGCTAGTTTAGATTACGATGTATTTGTTAACAATGCATTCGATGGTCCGTTTCAAGAGTCCTGGGCCGACTTTGGACAAGTCAAATTGCTGTTCACGGTTGCTGATCTCTGGAAAAAGAACAACAAAAAAGGCTACATTTTCAACATTGGCAGTTCTGGCAGCGAGGCAATAGTAGCACCGGAACCCAGTTGGGAAACATATCGTGTCAGTAAATCAGCACTGAAACATCACAGTCGACAGTGGACGCAGGCATTCAAGCAAAATCTGGCACCATTCAAGACCACACTGATTACCCTGGATAGATTAGACACCGAGCTAAGTCGCAGTCGCGCAACCTGGACCGGAAACGGTATCCAGTTGTCTGACGTTGCTAATTTTATGTCATATGCTGTAGGAACTCATCCCAATACCTGCATTGAAGATGTTGTTGTTTACTGTAATTTAGATTATGAATAATCATAATGGAAAAATATCTGCCAGGTATCAATGACAATAATTAATAGCCAATGTCATGGCTATACAACAATCAACCGGTAGAAATCTTGCCCCAAGATTGTGTGGGTTTTGTGTATTTGATAACTAACAATCTCAACAGCAGAAAATACATAGGCAAAAAACTAGCAAAATTCTCCAAGACAACTTATCAAACAGTCAAGCAAAAAAACGGCACTAAACGACGCAAAAAAATACGCAGCAAAATTGATTCAGACTGGAGAGACTACTGGGGTTCAAGTCCTGAACTTGCCCGAGACATCCAGGCACTAGGCAGCGAAAACTTCTCAAGACAAATACTACACTATTGCACCAGCAAGGCAGCCTGTTCGTACATCGAAGCACGAGAACAATTTGATAGACGAGTGTTAGAATCTACGGACTACTACAATGGTCACATACAGGTTAGAGTACACGGCTCGCACATACTAGGAAAAATTTAAATGATTGCTATAATTACAGATAACAGTGTCGGGGGGACATTTTTAAATTGGTCGCTGCACTATTTGAGCGGACACGATCGTTATTACCATGCCAAGACTGAAAATTTTTTACAGTTAGTCAACAATCCTCTTAGTAAAATAAACGCACATGTGCATAGGCCAAATCAGCCATTGTCAATTGAAGATTTTGATATTATATTACCCAAGTTGTTGTTGTGTCAGACAAACGAATTTCAGAGCATTTATTTTCATTGGTTAATGCCACTAAACAGTGCCCTAGAAAATACTAAGATTGCTATAAAAAACACATTAACTCATGCATCCAAAACTGTTGTATTGTCTTTGCCAAAAGAAATGACATTATATCAATGCAGCTACAAATCAAGAGCCAATGCCACGGTGTCAATGTCTGACAATAATCGTTTGATCAGAGATGACACCAGTCGCTGGCAAGATTATATAGATTATTTTTTCTCAGACTCGAAAGAAAAATGGAGCAGTTTGAATTTACACAATGTCTGGGATCAACGTGAATTTTTGGCGCTTAATCTCAGACCATTCGAGTATAAAACCATTGCAAATTTATTCGAGCATACAGACAATTATTATCAAATTAATTCGGTTAATTTATGGAATACTTTTGATACCAATATAAATTCACTGTTTGAATATTTAGAAATCAACATTGATTCTGACAGATACAAAAAATGGATCTCTATATATTCCGAATGGCGAAGAATTCATCAGGATCGAATGTTGTTTTGTTGGTATTTTAAAATCATAATCAACAACATAATCAACGGCCATGACATGGATTTAGGCAGATTCAATCTTGACATTGTGCAAGAAGCAGCGATACAGCATTACTTAATTTACAAACACAACCTTAATTTCAAAACTTGGCAGCTGGAAAAATTTGTCAATACAAAACAATTACACAATTTACTAGAACCCAACATACACCCATTGGCTGAGAATAATACCATACAGATTTAATCAACTATCACGACACTGTGATCAGCGACATGGCTGATCCCCATTGAGCAACGGTGAGAGACCCGGTGTGGACTTGGGCGTCAAAGGCAATTGCTAACTTAAGGCAACAAATGGTTGGGGCTCTGTGAAACAGATACAACCCCTGCTCATAGGATTTGGGTCTATTCCGGATCACTAGGGTTCCGTTGATATGTGAAGCTTGAGTAGGGGGTACCGGTCAACCGCCTCCGCGCAGGAAACTGCAATCTCATTAGAATAGATGACTGATGCTACTCGGATAATGGCGCATTCAATTCACCGTGCATACGGTGAATTATGACCAAATTAATCTGGATAATAGCTGTAATCGCTTCGCTCTTGATATAATTCAAAAAAGAAAAATATTGATGAGCGCAAGCGAATCAATAGAACTTCGTAGAAGTTCTCCTAAGGGATTAAAGATTTTGATCAGGCCAGTCCCTGAAAAGTGCGTGCTGGATGTCCCCAGCAACAAACTGATTGAAACTTTTGTGTTTGGTTTCTAGTTCACCTTCAAGTGGTGCAACACGACGGAATGCTGAGTCCATTTGTGCCATGTCCTTGAATTCCATAATGATCATCCATTCGGGCATGTCTGCAATGCTGCGGAATCCCATTTTGCATCTAGTGATTCTGTAGCTTTCCATCTTGCCTTCAGAGACCAAGTGATCAAAAAAACTTTTCATTCCAGTGACCCAGTCAATGTCAGAGATATCGCCTTCTTTGTTTGCCCAAATTGTGTACAAGTCCATGTTGTTCCTTTAAATACAGTGTGAGAGTATTTAAATGAAGATCACATTCAACCACAAATTTGGCCAGCAGGAACAGGGCGAGTGTTTTGTATTTGACTGCGGGTTAACAGAGGTTGCCCCAGAGGAATATGACCAGGCTCTAGAACAGGGATTTTTAATCACAGTTCGAGCAGGACAACGGCATTGGTATCAGTGTCGCAGCACTCGCGTGGCTACACGTGACACCAACTACTCACTGTTGCCGGGTGCGGCTGTGATGACTGATCCACTGCCTCTAACCGAAATGGATCACATTTACACAGCCTATTGTTATCACAAAAAGTTTCGCAAGTATTTTGAAGTGGGCGAGCACTTGCCGGAAGATCGATTTATTGAGTACAGACTGGATGGCGACTTTGTGGCCTGGACCAAGCTGCGTCACTACACCGACTCAGCTGTGGAAACCTGTTTGTTTGTGTGGGACTATGCAGCACCCGAAGCCAGACTGGGTGACACCAGCTTGGGGCATGAAATTGCCTGGGCTAAATCTGCTGGATATCAGTATGTGTATCTGGGCCCGGGCTATGAACGCAGCAGTCAGTACAAGGCTCGAATTTCGGGATTTGAGTGGTGGACTGGATCAGAGTGGAGTCGGGATGTGGAACGCTATCGTTGGCTGTGCAAACGCGACAGCAGAATTAGTTCTGTCTCGGATCTTTACGATTTGCGAACAACAGCTTGAGATAACTCTCAGGCCAGGCATGATAAAACCCTTTGCTGGCCATTTGTGCTGCGGCAGCATCCAGCTTGCTGCGACTTTGACACAGGGCTAGTGCATAGGTACCCTGATTCATTGTGACACCGTTGACAATTTCAGCATCTGCAGGATGATCTTCCAAGGCCAGCAAATCTGCGGGCAACAACCATTCCTGATTGGCTGATTCTATGTGCTGGTGAAAATGCTCATAGGGCCATTCAACAGGATCATACACATAGATGATGACTTCGTGGGTGCCCATGCCCCACTGACTGCGGGTCTTGAGATCAAAGTAGGGATTGTGCCCAATCACAACATCCACTGTGCCCGACAGTCGAGCTTGGCGTGCATAGGGACATGGAGGCCAACCGCCTAGAGCCGGGTGCGGGCGTTCCACAAAGGTCTCACTCCAGTCAAGAATGTCAGCACGAACTTGATTGATATCTAACATGTTTAAAAGAATGGCAGGCCAGATTTTTTAGTGGTCTCGAGATTGTCTTTGATCAGCTCGCCTACAATTTCACGCTCTTGACTGCTGAGTGACATGGCATGCTCGTAGGTGAGTCCTCCTCGCATGTACCATGTCATTTTTATCGCCTCCCGCCTGATGTCTTTGCATTCTTTTTCCATGGTTTCTACCATGGCACCAATCTGCTCATGGCTCATGGTCAGGAGGCGTCCCCGAAAAAATTTGTCATGTCCAGAGTAATGGGTTGATCGTACTCGTTGGTGCAGTCAGGGCAGCGCATCTTGAGCGGTCTGAGTTCGGCCTGTGATTTGAGACCAATCACATGATCACGAATTTGGTTGAACAAGTTGCGATCACAGTTTTTCAGCATGTCTTCGATGTATTCAGATTCGGTTACCAGGGCATCGGGTGTGCGCACAGATGCGATGCTTTGACTCAAGGTCTTCACAGTGATTTCTGTGATCTTTTTCAGCGCATCGCCAATGGCTGTGAGTTGTTCTGTGTTATTGGCATTGTCAGCAGGTATGCCTTGCATGATTCGCTGCTGTTCAAACTGTGACTGATTGTTCTCATTGAGATTTTGATAGGTCATGGGACGGAAATTGATTTCTAGATCTCCGTAGCGCAGGGGCTGTGCATAGTCAGCTGCTTTCATTTGATCCAGCATGCCAGTGAGATTCACTCCGTAGCTGTTGGTGGTGCTGCAGGCCGGGCAAGTGGTGTCTACATCCATGGTCTGTCCGTAGCTGGCAATGCGAATGGCCACCAGCAAGGTGTCAATGTCAGTGGCAGGCACAGCCCAGGCGTTGACAATGTTGGGCACACAGCTTTGGATCACACTGACCACAGCAGATCCGTTGAACAGGGCATCTGGGGTGCGATAGGTGATTTCGTCCATGGCAGTCATGGGGTATACCGGCAGCTCACCGTTGGGGGGCATGTTGATTCCGCCCGGGGGGTAGTGCTGGCCCCCCGAGGGCAAGCGCACATAAATGGCGGGTTGTCTAAAATACTGTTTGAGTGGATTGTTTGAGATCATGGTCAAAACTCCTGGTAAATATAATTATGGCCGGCGAATACACCCCTGAAGAATTTCAACAAGCTGCGGATGCTTACAGCAAAGCCTTGATTTCGGGCATGGATCAAAACAGTGCTGCTTTCAAGCAATTGAAAGAAAATTTTGACGATGCCAACAAAGGCATCAAAAACTACACTTACACGATGAAGCAGGCCAGTCAGCAGCTGGGCAGCAGCATGTTGGCGGCGGGCAAGCAGATCACTAGTGGCGCACAAGGTGCTTCTGTGTTCAACGATGCACTTGGCAGCGGAGCCGACCTGCTTGGTAAATTTGTAAAAGACATACCGGGTATCGGGAAATATCTACAGCTAGCCATCAAAGCCGGTGCTGAGTATGTCAAAGCAGTCAACAAACAAAGTGATGCACTCTACAAAAGCTACCAAGAAATAAGTCGCACAGGTGCCATTGGCGCCGGCGGCATGACCGAGCTCTATCAAAACCTCAAGCAATTTGGTTATGGTATTGATGAACTGGGCAACATGGGTGCCCTGTTGGCAGACAACGGCAAAAATCTAGCCTTGTTCAGCGGGTCAGTGAGTCGTGGCACTGGACAAATTGCTGAGTTGGCTCAAGGCGTAAAAGATTCGGATCTACGACGACAGTTCATGAATCTGGGACTCAGTGTGGATGCCCAGAATCAAATGATTGCTGGTTATGCCATACAGCAAGGTCGACTGGGGAAATCAACTGATCTTACCACCAAGGGCATGGCTGCTTATATTCGTGAGCAAGAAATCCTGACCAGACTCACAGGACAAAGTGCTCGAGAGATGCAAGATCAGTTTGAAGCTCAGCTGCAAATGGATGACTTCATGGCCGGCATCATGGACATGCCAGCAGAAGCACAAAAGCAAGCCAAAATAGTTATCAATCAGTTGAGTGCCATCGATCCTTCGGGCAAGTTGGCTCGTGGATTTGCAGCCAGCATAAATGGACTGGGGCACACCACCGAAGAAGGTGCACAGATGTTTGCTGCCAGCAATGGCAAGTCACAAGAAGCTGCAATGGCCTTGGCCAATGGTACACTCAGTGCTTCTGACTACCTGCAGCAGTACGGCGATGCTGTGTCAAAAAATATTCCCACTATGAAAGGGCTCAGCAAGGTTGGTGCCAACTACATGGGAAATCTAGCAACCAATGTTCGATTAACTCAGCTGAGTGGCAAAGGATTTGCCAAGGTCTTTGACGAAACTGGCAAAGCTGTGGACAATGCTGCTGATGGGTTCGATGATGCCACAAATGCAGCCACTGAGATCAGAATAGCACAAATGGGTGCTCGTGACAGCATGGAAAACATGCTAGAGCATGGAGTCAAGCCAGTTACCATGGGCATGATGCTGTTGGCCAAGGCCATTGACAAATTGCTTTGGTTCTTGCCCGGTTCTAGCTCTATTGCAGATGCCAAAAAAGAACAACAGCGCCTTGAAACCGAGAGAGCCAAAGCAGCACAAGATCTTGCCACAAGACAAAAACAAATGGCCGAGGAGGCCAAAAAGCGAGCCGAGCTGGAGCAGGCCAAAAAAGAAGGAAAGCCCGCTGAACAAATACAGCAAAAGGAACAAGAGCTCAAGCAAACTCAAGAAAAAATAAACGCCAGCGGTGGCGATTTGGCTCGAGCCACAGCGGCTCTTGCAGGTCAACAAACCAACATAATCAATGAAAACGAAAAAAAGCTCGAACAATTAAAAAAACAAAACGACGCCGCCGAAGCCGAAACTCGCCGCCAACTGATTGCAGCAAAAGCCGAAGAAGACAGAATAAAAATTGAAAAAGAGGCAGCTGAAGCTGCTGCTGCTCGACTTGCAGCAGAAAAAAAAGCCAAAGAAGACATAGAAAAAGCCCAAGCCGAACGCAAACGACTGGAAGAGCAAGAAATACTCGATGCCCGCGCTGCTGCTCAAAAGCGTCTAGAAGAGAAAAATAAACGGGCCGCAGACCGCCGTACTCCGACCACAGCACCTGCAACAACAGCACCTGCAACAACAGCACCTGCAACAACAGCACCTGCAACAACAGCACCTGCAACAACAGCACCACCTGTAAAAACAACTGCACCTGCAACTACAGCACCTGCAACAACAGCACCACCTGTAAAAACAACTGCACCAACTACAGCACCTGCAACAACAGTACCGGCTGCAGCAGCTGACCTTGGTGCAAAGCCCCCTGCTGACAAACCAATAGCATCACCGGCAAAACTTTCAACTGGCACCAACAACGAAGTACAAACAGGATCTGAGGTCAGAATAGGAGACGAAATTAGAAAAGGCGGAACAGTTAGTTGGAGAACCAATAATCCGGGCAACATTTCGTATACTGGATTGGCCAAACAATTTGGTGCGATAGGAACATGGAAGAAAGCTGACGGAGATCTGCAACAGAGAACCACAGGTATTGCTATCATGCCTACTCTGGATGCCGGAGACGCATTGAAAATGAATCAATGGCGTCGACCCATGTACATTGACAAAACCATTGATCAAGGTGTTGCTCAGTGGACTGGAACAACTGGATTAGGGTCAAATTATGCAAAAGACCTAGCAAAGGCTGCTGGAGTAACTGTAGATACTGTGATAGGTAGCTTGTCAGATTCGCAACTGAAATCAATGGTTCAAAAGCAACGAGTTTGGGAAGGATTCAAACCTGGACAAGTTGTGTCGGCCGCCGACGGTGGTTCGTTTTCTGGTCCCAGTAGTGGATATCGAGCTGTGTTGCACGGACCCGAAGCTGTGGTTCCCTTGCCCGACGGCCGCACCATCCCGGTTACCATAGCAGGACTGTCAGAACAAAATGATCGTTTGGCTCAAGTGCTGAGTGCCATAGAAACACGCATGGGCAGCACCGGCAGTGCCGGCAGCACAGCGTCAGACACCCTGCTGAGCAAACTGGATGATTTTATTCGAGTGTCATCGGATCAGCTGGGTGTGCTGGGCAAGATATTAAAAGCACAGGCATAATTTCAAGGTAAATATCACACGATGGCATGGCGCAAATACTTCAAAGTTGCATCCGCAAACGGTGAACTCAGTCCTATATCTGGTCAAAACCAGTTTGGGTTGACCGGCTACGGTCGTCAAACCGGCAGTCAAAGTGCCGCAGCAGCCGCCAGTGATTTCAGCTACCGAAACTATGCATCACGCTTGCCTGAAGTGTATTCGGGCCATCCCAACCGTGTGGAACGCTACAATCAGTACGAAAACATGGACATGGATTCGGAAATCAATGCCTGTCTAGACATCATTGCTGAATTCAGCACACAAATGAATGAAGACAACGAAACACCGTTTGACATTCATTTCAAGGATCAGCCCACAGACCACGAAATCAGCATTGTGAAAAAGCAACTGCAACAGTGGACCAAGATCAACAAGCTGGATCAGCGCATATTCAAACTGTTCCGCAACACCATCAAGTATGGTGATCAGGTGTTTGTGCGTGACCCCGAAACATTTGAACTGTACTGGGTGGACATGATCAAGGTGGCTCGAGTGATTGTGAACGAAAGCGAAGGCAAGCGCCCGGAACAGTACATCATTAGAGACATCAACCCCAACTTTGAAAACATG
>Ga0136644_10001496_pt1 | contig 18510 bp, 17 predicted proteins | sample C_130820_EF_Meta_FD_94780 | JGI IMG/M metagenome (GOLD analysis project Ga0136644, IMG submission 94780) | Freshwater microbial communities from Lake Croche, Canada to study carbon cycling - C_130820_EF_MetaG (v2) (version 2) | ecosystem: Environmental > Aquatic > Freshwater > Lake | place... | reverse complement strand
GTGAGTTTGGGTGTGTATGGAATTATGATTGGAGGTTGGGCTTCTAATAATAAGTTCTCTTTAATGGCTGCACTGCGTGGCGCTTCTCAAGCCATCAGTTATGAATTGGCCATGGGAATTGCCCTAATTGCCTTGTTGATGACAACAGGTAGTTTGAGTTTGAAAACCATTGTGGAGCAGCAAATGTCACCCGGTCATTTATGGAATATTGCGTATCAGCCAATTGGCTTTTTGTTGTTCTTTATCTGTGCCATGGCAGAATGTAATAGAACCCCATTTGACCTTCCTGAAGCAGAGAATGAATTAAACTTTGGTTACCACCAAGAGTATTCCTCTATGAAATTGGGATTCTACTTATTTAGTGAATATGTGAACATGATCATGAGTAGCGCCGTAATGGCTTCCTTGTATTTTGGTGGGTATGATATTCCTTTCTTTGATGAAGCCTTGTTGCCACAAAATATTGCGGCATTGGTAGGTTTAGGCGCCTTATTGATTAAGATTGTGGTATTCATATTCATATTCATGTGGATTCGTTGGACCATCCCGCGTTTCCGTTATGACCAATTGATGAACCTTGGTTGGAAAAGCTTGATTCCAATTGCTTTGATAAATATGTTGATCACAGGCGCTTGGATTTTAGCAAAATTGTAATAATTAGCATGCTTGGCATGCAAGTTTAAAAGTTAATAGTAACATGGAGGCATTAACCAGTAGATCCGTTCAAGTGAGCCGCAAGCCAATGAGCTTTGCAGAACGCTTGTTCCTTCCCGCTATTTTCAAGGGAATGAGCATCACGTTTAGCCATATTTTCAAAAAGCAACCAACTATCCGTTATCCGGAGCAGAAAAGAGAGTTCAGCCCCGTATTCCGCGGATTACACGTGCTCAACCGTGATGAAGAAGGTAGAGAGCGTTGCACTGCCTGTGGTTTGTGTGCAGTGGCTTGCCCTGCTGAAGCCATTACCATGGAGGCTGCTGAAAGACTACCTGGTGAAGAACACCTGTATAGAGAAGAGAAATATGCTGCGGTATATGAAATCAACATGCTGCGTTGTATTTTCTGTGGTTTGTGTGAGGAAGCCTGCCCCAAAGACGCAATTTACCTAAGTGAAACTTTTGCACCAGCTAACTACACACGCAAAGGATTTATTTATGGAAAAGATGATATGGTCATCCCTAACGTTAAAACGGATCCTGAAGGATATGCCAAGGCAAAGGGAAGCCCTAGAAACAATTGATCAAAGAATGAAATGAGATTGGTGGCGGATTACCGCTGTTAATGACTAATTCACAAGCAATGAATACAACTGAAATATTATTCTTTTTCCTAAGTGCGCTGGCCATCTTTAGTGCCATCATGGTATTGATTAGCAAAAACCCAGTACACTCAGTGTTATGGTTGGTGGGGGTATTCTTTGCCATATCTGGACATTATATCTTGTTGAACGCCCAGTTCTTAGCCATTGTGAACATGATTGTTTATGCCGGTGCCATTATGGTATTGTTTCTGTTTGTGATCATGTTGATGAACTTGAATGCTGAATCAGAACCACAGAAAAATTTGTGGATGAAACTAGCAGGTGTAATTTCTGGGGGATGTCTATTAATGGTATTTGTTTCCCTTGTTCGTCAGGCAACTGATTTGAACGCTAAAAAAGTTATGACTAGTACTGGAGATATTGGCCTAATCAAGAACCTAGGTAAACTCTTATTTAGTGAATATGTAGTGCCTTTTGAAATTACCAGTGTACTCTTTTTGAGTGCTATGATTGGAGCCATTGTCATTGGAAAAAAAGAATAAAAGGGAAAAGAAAAAAAATCAATCACCTGCAGCACTGCAGTAATATATAGAGACCATGCCAATACAATATTATATCTACCTAAGTTTAGCCCTGTTTAGCATCGGCATTATTGGGGTGTTAACACGCCGCAATGCCATCATTGTATTCATGTGCATTGAACTGATGTTGAATTCTGTAAACCTTTTGTTGGTTGCTTTTTCAAAAATGCACCTGGCTTTTGCGATGGCCAATGACAAGATGGCTACTACTGTTGGAACAGATGGTCAATTATTTGTGTTTTTTATCATGGTAGTGGCAGCAGCAGAAGTAAGTGTGGGACTTGCCATTATTGTGATGTTATATAGGAACACGCATTCGGTTGATATCAACTTTTTGAACAGATTGAAAAACTAAAATCAGGGAAAAGCCTCCTTCAAACGGTAGGTTGGTCCCGCTAGAAAGATATTATGAGCAAACTAGTTTATTTGATTCCGCTGTTTCCCCTGCTCGGTTTCCTGATCAACGGATTGGGCCGGAAGAACCTGTCTAAATCCCTGATTGGTATGGTGGGCTCTGGGGCTGTATTGGCTTCCTTTGTAGTAAGTGTTTTGGTGTTTTTAGACGTTAAAACAAATGGCGCTTCGGTTGTTACCTTGTTCCCATTCATAGATGTAAAAGGATTGGTGATTCCATTCGCCTTTCAGGTTGACCAATTGTCTTCCCTGTTTTTGTTAATCATAACCGGAATTGGATTTTTAATTCATCTCTATTCCACTGCCTACATGCATGAAGAAGAGAACCAACACTATGGTAGGTATTTTGCTTACCTGAATTTGTTTGTGTTCTCCATGTTGTTGTTGATTCTTGGTTCCAACTACGTAATCATGTTTATTGGTTGGGAAGGCGTAGGTCTTTGTTCTTATTTGTTGATAGGGTTTTGGTTTAAAAACAATGACTATAACAACGCTGCTAAGAAAGCCTTTATCATGAATAGAATTGGTGATCTTGGGTTTTTATTGGCGGTGTTCTGGTTAATTTTCAAATTGGGTACGGCTACTTATAGTGATGTTTTTAGTGCAGCAAGTTTGGCTAAATTATCCGCTTTTGACATTACAGCAATCACTACTTTATTGTTTGTAGGAGCCATGGGAAAGAGTGCACAGATTCCCTTGTACACTTGGTTGCCCGATGCCATGGCGGGGCCTACACCTGTTTCTGCCTTGATCCACGCTGCAACCATGGTTACTGCAGGTATTTATATGATTGCGCGTAGCAATATCCTCTATACTATGGCGCCTGGTACCCAAACCCTGGTGGCCATTGTGGGTTTGGCCACGGCTATTTTTGCAGCTACTATTGCGCTCAAGCAAAACGATATTAAAAAAGTATTGGCTTATTCTACTGTTAGCCAATTGGGATATATGTTTCTGGGATTAGGTGTTGGTGCATATACTGGTGCCGTATTCCATGTAATGACCCATGCATTTTTCAAAGCCCTATTGTTCTTAGGAGCCGGTTCTGTGATCCATGCCATGCACCACGAACAGGATATTCGCAAAATGGGTGGATTAAAAAAACACTTACCCATTACGCATATTACTTTCTTGTTAGCTTGTTTGGCTATTGCTGGTATTCCTCCCTTCTCGGGTTTCTTCTCAAAGGATGAGATCTTGATGGCAGCATATGCAAAAAGTCCTTTGTATTATTATGTTGGATTGGGTGGAGCTTTGATGACCGCTTTTTATATGTTCCGATTGTATACCCTTACTTTCTTGGGTGGATTTAGGGGAACACCTGATCAAGAACATCACTTGCATGAGAGTCCTGCCGCTATGACCATTCCATTGATTGTCTTGGCCATTCTTTCAGTAGTTGGTGGATTAGTGGGCATTCCTGAATTATTTGCCAAAGACGCCCATAGTTTGGAACATTTCTTGGCGCCTATTTTTGCAGGTTCCACTGCCATTGCAGAACATCATCACATAGAAGCTTCACAGGAATGGATTCTCTTGGGAGTATCAACCCTGCTAATAGTTGCAGTAATTGTTTATGCAATCAATAGTTTCAAGAAATACCAAGCAGATGGAACAGAAAATTCCGGAGTAGCCAAGTTACTTGAAAATAAATGGTATGTAGACGAACTCTATCAAGCAGTCATTGTAAATCCTTTGCACCATCTAGCTGGGTTTTTCAAAAACATCATTGAGAAAAACTTGATTGATGGTGCTGTAAATGGTGTTGGCCGTTTGGTGGGTTATGGTTCTCGTCAATTGCGTTTAATTCAAAGTGGTCAAGTAGGTAATTACTTAATTATCATGGTATTGGCCATTGTTGTTTTTATATTGATTTGGTTCAATGACATTACCATTGTTTATTATCTGACTCGTTTATTTAAAATGGCCTAGTAGCATTAAAGAAATAATATGATTCCTCTATTACTCATATCCATTCCATTGCTAAGCGGACTAGCAGTTTTTCTGCTAAAAAATTCGCCAGCATCCAAGGCATTGGCCCTGGTATCTTCAATTGCAACACTGGCATTGGCCCTAGTAGCAGTTTTTAGTAAGGGCATCTTACACTATGATGCTGCTTGGTTGCCCGCCTTGGGCAGTAGGTTCAGCCTTATGCAAGACGGTATGGCAAAAATGCTTTGTTTGTTAACTGCCATTTCTTTTCCAGTTGTTTTTGCTGCTACCTACAACAATAGCTATCAAAAGTCAGCAGCTTTTTACGGATTGATGTTGTTGACTCAAGCTGGTTTAATGGGTGTGTTCTTGGCATCTGATGCATTGTTGTTTTATTTCTTTTGGGAACTAGCGCTGATACCTGTTTACTTTCTTTGTTCTATCTGGGGTGGTGAACGTAGAATTGCGGTCACTTTCAAATTCTTTATATACACTTTTATTGGTTCTTTGTTAATGCTGGTTGGTTTGCTCTATGTTTATTCCAGAACAGCGGATCATAGTTTTGCTTTGGAATCCTTTTATCAGGTGAAATTGATGGCTAAGGAACAAGCATGCGTATTTGCTTTGTTTTTTATGGCATTTGCTATTAAAATGCCCATCTTCCCGCTGCATACTTGGCAGCCTGATGCTTATGAGCAATCGCCAACGGCAACCACCATGATCCTGAGTGGGGTAATGGTAAAAATGGGGATTTATGCGGTTATCCGTTGGTTATTACCCATGGTGCCGGATGCGGTGCATGGGCATGCTAATTTTGTCATTATTCTTTCTGTAATAGGAATGATTTATGCTTCCTTCATTGCAATAAGACAAGACGATATCAAACGCTTGATTGCCTACTCTTCTATTGCGCATATGGGACTAATGTGTGCTGCCATTTTTGTACAAAATAGGATTGGTTTAGAAGGAGTGATGATTCAAATGTTTAACCACGGGATCAACGTGATTGGACTCTGGATTGTAGCAGATGCCATTGAACAACAATTAGGTACTAGAAAAATTAGTGAATTGGGTGGGTTGGCTCAGAAAGCACCAGTGATGGCCATATTATTAGTGCTGATGGCATTAGCCAATGTGGCCCTGCCTTTGACCAATGCTTTTGTAGGTGAGTTCTTAATGTTTATTGGCTTATTCCAATTTAATGTTTGGATGGCTGCTATTGCAGGAATCAGTATCATTTTAGCAGCAGTTTATACCCTGAACATGATTCAACGCGTATTCTATGGTCAAGTGGCTGAAAAAGTGAGCAATGCGGTTGATATTAGCTTTAATATTCAATTGGCTTTGGGCATCTTAGTAATATTGGTGTTGGTAATGGGATTGTATCCTCAACCCATGATCAATCTTACTAAGGATACAGTAGACGCTATTTTTGTACAACGATAAATGAATAGGGCTTTTAAAAGCTTTTAAGATAAATAGTTATGAATGCAATCATTGTTTCGGCTTTAATGGGTGTAGTGATGATGTTAAGTGGCATCATCTTTCAGAACAAATCTCTGATGAAGCACCTGGCTGCTGCCGGCCTTATTTTGTTGTTGGTAGCCAATCTACTGCAATCTTATGGAAAGTATATAATTCAGGTAGACACGCACAACCTTTTGCATTTTGAGCAGTTTGGCATTTTCTTTAACAGCATTGCCATTGTTGCTACGCTGATTTACGTATTACTAAGTGGTAAGGATATTGAAAATACAGGTGTGCATCCTGCAGAATATTTTGCCCTAGTGTTTTTTGTGCTTTGCGGTGTAACCATTCTTACTTCTTTCAATGGCTTATTAATGTTGTTCTTGGGTGTAGAAATCATGTCTATTCCTTTGTACATTCTTACCGGTGCTGACAAGAAAAATTTAAAAAGCAATGAAGCCGCTCTTAAATATTTGTTGATGGGTTCTTTCTCTACCGGTATTATGCTCATGGGAATAGCCCTAATCTATGGTGGTAGTGGAAGTTTTGGCATTAATCCAGGCGTACCTGAAATGACGGTGGGTGGAATTCCTAAAGTATCTTATCTAACGGTATCGGGCTTAATTCTATTATTTGTTTCCATGTGTTTTAAAGTATCGGCTGCGCCTTTTCATTTCTGGACCCCAGATGTGTATGATGGTGCCCCATCTGTGTTCACTTCTTTTATGGCCACGGTGGTTAAAGCGGCAGGATTCTTTGCCTTTATGCGCTTGTTTGAATCACAGAGCGATTTAATGGGTGCCACTTGGAAGATCTTGTTATCCTTTGTCATTATAGCAACCTTATTAATTGGAAATGTAACGGCAGTATTTCAGCAAAGTGTAAAAAGAATGCTGGCTTATTCCAGTATTGCCCAAGCGGGTTTTATGCTTTTTGCACTCTATGCAGGAAATGACCTTGCCAAAGAAGGGGTTCTCTTGTATGCAGCAGCCTATAGTTTAGCAACCATTGGTGTATTTGCCGTATTAATTAAAATGAAAGATTATACCCTTGATGGATTCAATGGTTTGGCTAAAACCCAACCCGTATTGGCACTAGCTACAACTATTTGTCTTTTATCACTTTCTGGTATTCCTTTAACAGCGGGATTTTTTGCCAAATATTATATGTTGGCAGCCGTGGTAAAAGCGGGAGGAGCCCTTTGGATGGTGATTGTAGCCGTTCTTTTTGCTGCAATAAGTGTCTATTATTATTTCAGGGTTATACAAGCCATGTATTTCAAGGAAGGCGCTGCCGAGACCTCAGAAATCACTGGTGGATTTAAAGTTGGACTCCTCTTAGTAGCCGGTTTAATAGTTTTGTTTGGTCTGCTACCCTCTGTATTGCTCAATTATTTCTATTTTTAACCGCTCTTCATATTTATTCAGGCAGTTTCCCTGAAACGGGCAATCTCAATTACCTTTAAGGTATTGAAAGCCTAATATATACTGCATGACCACATTTGATTCTTTTAGTTTAGCATGGCGCACGGTAAAGAGTAATAAACTCAGAACAAGCATCACTGTAGCCATTATTGCTTTTGGTATTATGGCATTAATTGGCATTATTACCGCCATTGAAGCCATGAACCAGAGCCTGAAAGAGAGTTTTTCTTCCATGGGGGCAAATGCTTTTAGTATCCGCTATAAAGAGTCTAATGTGCGTATGGGTGGTGGTGGCCGTAATGGCGATTTTGGAAAAACCAAGCGTGGCAAAAAAGAAAAAAAATCTAATTTGGGCAAACCCATTAGAAAGGAAGACGCTGAATTTTTTAAAGCTGGATTTGCTTATCCGGGATCAATTACTACCATTTATAGAAGAGGACCTGGTGCTCAAGAAATTCATTACCAAGAAAAGAAAACCAACCCTCAAATTACGCTCTGGGGTGGTGATGAGAACTATTTGCAAGTAAATGGGTATACTGTTGCACAAGGCAGGAACCTAAATGGCTTAGATATTCAAAGTGGTAGGAATGTTTGCTTGATTGGGGCCAATGTGGCCACTAAATTATTTGGTGACAAACCCGAAAAGTCTATTGAAAAAATCATAAGGATTGGTTCTGTTCCTTATAGGGTAATTGGTTTACTAAAGACCAAGGGTTCTAGTGCCATGTTGCGTCAAGACGATATGATTTTTACCTCTTATACCAACCTGAGAAGATTTGCCAATAGCAGTCCATCCTATTTGGTAGGTGTAATGGTAGGAAATGTGAAAGAATTGGATGTGGCTTCTGGTGAAGCTACTTCTGTTTTCCGTGCGGTAAGAAAATTGCATCCGGTGGATGATGATAATTTTGTTATTGAAAAAAGCGACAAGTTTGCCGAACTCTTTATTGGCTTCTTGAGCAGTATTACCGGCTCTGCTGGTGCCATTGGTTTGATTACTTTAATTGGCGCTGCCATTGGTCTGATGAATATCATGTTGGTGGCTGTAAACGAAAGGACCAAAGAAGTGGGTTTGATCAAAGCTATTGGAGGCAAGAGTAAGAATGTGCGTCAGCAATTCTTGTTTGAAAGCATGATCATCTCTTTATTGGGTGCCTTATTCGGGATCATCTTGGGTGTGCTGGTGGGGAACCTTTTTTCAATCATCCTTAAAACCGGATTTGTAGTGCCTTGGGCTTGGGTAATCATTGGAATAGTAATCTGTTCCGTGGTAGGTTTGGCTGCGGGTATTTATCCCGCCATGAAAGCCGCCAAACTCAATCCAATTGTAGCCCTGCGTTACGAGTAAATCTTGTTATTCCTTCTTAAATTGTTTCAACTGATCGTTGATATAGTATCTGATGTCTTCATCTGTAGGGTTGTTTCTGAGCCATTCATAAGAAGGTCTGCTTTGTTGCATAAACTGTCTAAGGACATCGTCTTTAAAACCCGTTGTTTCAGCAACTAGTTGTTGGGAATAACGGTAATTGATGTAGGATTCTTTTTCATTGCGTTCAAAAAAATCCAAAGCCCTTCTTTTGTTTTTCTCATGTTTGGAGAACCTGTCTATGCTTATGCCCAATCCTGCTCCAGTATTGGATAATGCAAATGTGGGTTTCTTATAAGAGACCATATCGTGTAATAAATCATTTCTTCTTTCCATGCTATCCATTTGATAAGCACTCATGCCTTTTGAAGTAACAGTTACGTTGCCTAAGTCATGAGATAGGGGAGATACAAACAAATCAATGCTGTCTTTTTCTAAAAAGCTACGGGTTAATTGGACTGTATCAAAATGGTAGCCTACTGCGGCAAAAGAAATGATGTCATTGGTTTTTACATTGAGCTTGAATCTGCCCCTGTTTCCAGTCATTACAATCTGTCCGCTGTTATTGTTGCTGATACTAGCTAATACTACTGGAGCATGAGTAATGCTATCACGTAAATAACCTATCAGGGTTTTGTTTTTCTGCGCATACAAATTGCTAATCAACAAGCAAGACAACAAAAGCAGCAAGGATCTCATTGGAATCATTTTTACAAAGTTATTAATTAGGCAATGACATAGCCCTATAAAAAAAGTAGGAATTGCTTTTAACAGCAACCCCTACTTTTTTTGATTTTTTAATTTTGGCTTTTGACTTTATTTTGGATCCAATCCTTGTTTGATTCTTTCAGCCAAATCTTGCAAATGGATTTTACTTAATTTATCGCCAAATCCAGTAGCAGCACTATTAATTTGAGCGCGAAGTGCAACTAATTGTGCTCTTACAATTGCAGGAACATCGCTTTTATTCAAGTCAATAGAAGCTCCACTACCTCTTCCACCAAGCGTTATTGTTATGCTGGTAACAGTTGGAGGATTGAGAATATCTACCAATTTATCTACATAATTCAATTGTAATAATCTGCGGTATTGATCAATGGTTTTTTTAGAGCTCAATTCGCTGAATAAACCAGTTTGAACATCATTTAACAATTCCATTGCATTATATGCTTTTTCAGCTCCAAAACGGTTGCTCGCTAATTGTAAACGACCCAGTCTTGTAGGGCTAATTAAATTACCCAAAGCAGCATCTTGTGTAGACATAATTGGATCATTTGAAACTGGGTTATTGAATTTGTTCCAAAGTTCACGATCAATCAACCAATTGGGTGTTTCAAATATTTGTTTATTTAAAAAGGCAACCGCTTCTTTCTGACGCACTTTTGGGGTTACTTCATAAACAGGTTCATTTTGTTCAGCTACTTTAAAAGTTTCATAAACACCACCAACATTGGCAGTTACATGCCCCATATATCTTCTGAACTGACCTAGGACTTGACCATACATAACACTGATGTTTTCGTATTGATCATTTTCTTCTTTGGTCCATTCTGGTAAACCTTTCAAGACCCTTTTTAAATTCATGATGCCATATTCAGAAGCTTTTACAGCATTGTCGCTCAAATCTTCGCTTTGACTTCTTGGATCTGCACTATTGCCCTGCTCATATGTACCAAACCAATGACGGGGGTTCTCTTTTAATGCAGCGGTAGTCATTTTACTGCTATTGGTTTTTCTTTCTTCTTCAGTTTTTCCTGGAATATAACCATAACCCCATTTCATGGCCCACTTGTCATAATCGCCAATTCTTGGATATAATCCTTTTCTGCCGATATTGTCTTCCGGTTGGGCTACATAGTTAAAACGAGCGTAGTCCATGATAGACGCAGTATGCCCATTGGCTTCTACCCATGCTTTATCTCTTAATTTCTCAACAGGTGTTTTACTACTGCTTCCCATGTTGTGGTATAAACCCAGTGTATGTCCTACTTCATGTGATGATACAAAACGAATTAAGTCGCCCATTAAATCATCATCATATTTCATCTTTCTTGCACCAGCATCTACAGCAGCTGTCTGAACCATATACCAATCGTGTACCAACTTCATTACGTTGTGGTACCATTGAATATGTCTTTCTAAAATTTCTCCACTTCTTGGATCATTGTTATTTGGACCAGATGCATTTTCTATGTCAGAGGCTAAGTATCTGATCACAGAGAAACGGGCATCTTCCATGCTCATGGTAGTATCATTCTCAGGCCATTCTTTACCCATAATGGCATTTTTGAAACCTGCTTTTTCAAAAGCAGCTTGCCAATCATTTACTCCAGCAATTAAATGCTTACGCCATTGCTTGGGTGTGGCAGGGTCAACATAGTAAACAATTGGTTTTTTAGGCTCAACCAATTCTCCTTTACGCCATTTTTCCCACTCACCATCTTTTGGTTCTAATCTCCAACGAACGGCAAATTCTACTCTTTCTACTTCTTGTTGATTATCACTAAATTTTACATAATTGCGGGTGAAAAAACCAACTCTTTTGTCGGCAATCCTTCTCTCCATTGGATCTTTTGGAAGAAGTAATAAGGAAGTGTTTAATTCAACTGTAACGGCACCAGCTTCATTAGCAGCTTGTATAGAAGTAGGAGCTCCAGGAAAAGCGGGTGCACCAAATCCTCCAACAGAAGGGGTTGCAGTATACGTTTTTACTGTTCTTATTTCTGTGTTAATTGGATAAGTAGTGATTTTAGAAATAAAAGAACGATCAGCAGCCAAAATGCTCAGATTCAAACCTCTTTTAGTATTTGGGCTGATACTTACTGCCTGATTATCGCCTTTAAAAAAATCGGTTACATCAATTATTACACCGCTAGAATCCTTGCTAAATGCGGCTATCGGGAATGCATTTGCAATGGCGTTTAAATTAGAAAGGTCTACTGCTTTATTAATGTCTTGGTCTTTATCAGCAGTATTAACTAGGGTAACAGTTCTTAAAAAAATAGTGTTACTAGGTCCTTTTTCAAAGCTGATCATTTGACCACGACCATTGGCCATTGAACCACCGTAACCTGCACCAGCAGGTACTTTGATAAAACGAACAACTGATAGTATTTCTCGGCCAAAAAGAGAGTCAGCAATTTCAAAATAGTATTTGTCCTCTACTTTATGTACTGTAAAAAGACCTTTTTTGGTAATGGCTTTTTCAGTAATCACGTCTTTATACGGTTTTGGCGCCGTTCTTGGAGCTGCAGCTCCTCCAAAACCGGGAATACCGGAAATGGTTGGTGCACCAGTTCCGGGTGTGCCCGGAGTGGGACTTGGGGTTGGTGTCTGTGGTCGTTGGGCAAAACTAACAGTTGTTGCCATCAACGCCAGTGCAAAAAAATACCTTCTCATAAGTAGTTTTAAAATTTAATGATAGCTTAAAGATAGCTTTCCAGTCTATTCAACATTCAAAATGTACAAACGTTTGGATAAATGGTAAAATAGCTAAAATAAATCGGTGAAATGCTGGATGACAGCAAGTTCAAAGCATTTTTGGCTAAAATCCAGTCAGGGCTGAAAAAAAACAAAAAAGATTCGCCCATTCTTGTTTCCCGTTTCAATAAAATACCTAATTTGTAAGCCCTAATAAAAAATGTCTGAACGGTTTTGCTCTTTCAAAACATTTTTTATGTAGCATTGCGAAATCAATTTTTAAATCAACTGTAATTTTTAAAAAACCAAAAATCAATTGAATCATGGCTGACATCAAACCAACTGCACCAGCGGCTGCAAAAACCGCAACTTCCGCTCAACCTAAAAAGAGCGGCAACTTGGTTGCAACTATCGCTCCTATTGCCTGTATCGTTCTCGGTTACGTTCTTTGGCGCTTTGCTATCGGTGCCGACGGCAACTTCACTACTCCTGATCCAAATGGTGGTTTTTGGCCTAACCATAAAGGACCTAAGGGTGCTTTAGCAAAAATGTATGAGGGTGGTATCATTGTACCAATCTTGATTGGTTGTTTATTGATTGTGGTTTCTTTTGTAATTGAGCGTCTGTTGACCATCACTAAAGCAAACGGAACTGGAAACATTGCTGAGTTTGTACGTTCAGTACAATTTCACCTTGCTAACAAAGAAGTTGACAAAGCCCTTGCTGCTTGCGACAAGCAAAAAGGATCTGTTGGTAACGTAATGAAAGCAGGTCTGAAAAAATACAAAGAAATGATTACCAACACTGAATTGGCTACTGAGCAAAAAGTGTTGAATATTCAAAAAGAAGTAGAAGAAGCAACTGCTTTGGAACTTCCTATGTTGGAAAAGAACTTGGTGTTCTTGTCTACTATCGCGTCAGTAGCAACCCTTTTGGGTCTATTGGGTACGGTAATGGGTATGATCCGTTCTTTCTCTAAATTAGGTGATGAAGGTGGTGGAGAAGCTGCTCGTGAATTGTCTCAAGGTATCTCTGAAGCCTTGTACAACACGGCTTTGGGTATTGGTACATCTGCTGTTGCCATCATCATGTACAACGTGTTTACCACTCGTATTGATGGTATCACTTATGGTATTGACGAATCTGGTTTCACCCTTACTCAAAGCTTTGCTGCTAACTACAAATAATCTTTGATGATTTTGTGGAATGCTAACAGTTTTGAATCTAATTAGTGAAATCTTAAATTAATAACAATGGGTAGAGCCAAATTACCACGGAAAAGTACCAATATCGACATGACGGCGATGTGTGACGTGGCGTTCCTTTTGTTGTCATTCTTTATCTTGACAACAAAGTTCAAACCCGCGGAAGCCATTGCAGTAACTACACCTAGTTCTGTTGCAGCAAAAGTTGCTGAAACTAAGGACATTGTGTTGATTACTATTGACAAGGACGGTAAAGTATTTATTTCCATGGACGATGAATCCAAAAAGGAAGTCATCGCAAATACGCTGAATACCACCAAAAACCTGAACCTAGACGTTCAAAAGTTCAAGAAAGCTGGTTTTTTTGGTGCACCATTTAGCGGGCTGTCTGCTTTTCTTGCAATTCCTGAGGAAGGACGCAAGGGTAATGCCTTACCAGGTATTCCTTGTAAAGATTCCTCAAACAATGAAGTTTCCACTTGGATGGGCTTAGTTCTCAGCGCCTATGCTGGTCAAAAAGCCAATATTCAATTGAAAGGTGATAACGCCTCTAAATATCCTGCTTTCAAAAATGTAATTGATGCATTTAAAAAGAATGATATTTTGAAATTTCAGATGATCACCAATCCAGAAAGCGTACCAGTTGGTACGGAACTATGGAAAAGTGCTATGAAGGGTGAGAAGCGGACAGAATAAGGAACAGAAGTAAACAAGATTATTCAAAAAAATAAATTCTTCCGACATGGCAGAAATGGATACCTCGAGTGGCGGTGGTCATAAAAAAGGACCTGGTGTCAAGAAAAGTAAGAAGCTGAGTACCCGTGTGGATCTTACCCCGATGGTGGATCTTGGGTTCCTGCTAATCACTTTCTTCATCTTCACCACCACCATGAGTCAGCCTACCGCTATGAAACTCTACTTGCCCAAAGATGCGGACAAGCCTGAGGATCAGAACAAGGCCAAAGAATCGGGTGTTATTACCATCCTTTTAGGAAAAGACGATAACGTTTTTTACTATGAAGGTCAATTGGACAATACCGCTTCAAACTTTAAATCCACAACTTTCAAAGAAATTCGCAATGTGATTTTGGATAAGAAAGCTCGTACTCCTGAAAAGGATTTAGTGGTGGTGTTAAAACCATCTGAAGAGTGTACTTACCGTAACGTTGTGGATATTCTAGATGAGATGGCCATCAATGTTTGTAAGCGTTATGCACTGGTGGATATTTCACCAGTTGAATCACAATTGGTGAAGGTATCTGAGGCAGCAGGCGCAGCTGCTCCAGCAAAATAAACAATTGGAATATTACCAATAAAGACACTGAATCATGGATGTAAACCAAATTTTAAAAGCCGATATCCTCGATATTATTTTCGAGGGTAGAAACAAGTCATACGGCGCTTACGAGCTGCGAAAAACCTATAACAAGCGTATTACTTACGCTTTGATAGGTACTGTAGCGGTTTGTCTGTTGCTGATAGTAGGCTCGGTGGTAGCAAATTCTTCCAAGAAAAAAGCTGTAGAAGTGATTGCTCAAGACGTAAATCTTGAGAACATGAAGCAGGAAGAGAAGAAGCCTGAACCGCCACCGCCACCTCCACCACCAAAGCAAGAGCCGCCTAAAGTGGAAATCACCAAATTCACCCCTCCAAAAATTGTGAAGGATGAAGAAGTGAAGGAAAAAGATGAAATTAAAGAAGTAGAAAAACTGGAAGATACCAAGATTGGTACCGTTAACCAGGAAGGAACCAAGGACGAAGGTATTGTTGCTCCTCCTGTTGAATCTGGTACTGGTAAAGTGGAAGCTCCTAAGCAAGAAGAAGACTACGATAAAGTATTTACCGTAGTACAAATTCCTGCTGAGTTCCCCGGTGGTTTGCCAGCTTGGACTAAGTATTTGGAGCGTAACTTGAACAGGGATCTGCCTGTTAACAATGGTGCGCCTCCCGGAAAATACACAGTAGTTGTTTCCTTCATCGTTGACAAGAATGGTGGTATCTCTGAAGTACAAGCCGAGAATGATCCCGGTTATGGTACCAAAGAAGAAGCTGTTCGTGTAATCAAAAAAGGACCATCATGGAAGGCTGCGGTTCAAAACGGTAGAAACGTAATCTATCGTCACAAACAAAGCATTACTTTCCAAGTATCTGAAGAATGATTTCTTTCCGATAAATTTTCAAAGCCCCGCTCTTTTTTTTTTGTGTGGGGCTTTTTTTTTGCCCTGAAACGTAACTATAGCAAGCTTTTCAAAATAATGGCAATGTTAATTTGTGGTTTGTTTTATGGAAATATTTGTGTTGCTCCATTACATTGAAAACAACCGTTTTGGAAAAAATGCAAATCCTTCAAGCGGAACTGCCCCCTCCAATTTCACAAGAAAAAATAGTAATGGCCGCTGTGCCATTCAATGTGCCAGTGATTACTCCAGACAATCTGGTTGCTGAGGAAGATGAAATGAAGCCAGTAGAAACTTTAGAAAACGTTCAAATAGGCAATGCACATGTTGAAGGTATTGAATAGCAAGGTCTGCCTTCAGCGCCAGTGGAAGCTGCTACAGGAACTAGCCAAATTGAAGCCCCTTTATTAGATTATGAAAAAGAATTCAAAACAGTTCAAATACAAGCCCGTTTTCCGGATGGCCTTGCCGGTTGGACCAAGTTCTTGGAAAAGAACCTCAACAGGGATTTACCCGTTAATAATGGGGTCCCTGCGGGTATTTATACCGTAGTGGTTTCATTTGTGGTGAACAAAGAAGGTGTTATTAGTGAAGTACAAGCTGAAACTGATCCAGGATTTGGAACCAGTGCAGAAGCGGTTAGGGCTATTAAGAAAGGGCCTAATTGGATTCCGGCAGAACAGAATGGTACTAAAGTAATCTATCGCCAAAGGCGGCCATTAGCTTTAAGGTTTCTGAGGACGAATAGCTTTCTTGTTCAAGATTGGTTTCACATAATGGTCTTACCAAGCCATGAAACGCTATTTTTGCAAAAACAATTCCTTTGTCTTCAAAATTTATTGGTTGGGATGATACCATTGTTGCACTAGCAACTCCTCCAGGATTGGGTGCCATTGGCATGATTAGAATCAGCGGTAAACAGGCTTTTCCCGTAATGAATAGCCTGTTTACTTCAAAAGATTTGGAAGCGCAAGCTTCACATACATTACATGTTGGATATCTGAAAGACGGAGACAATGCGTTGGATGAAGTGGTATTATCCTTATTCAAAGGCCCCAAATCCTATACGGGTGAAGACACCATTGAAATTAGTACCCATGGCTCTCCCTTTATTATTGAAAAAGTGATTCAAGCCATTAATGATAGGGGGGTTAGAATGGCCAAGCCTGGGGAGTTTACCCAACGTGCTTTTCTAAATGGCAAACTTGATTTAGCGCAGGCAGAATCGGTGGCTGATTTGATTGCCAGTAATACAGAAGCCAGCCGCAGAACGGCTTTGAATAATATGCGTGGCGGTTTCTCATCGGCCTTGCACCAATTGCGCGAGGAATTGGTCAAGTTCTCTGCACTCATAGAATTAGAATTGGATTTTTCTCAGGAAGACGTGGCGTTTGCCGATAGGGATCAGTTGGTAAGACTCATTCAATTACTCAGTAGTTCCACCAACCAGTTGTTACAGTCATTTCAATTGGGCAATGCCATTAAGAATGGGGTGCAAGTAGCCATTATTGGCAAACCCAATGCTGGTAAGTCTACTTTGTTGAACACGCTATTAAATGAGAATAGAGCTATTGTCAGTGAAATAGCGGGTACCACACGCGATACCATTGAAGAGGTGTTAAATATTGATGGTATTCTCTTTAGGTTAATTGATACAGCTGGTATTAGAGAACACAGTACCGATAGCATTGAAACCATTGGCATTGAAAAGAGTTTTGAAAAAATGCGCGCGGCTGATTTGGTATTGTACCTGTTTGACCAAAATGATCTTTCTCTTGATGAACTCAAAGAAATGGTTGCCGTTTTTGATAAAGAGCGCATCAAGTACTTGCTCATTGCCAATAAGTCTGACGCGGCAGAACCCGCTTCTGTAGCAGCTTTTAGCCAAGTGCCCGGCATCCTATTTATTTCTGCAAAACAGCGCCAAGGCATTGATGCACTCAAAAAAGCGTTGGTTGCTAAAGCCGTAAACGGCGATTTAAATGCAGAAGCAACAATAGTCACCAACGCGCGCCATCATGATGCACTCAAGCAATTAGCGGCTTCATTGCAGGATGTGGCAGATGGTTTAGATATGCATATTACTGGAGATTTACTTGCATTGGATATTAGGCAGTGTTTACATTATTTAGGTTTGATTACTGGTGAAATTACCAATGAAGATCAGTTGGATTTTATTTTTTCTAAGTTTTGTATTGGAAAGTGACCGAGCGCAGCGAGTTCATCCCGCAAAGCGGATACTCTGAATATACGGCTAACATTCTAACTAGGCTAATTGCATATTTTTACTCACGCCCTTCTTTGCTTTTAGTAGATTTATACTTGTTCCTAATTTAGTATCTATCACAGGTTCTATTATTATTACAAAATAGGACAATGTAAATAGAACTATATCAGGTTTATTTAGTTCAAATTAGGTTCACATGGAAATTTAATTAAAGTTGAAAATGGAGTTTCCCCAAATATTCTCTTTGAGCTTTAAAGTGTATAATTCAAAATTCCTTTTTTTTAGTAGAAAATATAATTAATCACTCCTATTAAGGTATCATCCATCTATATCTATTAAGTTTATAATCAAAGTGGGCCCTACGATGACCTGCATGATTTAGCCATAACCATTCAATCGATTCAACATATATGGAAACTATACCAAAATACTTTTGTCCAATTTCACTTTCTTCTAAAGTGAAATTTTCCTTCTGAATCTGATCCGATAATCCGCTTGTAGGTATTTCTGAAAAACTGGAAGGACTTAAATTGGTTAAATAACAACGTCTACCTGATAAAGTAGTTTTTTTCCAGGCTTCTGAAGTAGTTTCATCATTATAATGGCATATTGCTTTACCCTTCACCCTCAACTGAATACGAGATGAAGTATCGTAAAACAATGCGCTAATTGAATTATTTATCTCTAATTCTTTCCATTTATTACTTCGAATATCAGTATGAAAACGCAGTACTCTTAATAATGGTAAAACCTTACGCAATACTACGGTACGCATACTCACCTCCCCATTGTTTAGGGTTGCAACACAAGGTGTATGAAAAGAATCCCTGCTTTTGATAGCACCATTTACCAATCGAATCCAACAATCTTTTTCTAGCTCTTCTATATTATAACTAATATTATTTAAAATTACTTCACTAGTGTCCGGTAAAAATAGTTATTAGTTCTTTGAAAGTATTGGTATATATGTATTTCATTGGAAAATAGGTCGGTGACGATTTGAAATGGGTCATTTCATAACTTACTGTAAATCAGT
>Ga0136644_10001492_pt1 | contig 18520 bp, 21 predicted proteins | sample C_130820_EF_Meta_FD_94780 | JGI IMG/M metagenome (GOLD analysis project Ga0136644, IMG submission 94780) | Freshwater microbial communities from Lake Croche, Canada to study carbon cycling - C_130820_EF_MetaG (v2) (version 2) | ecosystem: Environmental > Aquatic > Freshwater > Lake | place... | reverse complement strand
CGCCTTGCCAGGCCAGCCCATGGCGGCACACTCGGGCGCGTCCAACTGCGGTTTCTAGGCTTAGAAATAAATCGCAGGCAAGCGCAGGCGCTCAGGCCGCGCCTCAGATGCGGTTGAGCACCCGCCCACCCAGTTTTTGCAGACGTGCCAGCAGCGCCGGGGCGATTTGGTGCAGCGCCAGCACGTCGTGTACGGCGTCGGCGGCGATGGCTTCGCGCGGCATACCAAACACCACGCAAGAGGCTTCGTCTTGCGCATAGTTGTAGCTGCCCGCATCCCTCATCTCCCGCATGGCCTTGGCGCCGTCGCCGCCCATGCCGGTCAGCATGATGCCAAAGGCATTAGGCCCCACCACCTGCGCCGCCGAGCGAAACAGCACCTCTACCGAGGGTTTATGACGGTTCACCGGCTCGCCGCCGCCGACACGCGCAATGTAGTTGGCGCCGTCCCGATCTACCCAAAAATGCATGCCGCCCGGGGCTAAATAGGCGTGGCCTGGCAGCAGGCGTTCGCGATCAACCGCCTCTTTCACGGTGATGCGGCACAGGCCGTTCAGGCGCGCCGCAAAGCTGGTGGTAAAGCCAGCCGGCATGTGTTGCGCCATCGCAATCGCTGGCATGTCGGCGGGCAGGGGCTGCAACACCTGGCGGATGGCCTCGGTGCCGCCAGTGGAGGCGCCGATGAAGATGAGCTTTTCGGTGGACATGCGCCCCAGCGAGGTGATGCCAGGCGGCACGCCACTACCGGCTGCGCTCACACCCAGTGCAGGTGGACGGCGCGGGCGCGCCAACTTGGCGACGCGAATTTTCTCCGCAATCTGTCCGGCTAATTCCTTGATGCCATTGGCCACGCCGATACGCGGCTTGGCGACAAATTCCACCGCACCCAGCTCCAGCGCCTTTAGCGTGACCTCGGCACCTTGCTGGGTCAGCGTGGACACCATCACAACCGGCATTGGGCGCAAACGCATCAGGCGCGAGAGAAACTCCAGCCCGTCCATACGCGGCATTTCCACGTCTAACGTAATCACGTCTGGGTTGAGTTCGCGAATCATCTCGCGCGCAGCAAACGGGTCGTTGGCCGTTCCCACGCAGCACATATCGGGCTCACGGTTAATCAACTCGGCGAGCAGGCTGCGCACCAGGGCCGAATCGTCCACCACCACCACACGGGTTTTGCTTGTTGCCATCTTCTGTGTGTCTCGTTAGAACAAATCGACCGAGCCAGCAGCCAAGCGGTTGGCCACCGTGCGGGCGTTGCCTTTGCGCTCCTCGACTTCCAACACCGCGCCGTGCGACGAAGCCAGGCGCTTGACCATGGCTTTGCCGGTGTTGGGAAAGTAGCAAACTCGGCGCGGGTAAATATCCATCACGTCTCGCGAAACAATGGGTATGCGCTCGGTTTGCAGGTACTTCTGCACAAACTGGGTGTTGCGCTCACCCACGTTCAGGGTGGTGAAGTTTTGCATGACCTGCCCACCGCCGAATATTTTGGCCTGCATGGTTTCGCGGCGCGCGCCTTTGCTAAGCATCTCGTTGATGAGCAACTCCATCGCGTAGGAGCCGTAGCGCCCATAGGGCTCACTCGCGTCCCCATCGGGCAGCATGAAATGGTTCATGCCGCCCAGCTGCACCGATGGATCCCACAGGCAGGCGGCGATGCACGAGCCCAGCACCGTGACGATGAGCAGCTCGTCGCCGCACACGAAGTATTCACCGGGCAATACCTTCACCGTCTCGAGCTGAAAGGTGTGGTCGTAGTAAAAAAAGCTGGCCTCACCGGGGCGACGGCGCACTTCGCGCAAAGCCGCCAGCCGACTCGGGTCGGAGTTCTGGAACAAGCTCGTGGCGGCACCCAAAGCGGGCGGCCCGCGTGTTGCCGTGGGCACAGGATGGATAAATTTCATGACATTCTTTCGTACACCGTTTTACCGCGCAGCGTGAACAGGTCACGCGCCTCGTTAAAGTTTTCGGAGTGGCCGACGAACAGCAGACCACCGGGCTCCAGCACGCGGTGGATGCGCTCCAACACCTGGCGTTGGGTGGGGCGGTCGAAGTAAATCATCACATTCCGGCAAAACACCATGTCAAAGGTGTTGCGAAAGGGCCAGGTGTCTTGCACCAGGTTCACCACCTCGAAGCGCACCGCCTGTTGCAGATCAGGCCGGAAGCGAACCAGGCCGGCGTTGCCCGACTTGCCGCGCAGAAAAAACTTCTGCATCCGCTCGCGGCTCAGGCCTTTTAGGCTATCCATGGTGTAAACGCCCCGGCGCGCTGTTTCCAGCACATGGGTGTCGATGTCGCTGGCCAGCAACTGCACCGACGCGCCGCTACCCAGGTTTTCGTGGGCCGTCATCAGAATGGAATAGGGCTCCTCTCCGGTGGAGGCGGCGCTGCACCAAATCTTCCACGAGCTTTTGCGGGGGAATTTTTTGAACTCTGCTGCCAGCGCGTCAAAGTGATGCGCCTCCCGGAAAAAAGCCGTGAGGTTGGTGGTCAGCGCATTGATAAAGGACTGCCACTCTGAGCCCTCGGAGTCCTCTAACCAGTCCAGGTAGCTGTGAAAACTGTCGTGGCCGGTTTCACGCAAGCGGCGCGACAGTCGGCTATACACCATGGCATGCTTGCCCGCTTGCAAGCTAATGCCCGCGCGTTGGTAGATCAGTCGGCGTACACGGTCAAAGTCGCGCGCACGCCAGGCAAATTCGCGCTCGTCTGGCGGGCGCGAGGGCTCAGCGCCAAAGACGCGTACCGGTGCGGCTTGGCGGCCCAGCGCCCCATGATTCAATACCTGCATCGTTTCTCTCCCGTTTATTGCCGCGCAGGTAGCCCTGACTGGCCCGCTCTAAGCGCTCACACCTGGCCGCGCGCTCAGCGTGCCACCAAGCCCATGTCCGGGCTGTTCATCAACGCCTCAATATCCAACAGGATCAACATGCGCTCGCCCAAGGAGCCTAAGCCCTTGATGCAACCGGCTTCGATGACGGACTCGATGTCTGGCGCGGGCTTGATGCTTTGCGCAGGCAGCTCCAGCACGTCGCTCACCGAATCGACCACGATGCCCACCACGCGGTTACGGATGTTCAGGATGATGACCACGGTGAAGCTGTTGTATTCGGCACTGCTGCAAGCAAACTTGATCCGCATGTCAATGATGGGCACGATGGTACCGCGCAGGTTGACCACGCCTTTGAGAAATCCCGGCGCATTGGCGATGCGCGTCGGGCTTTCGTAGCCGCGAATCTCCTGCACCTTGAGAATGTCGATGCCGTACTCCTCGCTAGCCAGGCGAAAGGTGAGGTACTCGCCGGAACTGGCTGGCATCAGATCGCTATTTTTTTCCATCACACCCATGTCTGGCTCCAAGTTAAAAGTGAGTCGTTAAAACTGACCGGGCGCCGCTGCACGGGCGCCTTCACTGCCTGGCGCGGCGCACCAAGCCACTCACATCCAGAATCAGCGCCACACGTCCATCGCCCAAAATCGTGGCTGCCGACACATCAGGCACCTTGCGGTAGTTGGCCTCCAGGTTTTTCACCACGACCTGATGCTGGCCGAGCAGCTCGTCCACCATCAAAGCTGAGCGCACGCCCTCGGCCTCCACCACCACCATGATGCGGCTGCTCTTGTCCATGTCAAAGCGCGGCACGCTGAAGATTTTTTCTAGGTTGATGACGGGCATGTATTCCTGGCGTACCTCGACCAATCGCCCCGCCTGCCCGATGGAACGGATGCTCTCGGGCGTGATTTGGAACGACTCCACCACCGAGGAAAGTGGCAGGATGTACACCTCGTCACTCACGCTCACGGACATGCCGTCCATGATGGCCAGCGTGAGTGGCAGGCGCACCGCCACACGCATGCCATAACCCTCGGAGGAGTCGATCTCGACCGTCCCGCCCAGCGCAGAAATATTGCGTTTGACCACGTCCATGCCCACGCCACGGCCCGATACATCGGTGACAACCTCGGCAGTGGAAAAGCCGGGCGCGAAGATGAGTTGCCACACCTCGGCGTCGGGCGCCTGATCGCTCACCACCAGGCCCTGCTGGCGCGCCTTTTTCAAAATCTTTTCACGTGAGAGGCCACGTCCATCATCGCGCACCTCGATCACGATGGAGCTGCCTTGGTGCGAGGCCGACAAAGTGATCGTGCCGTGGGGCACCTTGCCCTTGGCCACGCGCTCATCGGGCCGCTCGATACCGTGGTCACAACTGTTGCGCACCAAGTGCGTCAAGGGGTCGGTGATCTTCTCCACCAAGCCCTTATCCAACTCAGTCGCCTCGCCATGCGTAACAAACTCAACCTTCTTGCCCAATTTATTGGCCAAGTCGCGCAGCATGCGCGGAAAGCGGTTGAAAACGACAGACATCGGAATCATGCGTATGGACATGACTGACTCTTGCAAGTCGCGCGTGTTGCGGTCCAAGTCGGCCAAGTTGGCCACCAGTTGCTGGTGTGCCACCGGATCCAGGTGCTGGCTGTGTTGGGCCAACATGGCCTGCGTGATGACCAGCTCGCCCACCAGGTTGATCAGCTGATCCACCTTATCGACCGCTACGCGCAGCGTGCTGGCCTCGTTGGTGACCGGCGTTGCAGGCTTGATGTCGGCCTTGGCGTCGGCCTTGGCGTCGGCTTTGACATCAAGCCTGCGCGGTTCGGGTGCTGCACCAGCGACGATTGCGACCGGCGCAGGGGCCACTGTCGGGGCCACCACCGTCTGCGGTATCACGGCCTGCCCCGCCTCGGGCGCCAGCGCGTCTTGCACGGCGGGCGCCAGCACAGGCTCCGCGTCAAACAGACCGAAGCCGCTATCAGCCTCGGGCGCGGCAGGGGCAGCCACCGGGGATACGGCTGCGGCAGAAGGCTGGGCGCCTGGGCTCCAGACTTGCAGTTGTATCTGGTCGCGAGGCACATGGAAGCTGAACAAGTCCATCAGCTCGTCGTCTGAGGCCGTGGTTTCAATCTGGAAGCTCACCATTCCCGGCCTGTCGTCGGGCAGGGCTTGCACACGACCCAGGCCAGTGATTTCGCGGAACAGCGCGGTGAGCTGATCGGCCAGCGAGCGGTCACGCAAGGGGCCGACCGACATATGCAGGCTGCGTGTAGCCACCATCAGCGGGGCGGTCGCAGCGTCATGGCCACCATCGGGCGCGGCCACATCATCGCCCTGGGACAGCGCCACCATACGCTGTACCAAGTCGGTAGTTTCGGGCGCATCGCCTGCCGCCCCTTGGTGTCGCGCCAATTGGGCCTTGAGCACGTCGCTGGATTCCAGCAACACATCGACCATGGTGGAGGTGGGTCTGAGTTCGTGGCGGCGCAATTTGTCCAGCAGGGTCTCCATTTGGTGTGTCAACTCGGCCACATCGGAAAAACCAAAAGTGGCCGCCCCGCCCTTGATCGAGTGGGCGCAGCGAAAAATGGCATTCAGCTCTTCATCGTCCGCCTGACTCAGGTTGAGGCTGAGCAGCAATTGCTCCATGCGCTCCAGGTTTTCACTCGCCTCTTCAAAAAAGATCTGGTAAAACTGGCTGAGATCAATCGCTTGACCAAGCGTCGCGCCTTCCTTATTCATCTCGCCCATACGCAGTTCCTCTTTGGTCAACGCTGCGCTCAGCGGATTACTTTTTGCACAATTTCGATCAAGCGGTTGGGCTCAAACGGTTTCACCAACCAGCCGGTAGCGCCCGCTGCACGCCCTGCCATCTTCATTTGGTCGCTGGACTCCGTGGTCAGGATCAAGATCGGGGTGGACTTGAATTGCACGGTGTCGCGCAGCTTGCGCGTCAGGCTCAGGCCATCCATGCGTGGCATGTTTTGGTCCGTCAACACCAGGTCAATGTTGGCGGTCTGCGCCTTCTCGAACGCGTCTTGGCCATCCACCGCCTCCACCACGTTGTAGCCGGCGCTTGCCAGCGTAAAGGACACCATTTTCCGCATGGAGGCGGAATCATCTACAGCAAGAATCGAATACATAAAAACTCCACTCTGATTGGGTTGCGAACGGATGGGCTGGCAGCTTTTGTTAGAACAATTCCATGGATCCCCCATCCATCTCGCTTTGCGTGACAGGATTGGGCCGTTCCGGAAAGCTCTGCACGAAAGGCATCACGTCGCTGTCTTCCTCGGCATCGCGCATCGACTCGACCGCCAAGCGGTCAGCGCAATGGCGCAGCACCTTGGTGGTGTGCACAATCAGCTGCGAGGCCATGTCCTGAAACTGCAACTCAGTCACAGCGGTGTACAAGTCATCGCGCACCGGACGCACACCGTGCATGTTGTGCGCCGCAATATGACCCAGCGCCTGCATGGCGCCGTCAAACTTCTTCATCAGGTTGTCTGAGGCGTGTTGTAGCAAGTCGTCCAGGCGACCCAGATCGTGTGTGGCCACTAACAAGCTGTCTTGCACCTCGGCCAGCATCAACAAAGGCAAGGTAATTCCCGATTCGCTCACGGATAGGGGTGCTGTCTGCATTCACGACTCCACACAAATTTGTTGCGTCTGGCGCAATCCACCCCATGTGTGCTGCGCCGTTATAGAGAATTCTTTCACTTCGCCCGCCGGTGTATCGCCGGATTTAAGGGGCAAGTGCCCGCTAACTCACAGCCTCTTGAATCATCGAACCGCTAAACTGCCTGTCACTTCCACGGTCGCTACAACGGTACTTTTATTCGCCTTTTTTTTCCGATACACCAACCGATGACCTGCCTGCTTGGCCACCCGCGATGATTACCAAAGCCCAGCCTATGCGACTGCTCTACCTTGAAGACTCGGAGGCCGATTTCGTGTTGGCCTTGCATGCATTACGACGCGATGGCATCGTGGCCGAAGCGACGCGGGTAGAGACACTGGACGCATTTCGTGAGCAGCTGAGCGGGCCGCCGTTTCAGGCCATCTTGGCCGATTACCATTTGGCGGGCTTTACCGCCCTGGATGCGCTGCCCCTTGCGCAGCAACTGCAGCCGGGCGTGCCCTTCATCATCGTCTCGGGCGCTGTGGGTGAGCTGGTGGCCATCAACGCGATTCATCTGGGCGCCAGTGACTACGTGCTGAAAGACAAGTTGCAGCGCCTCACCAGTGCCCTGGGGCGCGCGATTAAAGCCAGTGAGATGCAAAAGGCCAAGGAACGGGCCGAGGCGCGACTGAAAGAGTCCGAGCGATTATTAGGGGAGCTGGCCCAGCATTTGCAGACCAGCATCGAGGATGAGCGCGCCTCCATCGCGCGCGAGATACATGACGATATCGGCGGCTCCCTGACCGCACTGAAGTTCGACCTGGCCTGGATTGGCAGGCGCATGACCGAGCCCTCGCTGGTAGAGCGGGTGCAATCGGCACTCGCCGTGATCGACCATGCGCTGGACGCCAGCCAGCGCATCATGCTGAATCTGCGACCCGCCGTGCTGGATCAGGGTCTGGTGCCGGCACTGGAGTGGCTGACCGGTAACTTTGAGCGGCGCACCCGCATCCAGACCCATTTCAGTTGCCCACACGAACAAATATCGGCTTCCACCAAAGTGCAGGAAGTAGCCTACCGCACGGTGCAAGAGGCCTTGACCAACATCGTCAAGCACGCCCACGCCGACAGCGTGAAGGTAATAGTCAGTGCCAACACCGGATTTTTATCCATTGAAGTAGCCGACGACGGCAGGGGTTTCGAAGACACCGATCTGAACAAGTCGCACTCCTTCGGCATTCGCGGCCTGCGTGAGCGGGCGCGCGCAATTGGGGGTTGGCTGGATGTGGGCGCGGTGGCGAATGGCGCCTCCGTGACGCTGACCGTGCCCTTGCGCACCGATGAAAGCCGCTTTTGACTGTTTCCCCGAGGCAAACCCCGTGATCAAAGTCATTCTTTGTGACGACCATGCGCTGGTACGCCGGGGCATACGCGATACCTTGGCCGAGGCGCCAGACATACAGGTGGTGGGCGAAGCCAGCCAGTACAGCGATTTACGCGAGTTGATGCGCAACGTGCGCTGCGACCTGCTGCTGCTAGACCTGAACCTGCCTGGGCGCGGTGGCCTGGACGTGCTGTCCGTGCTCAAAGCCGAGGAGCAGCCACCGCCCGTGCTCATCGTGTCCATGTACCCGGAAGACCAGTACGCCATTCGCTGCCTCAAAGCCGGTGCCGCAGGCTATATCAACAAGGCGGGCGACCCCTTGCAGCTTATCGCCGCCGTGCGCATCGTGGCGCAGGGCCGCAAATACATCACTCCCAGCATTGCGCAGATGTTGGTGGACAACCTCACCGGTGTGGAGCCCGAGACCTTGCACGCCAGCCTGTCCGAGCGCGAGTTGCAAACCCTGACCAAGATTGCCTCGGGCAAGCGCCTGTCTAGCATTGCCGAAGAACTCAAGCTCAGCCCCAAAACCGTTAGCGTGTACCGCTCGCGCGTACTGGAAAAACTCAACCTGAGCAACAACGCCGAATTGACGGTTTACGCCATTCACAACAAGCTGGTTTGAACAAGCCCTAGCGTATTTCAGCCACCGCCCGCTCCAACAAGCCCTGCATAGGCGCCTGCATAAACGGCAGCGTCAGGGCCAGGCCGGTCAGTCCGGCGCTCAAGGTCACGGCAAAACCCAGGCCGAAGATGTTGAACTGTGGCGCCACGCGCGACACGATTCCCAGCGCCAGATTGACAAACAACAGCAGCCCAATCACCGGCAAGGCCATCCAAAAAGCCATATAGAACAACTCTGTTCCCAGGCGCGCGGGGGTAAATGCGCTCAGTAAACCCTGCAAACCCGCGCCCGCAGGCCAGATGTCAAAGCTGTGCAGCACCGCCGCTAACAAGAGTAAATGACAATTGCTGGCCACAAATAGCAGCGCCGCCAGGGTGCTCATCAAGCGCGCCACCGCATTGCTGGCGTCGCCCGTTCCGGGGCTGAAAAAGCCGGCGAAATTCAAACCCATTTGCAAGCCAATCAACTCCCCGGCCAGCTCAATGCTGGCAAAAGCCACGCGCGCTGCAAAACCCATCACCAGACCGATCAACACCTGCTCCATCACCAAGCTGGCCGCTCGCGGGTCTGAAATCAGCGGCTGCTCGGCCAACCCCGGCTGCGCGCCCAGAGCGACGAAAAAGGCCAGCGCAATCCGCACCCGCACCGGCACGACCCGGTTAGACAGCAGCGGCGCCACGCTGAACAAGGCCAGCACGCGCACAAAAGGCCAGAACAACGGGCTGACCCAAGCCATCACCTGCGCTTCGTTAAAACCCATGGCTGGCACGCCGGATCAGCTCAGCACCGACGGAATGGCGCGCAGGGTGCGCTGAATGAATTCCACCAGGGTTGTGAGCATCCATGGCCCGGCCAAGGCAATCACCGCCACCGTGGCGATGAGCTTCGGAATGAAGGACAGCGTGGCCTCGTTGATCTGCGTGGCGGCCTGGAACACGCTCACGACCAAGCCCACCAGAAGCACCACACCCAAAATCGGCGCCGCCACCATGAGCATCACGTACAGGCCCTGCTGGCCCAGCGACAACACCGCTTGCGGGTTCATCTGTGGCTTTCTGGGTTACACCGGGTGTTCAAGTCACGAAGCTGGCCGCCAGCGAACCCAATAGCAGGTTCCAGCCGTCGGCCAGCACGAACAGCATGAGCTTGAACGGCAGCGCCACCAGCACGGGCGACAACATCATCATGCCCAGCGACATCAGTACGCTGGCGACGATCATGTCAATCACCAGAAAGGGGATGAAAATCAAAAACCCGATTTGAAACGCCGACTTCAGCTCGCTGGCCGCAAACGCAGGCACCAGCACGCGCAGCGGTGCTTGCGCGGCGGTCACTTGAGGCTCCAGGCGCGCCAGCTTGGCAAATAGCGCAAAGTCGGTCTCGCGTGTTTGCTTGAGCATGAAGCCACGCAGGGGTATCTCTGCGGCCTGAAGGGCCTGCTCAAAACTGATCTGGTTCGTGGTGTAAGGCAGGTAGGCTTGGGTATAAATTTTGTCGGTTACCGGCCCCATGACGAACAGGGTGAGAAACAGCGACAAACCCACGATGACTTGATTAGGCGGTGCCGACTGCGTACCCAATGCCTGACGCAGCAAAGAAAGCACGATGACGATACGCGTGAAGCCGGTCATGAGCAGCAAAATGGCCGGCACAAACGACAGCGCAGTAAAAAACAACAGCGTTTGTATCGGCACAGAAAAGCTGTTGCCGCCCGCGCCCTGCCCCACCAGCAACGGCAGGCTGGCCGCGACTTCCGCCGCCTGCGCGGCACCCGCACCTAGCAAGCTGACCGCCATCAGCAGGCCGGATCGGCTCAAACCCTGATGCACCGGCGCACCCCGCCTAGCCATGCGCCACCCCGTGCAGCAGTCGGTGTAATGCCTGCCAGACTGAGGCGGGCTTGGTAGGTGGCGTGAGCGGCGATGCCACTTCGGTGAGCGGTGATGCCGTTTCGTCTTCCCTGACGGGCAGCTCGTGCAGACGGTGTATGGCATGCGCAGTCACGCCCAACACCAAGCGGCAACGCGCGTGTGAAGGCCCCAACTCCACCACCAGCAAGCGCTCGCGCCCGCCCAGAGGCAGCATTTCCAACACCCGGGCAGGCTGAATGGGCGCCGCTTCCAAAGCCATGCTGCGGCTACGCAGGCGCTTCAAAGCCCAGGCCAAGACAGCTAGCAAGGCGACAAAAGCGCAGACGTTGATTAAGGCTTGGGACAAGGGGCTTCCTTTTTTCAGCAATGCGCTTCAGTTGCGGCTGATGCGGCGCAAGCGCTCCGAGGGGGTCACGATATCGGTCAGGCGGATGCCGAACTTCTCGTTGACCACCACCACTTCACCCTGGGCAATCAGATAGCCGTTGATGAGTACATCCATCGGTTCGCCCGCCATCGCATCCAACTCAATTACCGAGCCCTGGGCCAGTTGCAAGATGTATTTGATGGGTACCTTGGTGCGTCCCAGCTCAACCGACAACTGCACCGGTATGTCCATCACCATGTTGATGTCGTTGATCGGTGCGCCGACCTTGGACTCACCAAAGGACGGGAACGAGGCGGCTTGCACCTGCTCGGCCAGGTTGGGCTTGGCCGCGCCGGCGCCTTGCTCGGCCAGGGCTTGCGCCCAATCGTCGGACGCGCCAGTTTGCTCAGATTCCAGGGGACTCATTTCATGCACCATAGTTGTTTTCCAACCAATTCACTTCCGAGCTGCGCAGCGAGCGCTCCACCTTGATCGCGTACTTGCCGTTGTGCGTGCCGTAGTGGCACTCCAAAATGGGCACACCGCTCACCTTGGCCTGAATCAAGGCATTTAAATCGAGTTCAATAAAATCGCCCGGCTTCATGCTCAGGAGTTGCTCGACGGTGGAATTCGCATGCGCCAACTCCACCACCAGCGGAATTTCTGCCGCCTGAATCTCCTGCGTCAAAAGCTTCACCCAGCGGTGGTCCGCCTCTACCGCGTCACCCTGCACGGTGGAATACAAAATATCTCGAATTGGCTCCAGCGTCGAATACGGAATACAAAAGTAAATCGTGCCCGACATTTCACCAATCTCCAGCGTAAAGGAGGTGGTGACGACGATTTCACTCGGCGTCGCAATGTTGGCAAACTGTGGTTGCATCTCCGAGCGCAGGTACTGTAACTCCAGCGGGTAAATGCCGCGCCAGGCTTTTTTGTATTCCTCGCAGGCCACATTCATCAATCGCGTGATGACACGCAGCTCCGTAGGCGAGAAGTCGCGCCCCTCAATGCGGGTCTGGTATTTGCCGTTGCCGCCGTACAGGCTTTCGATCACGCCAAACACCAGCGTGGGCTCGCACACCACTAAGCCGTTGCCACGCAAGGGGCGCACCGAGACGATGTTGAGATTCGTTGGTACCACCAACTCGCGCAAAAAGGCGCTGTACTTCTGCACCGCCACCGGGCCCACCGATACCTCGGGGCTGCGCCGTATGAAGTTGAATAGGCCGATACGAAAGTTGCGCGAAAAGCGCTCGTTGACAATCTCCATGGTGGGCATGCGCCCGCGCACGATGCGCTCTTGGCTGGAAATGTCGTAGGTGCGAATACCGTCAACTTTAGGCTTTTCAAGCGGGCGTTGGCTCTCGCCGGTCACACCCTCTAATAGCGCATCGACCTCATCTTGGGACAGCAGTTGTTCATTCATAGGGACACGCATCTCACTGAATGATGAGGCTGGAAAACAACACGCTTTGCAAGAGCTTGGCCGCTTTCGCCCTGCCCGCCGACGCCGCAGGCGGTGTGGGATTGAATTCGTCGGGGTTGATGCCCAGCGGCAGCAAGACTTGGCGCCCAATCTCTAGCGCCAACAATTCCTTGCCCTCGGGCAACAGCAGCTCTTGCGCCGTGTGGCGGGCAATGGCCAGCAACACGCCGCTGTAAATGGCAGGCATATGGAGCTTGACCAACTCCCGTGCTTTGGAGTCGGCCAACTGCAAGGAAATGCCCACCTGTGCAATGCGCTGGCCGTCTTGCCCGGCCAGGTTCACCACCATGTTGTCCATGGGCAGGTAAACCGGCGGCGCAGACGGCGTGGCCGCCACCCGCTCGGCGCGAGCGTCGCTCACTTTCTGCAGGGGCAGCGACCACCACCAAAATGCAGCACCACCGCTCGCCAAGGCCAATCCCGCCAGCGCACCAACGATGCGCTTTTTCTTGCTTTTCGCTGCGGCAAAGCGAGTTATTTTTTCAGCGGCGGGGGGGAACATGGGCTCTCCTAACAGGCGACTCGACGGCCCGGATAGAGCTGATTATTGGGTGATAGGCCCCCTGTTCAGGGCGGGAACAAAGGGGGTAAACCGTCGTTCTTCAGGGCTTGCCAAGGCGGCCCGGCTCAGCGGCGACGCGATCAGACGTACAAGTCCAACCAGCCGGAGTGGGGGGGTGCGCCCGGGCTGATTACCGTTGCCAACGCTTGCACATCGCTCTCGCGCGCGCGGGTCAAAATGGGCGCGCGGTTGCGCAGCGGCGTCTGCGCCTGGGAACCCCCTTGACGCGCCGACACATTGGCACCGAGCAGACTCATACCCGCCTCTTGAAACAGTTGCGCCAACTGGGGCAGCGAGTCTTGCAAGGCCTGGCGCGTCTGCGCACTGGCCACCGCAAAGTCCACCCGCGCACCGCCTTCTTGCAAGCTGATGGCAATCGCAATCGGGCCCAACTCGGCGGGATGCAGATGAATGCGCGCACCCTGCACACCGGCATTCGACCAGGTGATGAGTTGCTGCGCCACCGCAGCGGGAAACTCGGGCGCATCGGGCGCCAGGGCCAGACTGGCGCTGGCTGGGGCAGCAGCCAAGTTGTTGGTGTGGGTCAAGGCGGCGGCGGGCGCCAAACACTGCGCAGCCGCCCAATCGACGGTGGCCGATGGACTGGGCCCCTGGGGCCAGCCCTTGACTCGGGCTTGCTTGAGCGACTCCAGACCCAGTGGCATCCAGCCCTTGCCCGCGCTCAGGCTTTGCAGGCTGGCTGCGGGCGCACCAGCCCCGGTCGCACCCGCAGCCAGGTTCAGCGGCGTACGCGGGCTGCTGGCGAAGGACTTGAGCGGCCCACTGGGGCCTGGCAGGGCCAGCGAGGACACGCTGGGTGCGCCCTGCTCGGTAGCCGCTAGTGCCGGGCCCTCGGTGGCGCCCGCAGTCGGCGGCGGCAAGGCGGGGGCAAGGCCCAGGGAGGCCACTAGGCGGGCAACGCGCACCGCGCTGGTCCCTATCCAAAGCGGTCGCAGGCTCGTTTGCTTTGGCGCGTATTCCAGCAAGGCGACCACGGGTGCCGGTGGCAGCCCGTCGGGGTAGGCGCTGACCCCCTTCGGCGCGTCATCCAACGGTTTAACCGCCTGTGAGGGTAGTGGCGTGGCCGCATCGGCGTCGCCAGCTAGGCGGTCGGTCGGCTTGCGGTGCTTCTCAGCGGGCTCTTTTGACGTGTCCGGGGCAGCCCCTTTTTTCGGTGTGGCCGGGTCCGAGACGGGCTTGGGCGCCGCCGCCGCCGGGCTGGGGTAGGCAGATTGGCTCATGGCCTGGGCGAAGGAGGTGGGCCGACGCGGATCTGCGACGCCTACACCTTCCTGCGTACCCCTGTCGCCCAGATATGCCGAGCGCGTGAATCGGCAGCCCTGGGAGTTGGCACCAATCAGCTCGATCCCCGCCACGGGGTACAGGCCGGAACTCATGAGCGAAGCGCCGAGGGCAGGCCCTGGCTGCGTGCGCGGGCCATCAGGGCGAAGTCGTCGCTTTGCTTTTGCTCGCGGCGCTGCTGCCGGGCCCGGGTGGCCTTCACGCGCGCCTGCCCGAGCTTATTCAAGGTGCCCAGGCGTTGTTCGCTCGCATGCACAGCGTCCAGGCAGTGCACCACCCGCTGCTGATGCTGCTCCAGCCATTGGGTTTGCAAGGCAATGGCACGTTGCAGACCGTTGCTGAATTCCTGCTGACCGATGAACGCTTGTGCGGACATGGGTGCGGCGGTGCGGCGCTGCCACTGCTGGGTGGTTTGATCGACATAGGACTGCAAGTCGTTCAATTGCTGCTGCGCATCACTCACCACGCGCTGCGCTTGCGCCAAGTGCAAGTGAGATTGGTCGCGCTTTTGGCTTAGCAGCTGTGTCAGGGATTGCATGGCGGTGTTCATTCATCCACTCTTTCTATGGCCCCGAAAAAAACGCCGCTGGTCGTCTGCGCCTGGGCGGGTGGCCCACGGGCACGGCTTTATCAGGGATGGGCCGGGGCTCACTGGGGTTGCAGCGCCAGGCCCAGTTCGCACAGGCTTTGCACGCCCGCAGCCCACTCAGAGCGCTCCTGCATGCCTTGCTGTAGCAAGTGCTCAATCTGGGGAAAGGCGGCTACCGCCTGGTCTAAAGCGGGGTCTTGCCCGGCCACATAAGCACCTAGCTGTATCAGCTCACGCCCGCGCTGGTAGCGTGCATAGCTGCGCTTGCACAAGCGGGCCGCCTCCAGATGAGCGGGCGAGACCACCTGGTGCATGACACGCGAAATCGACTGTTCAATATCAATCGCCGGGTAGTGCCCACTGTCTGCCAAGGCACGCGACAGCACGATATGTCCGTCCAGAATGGCGCGCGCCGTGTCGGCCACCGGGTCTTGCTGGTCATCGCCTTCGGACAGTACGGTGTAGATGGCGGTGATCGAGCCCAGCCCGTTCAAGCCGTTTCCGCTGCGCTCCACCAAACTGGGCAATTTAGCAAAACAAGAGGGGGGATAGCCCTTGGTGGCCGGGGGCTCGCCAATTGCCAGAGCGATTTCGCGCTGCGCCATCGCGTAGCGGGTGAGCGAATCCATCAGCAGCAGCACATGCTGACCCCGGTCGCGAAAGTATTCGGCCACCGCGCTGGCGTAATTCGCACCCTGCATGCGCAGCAGCGGGGGTGCGTCGGCCGGCGCGGCCACGACCACCGAGCGGGCGCGGCCCTGCGGGCCCAAGATGTCTTCTATGAATTCCTTCACCTCGCGCCCGCGCTCGCCAATCAGGCCAACCACGATCACATCGGCCTGGGTGTAGCGCGCCATCATGCCCAGCAGCACGCTTTTTCCGATGCCGGACCCGGCAAACAGGCCAATGCGCTGACCACGCCCTAAGCTGAGCAAGGTGTTGATGGCACGCACGCCCGTGTCCAGTGGGTGGCGGATCGGGTCGCGGTCCATGGCATTCACCGGCTTGGCCGCGACCGACTGCGCCAGCGTGTCGCGAAGCGGCCCCTGGTGGTCCATGGGCTGGCCGCGCGCGTCCACCACCCGCCCCAGCAGCCCGGCTCCCATGGGCAACTCCAGCATGCCCAAGGACAGGGGCTGTGGTGGCGTGGGCGCGTCCCACAGCCCCGGCAAGGGGGTGTGGGGAGTCAGCGCCTGCACCTGCGCCCCGTGTGCCAGGCCGTGCAAATCGCCCGCTGGCATCAAGTAACTGGTGTCGCCTGCAAAGCCCACCACCTCGGCAACGATGGGGGCTACGCCTGGGGTGCGTACCCAGCATTGCGCGCCCACGGGCAGACGCAGGCCCTGTGCTTGCAGCGCCAGACCGGTGAGGCCGCGCAAGCTACCCAGGCGGCGCAAGGGCGGCGCCAGCGCGGCGCGGCGGCGCAGTTCGCGAAGGTGGTTTTGCCACTGCGGGGGCAGGCTCATGGCGTATCCGTTTCGCACTGCCCCAATTGCGCGCGCAGCTCGGCCCAGCGGGTTTCCAGCGTGGCGTCTATGCGTGCGGGCCCACACGCCACCTCGCAGCCACCTGGTGTGATGCGGGCATCGGCCACGCATTCCAGCCGACCGCTGCCGATCCACTCCTGCAAACCAGGCTGTAAGGTGGCCAGATCATCGGGATGCAGGGTGAGCCGGGCGATAGGAGCCGCGTCCAGCACGGCTCGCACCGCCTCGTGCACCAGGGGCGCTAATGCCTGCGGTTGCAGGCTCAACTCGGTGTGTAGCATCTGGCGCGCCAGAGACAAAGACAGCGCCAACACCTCGTCCGCTAGCGACTGCTCCAAGGCCCCCAGGCAGGCGGCGTAGGTGTCGCTGATGGCCTGCAAACGCAGTGCGAGTTGTTGGCCCTGCTCACGCTGAAAAGCGTCTTGGTCGCGTTGCAAATCCGCCTGGGCCTGCGCTTGCCCCGCTTGCTGGCCGGCCGCGTAGCCCTGGGCATAGGCCGCCTTTTCGGCAGCGGCAAGCCGCGCTTGCATGCCCGTCGCGGGCGCGCCTGATTCGCCCAACACGTCGGCAAACTGCCACGCCCTGAAGGCGCCCAGCGACTCGCGCGGGATAAAGCGGGAGGCGACGCGCGCCGCGCTCTGGGCATCAGACAAAGCCGTCTCCTTCACTGCCACCGCCAATTGCAATGGTGCCCGTGTCGGCCAGGCGGCGCACCACTTTCAAAATGTCCTTTTGTTGCGACTCCACCTCGGATAAGCGCACCGGGCCGCGTGTCTCCAGGTCTTCCCGCAGCGCTTCGGCGGCGCGCGAGGACATATTGGACAAAACCCTGGCCTGCAGTTCCTGCGAGGCGCCCTTGAGTGCAATCACCAGCGTATCGGACTGCACTTCTTTGAGCACCTGCTGGATGGCGGCGTTGTCCAGCTTCAGCAGGTCGTCAAAAGTGAACATCTTGTCCATGATTTTTTGCGCCAAGTCAGCGTCGCTCTGGCGAATCGAATCCAGCATCGCCGTCTCCAGTGAGGTGCCCATCAGATTGATGATTTCCGCCGCTGTTTTGACGCCACCCAGCGAGGTCTTTTTGATCTTGTCGCCACCGGCCAGCACGTGGTAGAGAATCTCGTTCAGGTCTTTCAATGCCGCCGGCTGTATGCCCTCCAGCGTGGCGATGCGCAGCACCACCTCATTGCGCTGGCGCTCGCTGAGACCCCTTAGCACGGCGGCTGCCTGCTCCGGGTCCAAGTGCACCAAGATGGCGGCGGTGATCTGCGGATGCTCGTTGCGCAACAGCTCGGACACCGAGCCCGGATCCATCCACTTCAGGCTTTCTATGCCCGAGATGTCGCTGCCTTGCAGAATGCGGTCAATCAGCAAGGACGCTTTGTCATCGCCCAGCGCCCGTTTGAGAACCGAGCGCACGTAGTCGTCGGTATCGTGTACCAGTTGGCTTTGAGCAGACGCATCGCTGGCGAACTTTTGCATCACCTGATCGACCTTGTCCTTGGAGACCGTGCGCATGCGTGCAATGGTTTCGCCCAGGCGTTGCACCTCCTTGGGCGTGAGGTGCTTAAACACCTCGGCCGCCTCGGCTTCACCCAGCGACATGAGCAAAATCGCTGCGTCTTGCAGGCCTTGTTCATCCATGACAGACAGGGGCTTTCATGCGTGCTTCAGGTGCCCGATTCGCCGTGTACCCAGGTCTTCACGATATTGGCCACCGCCGAAGGCCGCTCCAATGCCAGTTGCCTGGCCTGGGCCAGCCGAGCCGCCTGGGGAGACAAGATGGATTCGGTCGGGTGCGCGGCTGGCTCAGTCAGGCCTGGCCTTTGGGGGGGCTCGTTGAGCAGCGCATCCACTTTGGGCAGCAGTGGGCGCGGCATGCGCATGGCTTGGATGGTGGGCCGCGCAAAGCCGAATAACACGATCAGCGCTGTGACGGCAATGCCAATCGGCCCCAGCGCCAGGCGCGCCATGTCCAACACCTCCGGTTGTCGCCACAGTGGCAACTCGGGTGGCACGGCTGACTTATCGACCAAAAAGGCCGCATTCACCACATTCACCGAGTCGCCGCGCTCCTTGCTAAAGCCTATGGTTTCGCGCACCAGCGCGGTCATTTGCGCGAGCTGCTCGGCGCTGATAGCGACCGCCGTGGATTTGCCGTTCGCATCCAACTCGCTGCGGTTGTTAATCACCACGGCAGCGCTCAAGCGCTTGATGGTGCCGCTGGCGTTGCGCACCACCTTCACGGTTTTATCGACCTCGTAATTCACCACGGACTCGCGCCGCGCGCCTGTGAGCAGGCTGGCCGCGCTGGACTGCACGGCGCTCACGCTGCCCGTGATAGGCGCACCCGCCGTTACCATGGGTTGGTTGCTGCTGGCGCCGGG
>Ga0136644_10001488_pt1 | contig 18557 bp, 17 predicted proteins | sample C_130820_EF_Meta_FD_94780 | JGI IMG/M metagenome (GOLD analysis project Ga0136644, IMG submission 94780) | Freshwater microbial communities from Lake Croche, Canada to study carbon cycling - C_130820_EF_MetaG (v2) (version 2) | ecosystem: Environmental > Aquatic > Freshwater > Lake | place... | reverse complement strand
TTCCAATAATCCATTGGCATTTCAGTATTACAACGCTTCTCAAGTGGTGGCTGGAAAAACCATGCAAGAATGGTTGCGTTTTGCCTGTGCTTACTGGCATAGTTTTGTAGGCAATGGAGCAGATCCCTTTGGTGAACCCACTCAATTATATCCTTGGAATAGTGCTGCTGATGCCATTGGAAGGGCCAAGGATAAAGCCGATGCCGCATTTGAATTCATGACCAAATTGGGACTTCCTTATTATTGTTTTCACGATGTTGATGTGGTAGAATATACCAATGACGTGGCAGATAATGAGCAAAGATTGGCCACCATGACTGCTTATTTGAAAGAAAAACAAGCAGCCAGTGGCGTGAAATTACTTTGGGGTACCGCCAATTTATTTTCCAACAGGCGTTATATGAATGGTGCATCCACCAATCCTGATTTTCAGGTTTTAGCCCATGGAGCAGCACAAGTAAAAGCGGCACTGGATGCAACCATTGAATTGGGTGGGGAAAACTATGTATTCTGGGGTGGTAGAGAAGGTTATATGACCTTGCTCAATACCAATATGAAACGTGAAAAAGAACATTTGGCACGCTTTCTACAAACTGCAAGAGACTATGCTCGCAAGAATGGTTTTAAAGGTACTTTCTTTATTGAACCAAAACCTTGTGAGCCTAGCAAACACCAATATGATTATGACGTTGAAACCGTGATAGGCTTTTTGCGTCAATATGATTTACTCAATGACTTTAAACTAAATATTGAAGTAAACCACGCAACCTTAGCTGGTCACACTTTCCAGCATGAATTGCAGGTAGCTGCAGATGCTGGATTATTGGGAAGCATGGATGCCAACCGTGGAGATTATCAAAATGGATGGGATACGGATCAGTTTCCTACCAATATCAACGAATTGGTTGAAGCCATGTTGATTATCTTAGAAGCTGGTGGTTTTGCTGGTGGTGGCATTAATTTTGACGCCAAACGCAGAAGAAATAGCACCGATGAACAAGACCTATTTTATTCCCATATTGGAGGAATGGATGCTTTTGCACGTTCATTGATCATTGCTGACAATATTTTGCAAAAATCAGACTATAAAAAGTTGCGTTCTGACCGTTATACTTCTTATGATAGGGGCAAGGGAAAGGATTTTGAAAATGGCTTATTAAGTTTGGAAGACCTGCGCAATATTGCAGCAGCTGCGGGGGAACCAGAAGTCATCAGTGGTAAACAAGAGTATTTGGAGAACCTGATTAATAGATTCATCAAATAAGTGAAGAGATAAAAGATAATAGATAAGAGATAAAAGATAAGAGAGGAGTGAGGAATGAGAAGTGAGGAATGAGAAGTGAGAAGTGAAAAGTGAGAAGTGAGGAATGAAGAAGAAATTATGAAGTCAGAAGCAGAAAACTTGCACAATAACTTATTCATTAACTAATTCACAGAATCACTTAGTCTCTTAATCTCTTGACATTTTCCCTGAATCACCTATCGTTTTCACTTAATGGCTAGAATTATTTAGTACAGTTAACTAACAACAAAAAAGCCGTCTCGATATTCGAGACGGCTTTTTTATAAAAAATATTGACCTAGAAACGATCTAGTTTAGAGAAGAAGAAATCTCCTTCAATCACGGCATTTTCATCACTGTCAGATCCGTGAACAGCGTTCTCACCAATAGATGCGGCAAAATTCTTACGGATGGTTCCTTCAGCAGCATTAGCTGGGTTGGTAGCACCAATTAATTCTCTAAAATCAGCTACTGCATTATCTTTTTCAAGAATAGCAGCCACAATGGGGCCACTGATCATAAAGTCAACTAATTCACCAAAGAAAGGTCTGGCACGGTGAATATCATAGAAAAGACCTGCTTGTTCTTCAGTCAATTGAATCCATTTCATTGCTTTAACGGTAAAACCCGCTTTGATGATTTGGTCAAGAATGGCACCGGTGTAACCCTTAGAAGTGGCATCCGGCTTAATCATAGTAAATGTTCTGTTACTCATAACTTTTAATTTCGGATGCAAAATTAAGGACAAAAGGCCTAAGAAAACCTTAGATTCCTTACGTTTTTGTTAATTAGGGATAAATTGTTTTGATATAATAAGCCCAAAACCGCAATTTTGCCGCCAATCTATGCAAGACATCAGTCATTTTTATCCTTTTCTCAATACCCCCAAAAAAGCGGTTATAACCATGCATCAAAAGCCAGATGGCGATGCAATGGGCTCTGCACTTGGTTTGTATCACTTTCTAGTGGCCTTGGGTCATGACGTTCAAGTGATTTCTCCTACTAATTGGGCTGATTTTTTAGACTGGATGCCTGGGGTAAAAACATTGGTTGACTATGAAAGAAACCGAGAAAAGGCACTTAAAATTATTGGTGCTACAGATTGGTTGTTCTGTTTAGACTTTAATGTGCTTCATAGAACCAAGCACATGGAAAAGCCTTTATCAGAAGCCAAATGTTTGAAAATATTGATTGATCATCACGAACAGCCACAGGTTGCTGCTTTTGACTATGGGGTAAGCATTACTTCAAAAAGCTCCACTTGTGAGATGGTTTATGACTTTATTATGGCATCGGGCCATGCCCAACTATTAGATACCACCATGGCACAATGCCTGTATACAGGATTGATGACAGATACGGGTTCCTTTCGTTTTCAAGCAACTACTGCTTCTGTACATAGGGCTATTGCACATTTTAAAGACCTTGGCTTAGACCATCGTCAGATTCATGAAGAGATTTATGATAATTTTTTAGAAAGTAGGTTGCGATTTATTGGTTATGCCTTGTTAAACAGAATGGAAGTCTTGTATGAATACAATACAGCCATTATGTTTATCACTCATGCAGATTTACATAAATTTGATATCAAGACAGGAGATACTGAAGGATTGGTGAATTATTTATTAACTATTAAAGGCATCCGTTTTGGGGCAATCTGTATAGATAGGGACGAAGAAAGAAAGTGGAGCTTTAGAAGTAAAGGAGGCTTTGACGTAAATACGTTTGCAAGAAAGCATTTTGAAGGAGGCGGACATTTTAATGCTTCTGGCGGTAGAAGCAGTGATAGTTTGGAAAATACCGTATTAAAATTTAAACAAGTCATAAAAGAATATCAAAATCAACTCCAGTAACATGATCAAAAACACCATCAAGCTTTTATTAGCGATTGTATTGTTTGCAAGTTGTAACCAATATGAAAAATCTCCCAGCGGCCTTGCTTATAAAATCACTAAGGGCAATGGAAAGGAAAAATTAAAACATGGTCAAGCTATTAAGCTGAACATTGAATACAAACTATCTGCGAAAGACAGTGTATTGAGTTCTTCATTTGAGCACATTCCTGTTTATTTTGTATTGGATACCGCTCATTTGGGTAAATACAATTTTACAGAGTTGTTGACTTCTGTTTCTGAGGGAGACAAAATTGAATTCCGATTGAGTATTGATACTTTAAAGAAAATGGGAATGGTTGAATACAATACCGTTTTCCACAAAGGAGACTTCATTGCAGGTAAAGTAGCCATTTTAAAAACATTCCCGGGTCAACCAGAAATGATGGTTGATTACAACAAGGAATTGGATGCTGAAAAACAAAAAGAAATTGCTGTTTTAAAAGCATTCACAGACAAAAAAGGTATCAAAACACAGTCCACTCCAGGTGGTGTATTGGTAGAAATCATCACTCCTGGTGAAGGAGCAAAAGCCGATTCTGGTATGCAAGCTTCTGTTTTGTATAGAGGTGCTTTTTTAGACAGTAAAAAAGCATTTGATTCCAATATGGTTAATGGTGTGGGACAACCTTACGATGTAGTGGTTGGTACTCATGGTGTTATTCCAGGTTGGGAAGAAGGTTTGAAACTATTGGGTAAAGGTGCTAAAGCACGCTTCTTTATTCCAGCAATGATGGCCTATGGTCCTCAAGGGTCTCAACCAGTGATTCCTCCATACGCTAATTTAACTTTTGACATTCAAGTAACAGATGTAAAAGTACCTGCACCAAAGCCTGCACAGCCTGTAATGCCAGGTGGACAACCACAGGGTCAACCCGCTGGTCAATAATTGAAATAATTGTAACTGTTCCTAAATCCCTCCGGTCTTCCGGGGGGATTTTTATTATAAGTACTGAGTGAGGATAACGGCTTCTTTGGCTTCCTTAACATCGTGAACACGCAAAATATTTGCCCCTGCTAATAAGCCCGCCGTATGTAAGACGGTTGTACCATTCAGTGCATCAGCTGCTGTAATATTTAAAGTTTTATAGATACTTGATTTTCTTGAAACACCTAATAAAATGGGACATCCCAAAATCTTCAATAATTCTAAATCTCTTACCAATTGAAAATTTTCTGAAGCAGAATTGCCAAATCCAAATCCTGGATCAATGATCAGATCCTTGATGCCCGCTGCTAAACATGCAGCTTTTCGTTCAATAAAAAAATCTAATACAGTTCTACTTATATTTTTGGATGGATTTCTGTGATGCATATTGGCCAAATTTCCGCCCATATGCATAGCTATATAAGGGATGTTCAAATTTGCAACGGTACTTAGCATTTCTGGAAAAAATAGTCCCGCACTAATGTCATTTACCATATCGGCACCAGCCAAAACGGACTGTTGAATTACGGCAGGGTAGAAGCTATCTACAGAAATCAGGGTTTGGGGAAACTTGTTTTTTAACACTTCAATAATGGGAACCACTCTTTCTATTTCTATATCAGGTCCAACCATTTCTGCCCCAGGTCTGGTACTTTGGCCCCCAATATCTAGGATGGCTGCTCCCGCAATAATCATTTCTGCAGCCATTTTAACTACGTTTTCAATTGATGTCCGGCTATCCTCATGAAAACTATCAGGGGTGGCATTGAGAATGCCCATTATTTGGGGACAATGCCACTCAACCAATCTTCCCTTACAGTTAAGCGTAAAACTATTGTGGATTGAATTATCTTGCATGCAGTTCAAAGATATTACTAAGCACTTAACGGCGAAAAAGCAAAATGGATACCAATCAACAATATGATCAAGCAATAACCAGTTGTAGAGATATTTTTATCAAGAAAACAAAAGATTATGGTACTTCTTGGCGGGTATTAAGAACCATCTCAGTGGTTGACCAGATCTACATTAAAGCCCTGAGAATCCGAACCATACAACATAAATGTATACAAAAAGTAGATGATGGTATTCCATCAGAGTTCAAAGGGATTGTGAATTATGCCATTATTGGACTAATTCAATTGGCATTAGACAATCCAACTGTTGAAGAATTACCTGTTGAAAAAGTAGATAAATGGTATCAGGAGTATATGCTATTTGCCAGAAATACCATGATTAACAAGAACCATGATTATGGAGAAGCTTGGAGAGATATGAGTCAGGAAAGTTTTGCAGACCTAATCTTAGTAAAACTTTTGCGCATAAAACAAATTCTTCATAATGATGGACAAACCTTAATCTCTGAAGGCATTGATGCCAACTATGTAGACATCCTGAACTACGCAGTTTTTGCTTTAATCTTAATAGAAGAAGGAAAACACTGAAGAAAAGAGATAAAAGATAAGAGATAAAAGAGAAGTGAGGAGTGAGAAGTGAGGAAAGAAGAGAAGAGATAAAAGATAAGAGTGAAGAGAGGAGGAAGAAGAAGTGAGGAATGAAAGAACGGGACTGTTTTATGAGACAGTGTCGAAAGAACTTAAAAACTTATTTATTAACTAATTCACTATCTAATCATGAAATTACTACAGTTGATAATCAGATGGGTGGTGGGCCTATTATTCATTTTCTCAGGATTAGTCAAAGCCAATGATCCACTTGGTTTGGCATATAAAATGCAGGAATTTTTTGAAGTGTGGGGTCTGCATGGTTTACAAGACTATACCCTTTGGTTTTCTTTGATGATGAATACATTTGAAGTTGTGGCTGGAGTAGCAGTAATAGTAGGATGGAGAATGAAGTTGTTTAGTTGGTTGTTATTAATACTCATTATATTTTTTACTTTTCTGACAGGTTATGCAGTCTTATCTGGAAAAATAAAAACCTGTGGTTGTTTTGGAGATTGTATTCCACTGAGCTCAAAACAGTCCTTTATCAAAGACTTGGTATTATTGGTCTTGATTGTTTTCTTATTTCTATTTCATAATCAAATTCAACCCAGATTTAGTACTAAAACTTCTTTGAAAATACTTGTATTTGGTTTTTTGGGAACCATTTTTTTACAATATCGAGATTTAAAATACTTACCCGTTGTAGATTGCTTGCCCTATAAAAAAGGAAACGACATTGTTCAGCAAATGCAGGTTCCCGCTGGTGCCATTGCGGATAGTCTTACCCTGAACTTCGTGTACAAGAAAAATGAAAAAATCATCAATTTTGACCAAGCCCATTTTCCAAATGATTTTGATTCAACTTATGAGTATATAGACCGTAAAGACATAGTAGCTAAAAAAGGAAATGGTTTGGTTGCCCCCATCGCAGATTTTAGTTTACAAACGCTTTCTGGAGTAGATACTACCAAGGGGATTTTTCAAACAGATAAGTATATCATGGTCATGGCCAAGGATTTTGAAAACTATGACAATTGGAAAATCAACATTCATGATTTAATTCAAGATGCTCAGGTCAAACATATTCCTATTTTTTTAGTAACAGCTGACGCAAATACTGCCAGTGAGCATTTTAGAACTATTGAAATTCTCAAATGTGACGCCACTGTTATGAAAACAGCTGCAAGGGTTATTCCTACTGTGTTTTTGATGGAAAAATCAAAAATCAAGGATAAATTCAGCGCTAATAATCAAGCAATGATGCAGGATGTTGTGGATCTAATCATGGAAAGAAAACTTAACTGATAATGACCTCTTCAATTACTGTTTCACCAAATGCCTCATTCACTCTAGCAATAATTTGGGGTTTCTGGTATTGTAATTCATTTTTCAAAGGACCCACTGCTGTTTGAATATATAATTTCTTATTAAAAATCTTAATCTTATCCGTGTATTTGGCAATGGTTTTACCCATGAGCTTTTCCCAAATCTCTTCAATTTGAACTGCACGAACTCCGTTATTTAAATGGCTTTTTTTCAAAAAGCCATTTATGGCATCACCAATATGAAACTCAGACATACTACAAAGTTAAGTTAGTTGGTTAATTCTATCAATTGAAAAATGGAATGGATTTTTTCCATTTGCTCTTTTAGCCTCTCAGGGTGGGTATCAGTGATAAAAACTTGTCCATCACTTTGATTACAAACCCATTGTAATAATTGGAACATCCGGGTCTCGTCTAACTTTTCAAATACATCATCTAATAAAAGAATAGGGGTGAACCCTTTTTCTTTTCTTAATACCTGCCATTCGGCCAATTTAAGCGCAAATAACAAACTCTTTCTCTGTCCTTGAGAAGCTTCAGTTTTAAAATTTTGTTCTTTCAATTGAAAAACCAGATCATCTCTATGAATACCAGCTGAAGTTCTTTGAAGGGCTCTATCTTTTTGAAGATTCGTTTTTAATAGACCCATTAAATCACTAGTATGTAATTTTGAATCATATTGTAAACTAACTACATCTGCATTGCCAGCAATCTTTTCATAAATCTCTCCAACCAAGGGCAAGTATTGGGCTAGAAATTGATTTCTTTTTTGAAAAATAAAGTCTCCTTGCAAAGCCAATTGTTGGTCTAAAATGGACAGTAATGTATCATCCAAACTACCTTGGTCTGACCATTGTTTTAGTAAACTATTGCGTTGTTGTAAAATTTTATTGTATTGAATTAAGGCAAGCAAATAGGGTTTGTTAATTTGCGATAGGATACTGTCCACTAATTTGCGTCTTTCTTCACTTGATCCTCCAATTAAAGAAATATCGTCAGGTGCAATCATCACAGCAGGAAACTTACCCAGATGGTCACTAAATTTTTGATAAGGTTCGCCATTCAAGCCTAATTCCTTGCGATTATTCTCTCGCATAATATAAATTAACTCTTGATTATCACCATTTAGATGGTAATTACCCACCAGTCTCAAACCCTGTAATCCATGATAAACATTGGTTTGATCCAGTCTGGAGAAATAACTCTTGGCAAAACTTAAGTAATGAACCGCATCAAGAAGGTTGGTTTTTCCAGTTCCGTTCTTGCCACAAATACCTATAACCCTTTCTTGAAAAGTGAAGGTTTGGTTCAAATAATTGCGAAAATGAATCAGTTCTATTTGGTTTAATCGGAGCATTGAGCCAGCAAATTAATCAACTCAGACCTGAATAAAGCGGTAAGTCTGAAAGAAAGGATTTATTTTTATTAAAATTTATGTTTTGAAGACCATCTTATCAAAAGACCAACTGGCTCTAACCATTAAAAGACTATCTCACCAGATATTAGAGAACCATCCAAGGTTGGATGAAACCGTGATTATAGGTCTGCAACCTAGGGGTATTTTTTTGAGTGATAGAATTGTCAAGGAATTGGAGAAACTGGTTCCTTCTACATCAATTCAATATGGCAAATTAGACATTACTTTCTATAGAGATGATGTACGCAAAAGCTTACACATAGCTAGTAATACGGATATCCCCTTTAGCATAGAAAACAAACGGGTGATTTTGGTAGACGATGTCTTGTACACAGGGAGAACCATTCGCGCTGCATTGGATGCCCTATTAGACTATGGAAGACCCTCAAAAGTGGCTTTATGCGTTTTAGTTGATAGAAGGTTTAGTAGGGAATTACCCATTCAACCAGACTTTTTGGGTAAGGCCATTGACACCATTTACTCCCAAAGGGTAACTGTTTTATGGAAAGAAAACGACGATAGCGAACAAGTAGTGCTGTTGGATAATTAAATCATTTATCTTTGACCTTTAATGAAACTATCTACCAAACATTTACTTGGTATTAAGCACCTCACACCAAAGGACATAAAGCTTATTCTATCTACCGCTGAACAATTCAAAGAAGTTTTACAAAGACCTGTAAAGAAAGTACCCTCACTGCGTGATGTTACTATTGTAAACCTATTTTACGAGAATAGTACCCGAACCAGAATGTCTTTTGAACTGGCTGAAAGAAGGCTTTCTGCTGATACCCTCAATTTTTCAGCAAGCAGTTCTTCGGCAGCAAAAGGAGAGACTTTATTAGATACGGTAAACAATATTTTGAGCATGAAAGTAGATATGGTGGTGATGAGACATAGTGCTTCTGGAGCACCCCATTTCTTAGCCAAACATATTCCTGCTGCCATTGTAAACGCCGGGGACGGTATTAATGAACACCCAACCCAAGCCTTGCTTGATGCATTTTCCATGAAGGAAAAATTGGGTAGGTTAGAAGGATTAAAGGTAGCCATCATTGGAGACATCATGCATAGCAGGGTGGCTCTTAGCAATATGTATCTTTTGCAAAAAATGGGTGCAGAAGTAATGGTGGCTGGTCCCCCAACCTTAATCCCAAAATATATTAGTGAAGCATTGGGTGTAAGGGTTGAGTATAATTTAAAAAAAGCTTTGCAGTGGTGCGATGTGGCCAATGTGCTCCGAATTCAACTAGAAAGACAAAACCAACCCTTATTTTCCTCATTACGAGAATATAGTCTGGCTTATGGCATCAATAGAAGGTTATTGGATTCGCTGGGAAAAGACATAGTGATCATGCACCCAGGACCTATCAACCGAGGTGTGGAATTGGATAGTGACGTTGCCGATGGTGGTTCCTCCATCATTTTAAATCAGGTAGAAAACGGGGTTGCTGTAAGAATGGCTGTACTATATTTACTAGCCAATAGAGAAAATTAATTTACAACCTACCCTTATGCAAAGAATCTGTTTATTTCCAGGAACCTTTGATCCGGTTACATTGGGGCATATTGACATTATCAACAGGGCTTTGCCACTTTTTGACAAAATCTATATAGGTATTGGTATTAATTCATCCAAGAATCCCATGTTCTCTGCCGAACAAAGAATGGAATGGTTTAATGAAATCTATAAGGATGAACCAAAAGTAGCATCCGTAGTTTACGAAGGTTTGACTATTCAGTATTGCAAAGAAATTAATGCCCATTTTATTTTAAGGGGAATCCGATTTGTGAGTGATTTTGAATATGAAAAAACCATTGCTGACGCCAACCGAACTTTGGACAAATCTATAGAAACCATCTTCTTAACAGGGGAGCCTAAATATACTTCTGTGGCCTCTACTATTGTCAGAGACATTTTACGCAATGGTGGTAATGCTTCTCCTTTCTTACCCCAAGCAGTTATTAATACTTTATATCCATAATATGGCCATTTGGTTTTACCAAAATATCAATTTAACAGATTTTGCACATTTAGGCAAGAACACGTTGGGTGATCAATTAGGAATGGAATTCACTGAAATAGGCGAAGACTATATTAAGGGTACCATGCCTGTTGACCATAGGACCAAGCAGCCCTATGGCTTATTACATGGTGGTGCATCTGTTGCATTGGCAGAAACTTTAGGATCCATCGGCTCCGCCTTAGTGGTTGACCAAACTAAGTTTAATTGTGTGGGTTTGGAAATCAACGCCAATCATTTGCGCAGTGTGCGCGATGGATTTGTTACTGGTATAGCACGTCCTATTCATCTTGGTGCAAGCACGCATGTTTGGGATATACGCATTACTGATCAGCGCGATAAATTGGTGTGTATTAGCCGACTAACTGTAGCGGTTATCAAGAAACCATCAGCCTAAATTATCCATTGGCAACCAACCAGATTCTTCCAATACATCAATGATAGTAATATAGGAATCCTCCATTCTTGTGGGTAGATCAGCTTTCTTGGTCCATTCAATGGCCGTGATTTCTTCTTCTGTTTGAGGCACTAAATCAGGAACACCCTTTACTTCCATCCTAAACCAATGGGTTTCTTTAATAACATCTTCTCCAATCCATTTGTCAAAATATTCGTGCCAGGTAACAGAAATTAATTCAATCAAAACAAGTTCTTTTACACCCGTCTCTTCTTCAACTTCACGAAGGGCGCAAGCTTCAATGGTTTCACCCTGGTCTAGTTTTCCTTTGGGTAAATCCCATTTTCCCCTTCTAAAGATCATTAACAAATCTCCTTCTGCGTTTTTAACTAAACCCCCGCCTGCTTTGATAATTTTTTTCATCAGTCCTGTGAATAAGATTCTGCAATCTACAAGCAAAATTTCTATTGCACATCCTAACTTTGTTTTATGACAAACGAAAAGGCAGTTGCAGAAAAATTATTGCAAGTAGGAGCGGTAAAGCTTAGACCAGAAGAACCATTTACTTGGGCTAGTGGATGGAAAAGCCCAATTTATTGTGACAATAGAAAGGTTTTGTCCTTTCCTTATACCCGTGATTTTATCAAAAGTGAAATGTGCAATGTGATATTTGAAGGCTTTCCAAATGCCGATTTGTTGGCAGGGGTTGCCACAGCAGGAATCCCTTGGGGAGCAATGGCGTCTGATCAATTGAAAATGCCCTATATCTATGTAAGACCCAAACCCAAAGAGCACGGGCTAGGTAATCAAATTGAAGGTAGTTTTGAACCAGGACAAAAAGTATTGGTCATTGAAGACTTGATATCTACTGGAAAAAGTTCATTAGATGTAGTTAAAGTGCTGCGCGATGCCGGTTTAGAAGTGATTGGCATGGTTTCCATTTTTACTTATGGATTTAAACAGGCAACGCAGGCTTTTGAAACAGCATCTGTACCCTATAAGAGTCTTACCAATTATAGTACTTTGATTAGTATGGCCGTTGAAAAAGGAACTGTTTCCACTGAAACAGAAGCATTATTATTACAGTGGAGAGAAGATCCGGCCAATTGGAAAGGCATATAAACGTAAATCAATAGCCATGAAAAAAGTATTTTTTATTTGTTTTTGCTTAATATTTATTAGTAATTTTCTATTTGCTCAGGCTGATAAAGCTTTATGGGTAACTATTAAATCGGCCAATTTAAAGTGCTGGGAATGCAGGGAAACTTTGGACAAGTACCTGACAGTTGAGAATCATAGCAATTTTGAAAAAGGTATTATTCAGTGGAAATACAATTTATTGCAAGGAGAAATCAAACTGCAATACTTTCCTGATAGGGTTAATCCGGATCAAATTAGAATAGCCATGAACAATGTTGGTTTTGACGCTGATACAGAAAAAGCCACAGAAGAAGCATATAAAAAACTACCCGCATCGTGTAAAAGAGCGGAAGATGGGGGTGGGCCTCAACCCAAGAAACCCTGCCATATGGAACCCTATAAAGGGAACTAATCCTCTTTAAAACACACTTTCTTTAAAACAATTTCATCTGATGCCTAGCTTCATAGGTAAAGGGAACTGTTTTGAACATTCCAGCTTTACCCACTTTAGTTGTTCCTTTCACAGACACTAATACCTCATTACTGATCATTAGGTTTAGGGCATTTTTGTATAATCCCTTTAGGTCAATGGCAATTTTGGAAGGCAGTACAAATTCCTGATTCTTGGGAATATGCATATTGGTATCCAAGATCATCTTTCCTAAATAGTGGTTATCAATATAAACTTCAGCATCTACTTTCTTGAGCTCCAAGCCAAATTTATTGGGGTTAAAATAGACCAACTCCATATTGAGGGTAGTCTTGTCAAACCCCATTTTATCCAATTTTACGTTTCTAACGTCACGGTATTCAAATGCTTTGGGTGCAGCACAGGATAAGAGCAGCAACATTAAACAGCCAGAAAGGGTCCAAATTTTCATCCATTTTAATTTGAACACAAAATAGGGTAGAACTACCAAATTGCCCCATAATCAATTGTTATAATTAGTAACTTACCTGCTAAATAGGTTAGGAAAAGTTGCTGAATTATATAGTAAAAAAGAAACTAAATTAATTAGTATATAAAAAAAGACATAATTACTTTATAATCAATTATTTACTAATTTTTACTACTATTAGAATAGAACACTAATGATCCATTTTTGCTATAATATGAACAGATGATAGAGGAACTTCAACAAAATCAAAATAAGGCATTACAAATAATTGAAAGTCAATATTTTGGAACGGTTAATTGGTATAAATTGTTGTTTGAACAAACCAATACAAAAATTGCACAATACGAAGCCTATCCAAAAACCAGTTTTAGGAACCGAACCGTGATTGCCGGAAGTAATGGGATAATCATTTTGTCCGTTCCCTTACAAAAAGGGAGGTCTCAAAAAAGGCAAACCAAAGATGTGAAGGTTAGCTATGACCAAGACTGGCAGGCCCAACACCTGCGTAGTATCATTTGTTGTTATGGCAAATCTCCTTTTTTTGAATTCTACCAAGAAGGGTTAGAAAACTTGTTTTATAAAAAACATGATTACCTAATAGACTTGAACCAAGCCACGCATCAATGGGTCTTCAAACAATTAAAAATTAAACAGGCTTTAGAATACTTTGAAGAAGCGGATTCAAAATTTATAGGAACAAGCCAAGATTTAAGAGACAGTTCAAAACCAAACGATTTCCAATTGGTTCAAAATCCTGTTCGATATGCTCAGGTATTTGAAGATAGAATTGGCTTTCAATCAAACCTGAGCATTTTGGATTTGTTAAGTTGCATGGGACCTGCAAGTAAAACTTTGTTATAAAAACAATATGTTGGAATTTTAATGGCTCTAATTTATGGCTTGTAAACTGTTAATCATTAATTTTAAACGTTCATTAGGAATAGCAAAGTTTCTGATAAAACAGTTCCCCCCCAGATGAAGAAGATTTCCTTTTTACTAAGTTATTTATTGTTTATGGGTATCGGCAAAGCCAATGCTCAAGATTTTTCAAATAAGGGTACCGATTTTTGGATGGGTTATGGTTACCACGTATCTATGTCTGGTAATGCATTGGGAAATGCCAATGGGGGAGGTTCCCAAGAAATGATTCTTTATTTTACCTCTGATAAGAATGCAACTGTAACCGTAGAAATTCCAGGTGTAGGATATTCTCAAACCTATGCTGTTATAGCCAATCAGGTAACCGTTTCGAATCCCTTGCCAAAAACTGGCGCCCAAGATTCCAGAGTTTATACTTTCGGCACAATCAATAGAGGTATTCACCTCACTAGTGATGTTCCCATTGTAGCTTATTGTCATATTTACAATACCTCGATTTCTGGAGCAACTTTATTATTTCCTACCAATACGTTAGGTAAAGAATATTATTCTGTGAATTACACCCAGTCTTCCAATGCTTCATTGTCAAACTGTTTCTTTTTTGTCATAGCCACAGAAGACAACACTTTAATAGAAATCACACCCTCTGCTGCCAATTTGAATGGACTTGCAGTAGGTGTTCCATCAACACCTATACCTTTGAATAAGGGAGAAATTTACAGCGTAATGGGTACCACAAATGGTTCAATTGGTACAGACCTCACTGGATCTAGAATTAGATCAATTAGCAATAACGGTTCAGGTGGGTGTAAAAAAATAGCAGTTTTTTCAGGTGCAGGCAAATTGAGTATTGGTGGTTCAGCCAATGGTTCTGCAGATAATACAATAGCCCAAGCATTTCCTTCAGTTGCTTGGGGTAAAAAATATTTGACAGCCCCTACTGGTTCCCAACCCAATAATTTTTATAGGGTTTGTGTTACAGATCCCAATACAATAGTTAAGTTAAACGGAGCCGTGTTACCAAGAGCTTCTCTTGTCAACAATTTTTATTATCAATTTAAAAATGGCAATGCTACAGGAACCAATCCACCAGTTGCTAATTTGATTGAATCGGACATTCCAGTAATGGTGGCCCAATATTGTACAACACAAGGAACAGAAAACAATCCAAACTTTACCGGATCTGGTAGTAATGCAATTGGAGGCGACCCAGAAATGATTTATTTGAGTCCTGTTGAACAAACTATTAACAAAATCACACTTTACTCTGCAAGTAGATATGCCATTATTCAGAGTTATATTAATGTGGTTATCAAAAATAGCGGGATACCAAGTTTTACGGTAGATGGTGTTTCAAAAACATCCCTTTTTGTTACCCATCCACAAGATGCCAATTATTCTTACGCCACCATTCCGGTAGTTTCGGGTTCACACGCGGTTTATTCTGATTTAGGATTCAATGCCATTGCTTATGGTTTTGGTTCCGCAGAATCCTATGGATACAATGCAGGAACAAATGTAAAAGACTTTTCCCAAATTGCTAGTTTTCAAAATCCATATAAAAGATTAGATTCTGCCATCTCCTGTATTAATACCCCATTTCAATTTTCAATCCCTTTAAATTTTCGTCCTGCCACCATCCAGTGGGATTATTCGGCCGCACCAAATCTCACGCCAAATGTAAATAGCCCTGTTGTAACCAGTCCCACTCCAGATAGCACGCCAACAATCAATGGACAAATAATATATTATTATAGCCCAAAATCAAGCTACCAGTTTACTAAATCAAATACTGCTGCAATTCGGGATACTATCAAGCTATATACAACTTCGTCTACACCTGATGGATGTGGAAGCACTAGTCAACTATATACTATTCCGGTAAAGGTATCTGAGTTGCCCACCGCTAATTTCACAACAAACAGTAGTGGTTGTGTAACGGATTCAGTCCACTTTTATGATGCTACCATTACAAATAGTCAGGGTTCTGTAATAACTGGGTTTTGGGATTATGGTGACGGCAGTTTTGATACCGCCTATAATCCAGTCAAGAAGTTTGCCATTGCAAAAGATTATACTATACGATATAGACCCATCACTAGTTATGGTTGTGTTGGTGATACTAGTATTGTTCAATCCTATTCGTTACCACCAATTGCAAAATTTGGCTATTTAGATAGTTGTATTGGGAATAATATTCAATTAATTGATTCATCTTCAGTTTCAGCAGGAACAATTGTAAAATGGTATTGGGACTATGGTGACGGTACTTATGATACCACTATTACTAATACAGCAAAAACTAAAACCTATCTTATTGCCGGAACCTATCGGGTAAAATTGGTTGTTCAAAATAATACGGGCTGTTTGAGCCTCCCTTTTATTATTCCAATAACCATTCGTTCAAGGCCTCAAACAAATTTTAAATTACCAAATGCCGTTTGTCTTCCTTCAGGAAGGGCAGTATTTGCTGATTTAACTACTGACATAAATCCAACAATTATCACTAAATGGAAATGGGAATTTGGGGATGGAGGAATTGATTCTATTCAAAATCCTTCACACAATTATGCTGCTATTGGGTCTTATTCCGTAAAATTGACCACTACCAATAATTATGGCTGTAGTAAGGATACTATTCAAGTTTTGTCCAATATATATGCCCAAGCAAAAGCTAAAATTAATCTAACATCTGCCGTTTGTTTAAGAGATAGTACTGCATTTTCTGATATGAGTGACGGTCTGGGAAATGCCATTGTAAAATGGAATTGGAGATTTGGTGATGGAAGTTCCGATACCCTGCAAACCCTGAAACATTACTATACCAAAACAGGCGTTGATACTGTTAGGTTATTTGTTGTTACAGATAAGGGTTGTTTTAGTGATACAGCTGTTGCAACAACCATTGTGAATCAATTGCCACTAGCAGGATTTAAAACAGTTGCAGCAAGAAATTATTGTGAAAATAGAGCCATTCAATTTATTGATACGGCAGTGGATAGATCTACAAGTGCGGCACAGCTTTCCAGATGGTATTGGGAAATGGGTAACAGTTCTGTATACAATAAAACCAATGGTGGATATAACAGTAGTTTTAATGAAACTTATGCCAGTTTTGGAACCTATCAGGTGAAAATGATGGTAGAAAATAATTTGGGATGCAAAAGTGATACTGTAATAAAGTCAATAGATATTCATGCTTTGCCTCAGGTAGGGTTTATATTACCTGAAGTCTGTTTGGCCGATGCTGCAGCGGTATTCAATGATACTAGCTCTATAAAGGATGCAAGTACCATAGCAACCTATGCTTGGAATTTCAATGCTGGTTCACCTGCCATCAGCCCAGGGCCAACAGTATTAACAGCTATAACTAAAAATGGAAGTACTCATTACAATGTTGTTGGAAATTATCAGGTCTCGTTTAAATTAACAAGTAATTTTGGATGTGATTCTACATTGTCTCAATCATTTACTGTGAATGGTTCCATTCCACATGCCAATTTTGTTGTCTTAAACAATAGCAATCTTTGTAGTAATGATTCCATCAGAATTTATGATTCTTCTTATGTTGATTTTGGGAAAGTTACCAAACAGGATATTACTTGGAATTTAATAGGAGCACCAACTGCAACAATAATAGATGACAATAATTATTTTGGCAAAACCTATTCAACCATTTATCCAAATTTTCCATCTCCCTCAACAAAGGTTTACCAAGTAAAAATGGTAGCTCATTCTGGTAACTCTTCTGTTTGCGCAAGTTCAATCACTAAAATAGTCACCTTACATCAAAGTCCCAAAGTTCAGTTTACCACTTTGCCTGGTATTTGTAAAGACACAACAAGTAGACAGATCACTCAAGCAACAGAATTAGGAAATGTACCAGGAACTTTTGTTTATTCAGGAACAGGAGTAAATAGTACTGGAATATTTAATCCTCAATCAGTAGCGCCTGGAAAATACCCAATTAAATATCTGTATAGTACCAGTTTTGGATGTGCAGATTCTGCTACACAGTCTACTACAGTTTGGCCGTCACCGGTTGCCAAATGGGGCGTAAATCAAATACTGTGCGAGAAAAATGATCTAATATTTACAGATTCCTCAGTGGCTAATTATAGTAATATTGCACAACGGTATTGGGATTATGGAAATGGTACAACGGCAGTTTTGAATGCGTCAAATTTGAGTTTTGCCAAACAATATCCAACAGGAAATACTTATAGTGCTAGTCTGCGTGTGATGACTGATAGTGGCTGTAGAAGTGCATATAATGTACAGCGTTTAAAAGTGAATTATCTTCCAAAGTTAGATTTTACATTACCAGAAATTTGTTTGCCAGATGGAAGAGCCACTTTTACCAATAATAGCAGCATTTTAGACAATTCTGAAGACCTTTTTTCTTATCGATGGAATTTTGGGGATCCTAATGATGCAACTTCCTCCACATTAAGAACGCCTATTCACCGCTATAGTTCATTAGGTCCATTACCTGTTCAATTAAAAATCACTACCAAGGATCAGTGTATTGATTCTTTAACGCAACAATTCAATACCATTTATCCTCAGCCAAAAGCAGCATTCAATATTAATCCCGCAGATATTTGTTTGAACCAATCTATTCAATTTACAGACGCAACTGTTAGTACTACTGGCCCAATCAATACCTGGGTTTGGGATTTAGCAAATGGCAACAAATCAAGTATTCAAAATCCTTCAAAGAAATTTTCCGATTCAGGTAATTTCAATATTGTATTTTATACATATGATGTAAAGGGTTGCGTGAGTGATACAATCACTAAATCAATTACCGTTAATCCATATCCCATATTAGATTTAGGACCTAATATGGTAGTATTGGAAGGTGGTCAAACACCCATAAAACCTTTAAAAGTGTATGGTTCAAACCTTCAGTATCTCTGGACA
>Ga0136644_10001486_pt1 | contig 18576 bp, 15 predicted proteins | sample C_130820_EF_Meta_FD_94780 | JGI IMG/M metagenome (GOLD analysis project Ga0136644, IMG submission 94780) | Freshwater microbial communities from Lake Croche, Canada to study carbon cycling - C_130820_EF_MetaG (v2) (version 2) | ecosystem: Environmental > Aquatic > Freshwater > Lake | place... | reverse complement strand
CTATGGACGAAGAATCCGCACGCGTCGAGCTCCTTAGGCTCTTTCGTACATCCCTTCCCGATGAACTTGCCGAGTCGGATTCGTTCAGCGACCTACTCTCCCAGCACATCCCCTTGGGGACTCTGACGGACGTGATCGCTTATGCCATCAATTTTCCTGCATCGATCAAGCATACTCTGCTGGCCGAGCACCGTGTCGAGGTCCGTTATCAATTGCTCGTCGAGCAACTGGCTCTCTGGGTGCAATCGAATAAATCTAGCAGCCCGGCGCAGGAGAAAATACCTCGCGCTCTGGACGGCTTTGCGCCCCCGTTTAGCGCCAATTGAGCTCCCCATCGTGCTGGCCCCCCATCGTGCTGGACCTACCCGAGCACTCCTCGGACAACCTCGCCATGCACGTTGGTCAATCGGCGATCGATCCCATTGTGATAGTAGGTCAATTCGGTGTGATCGATCCCGAAAAGATGCAGGACCGTCGCATGGAAATCATGCCAGCTCACCGGATTGGACACGGCTTTCCAGCCGATGTCGTCCGACTCGCCAAAGGCTATCCCGGGCTTGAGCCCAGCCCCGGCCATCCAACAACTAAATGCATAGCGGTTGTGATCACGGCCCGGTCCGGCCACATCGGCCGCCGCCTGCGAAAAAGGTGTCCGACCAAACTCGGTCGTAAAGAGCACCAAGGTGTCTTCGAGCATCCCTCGAGAGCTCAAGTCTTCAAGCAGTGCCGCAATCGGTCGATCGATACGGCGTGCTTCGGCTGCATGATTCTCTAAAACATTCTCGTGGGCATCCCAGCTGGTCCTCGGTGCGCCTGCGATCGGACCACCTGAATACAATTGCACGAATCGAACTCCGCGCTCGAGCAAACGTCGACCGAGCAAACAACGCCGTCCCATGTCGGCCGTCTCAGGCCGATCCAACCCATAAAGCTGCTGGGTGGCTTGCGTTTCTTTTTCCAATTCGGCCACCTGCGGAACCGACATCTGCATCTTGGCCGCCAGCGCATAGCTCTCGATCCGCGCGGCGAGCAAATCCTCCGCGCCGTGCTCGGCGTGATGTTTGCGATTGAGAAAATCCACCATCGCCCAAGTCTCTCGGTCCTCTTGCTCGCTAAGCTCTCTGGCCGGACGGAGGTCGCGCACCGGTTGACCGCTGGCTTGGAAGACCACCCCCTGATACTGCCCAGGCAAAAAACCGTTGGTCCAGTTCGAGGCTCCTCCGTTGGGACCACCACGTCCATCGGGCAAAACGACATATGCCGGCAGATCCTCGGCGATCGAGCCCAGACCATACGAGAGCCAACTGCCCATCGATGGAAACCCATTGAACTCAAACCCGCTGTTTTGAAAGAAAAGGGCAGGTGTGTGGTTGGCCGACTCGGTGACCATCGAACGAAACACGGTCAATCGATCGGCCTGCGAAGCGATCTGCGGAAACAACTCTGAAACCTGCAAGCCGCTTTGTCCACGGGGACGAAACTCCCAATCGCTCTTGCGCAATAGTCCCATCTGGCCAAAAAAGATGTCGGGCTTCTCCTCGGTCTGCAAGGTTTTGCCATGGAGCCTCTCTAGCTGTGGCTTGTAATCGAACGAATCCAGATGGCTCAGACCCCCGACCAAGCAGATTTGGATCGCCCGCTTGGCCCTGGGCACCGCTCTAGTGACCTTCGCACTACTGGCATTGGTTTTGCCGATCAAGCCTTCTTGAGCAAGCAGCGATAGCAGGGCGGTTGCTCCGAGACCTCGCTCAGACCATTGCAACCAACTCCTGCGGCTCAAAAATTCCGGTCCGTTCATAGTCGTTAATCCAATACCAAGAATTCGTTCGAGTTCCACAAAGCTCTGGCCAATGCTCGAAGCCCATGCTTGTCGACCAACAACCGGGCTTGTGCCAGCTCCTCTGGAGTTGCATCGCGCAGCAGCACGCTGCGAAACATGGCGGGTATCGCCCAAGAGGAGTCTTGTTGTTTACCCAGTCGATCGACCAAAGCATCGGACATCTGAAATACAAACGAGCTGTTGAGCAAACTCAGCGCCTGGAGCGGCGTGGTCGTAAGAGCCCGCTTGGGAGCCGTTGCCGATGGGTCTGGACAATCCAATACATCCAGCATCGATACCCGCTCGCACCGCGGATTGAAACGGTAGACCGTTCGGCGAAAACACTCGACGGGTTCCTGGGGCTTGGGGAAATAATAAGTCGTCCCGTTGGTGTCCTTGTAATCGACATCGACATACCCAGGGCCACCGATCGTCCGATCCAAAACTCCAGCGACCTGCAACATCGAATCCCGAGCCGACTCGCCGTCGAGCCTTCGGACCGGATAACGCCATAGCAAACGATTCGACGCGTCCTTGGATATCCCGTCGGCTCGAGGCTGAGTCGATTGCCGATACACACTCGATGTGACGATCAATCTATGAAGCGATTTGAGCGTCATGCCCCCCTCCAAAAACTCACTGGCCAACGCATCGAGCAACTCCGGATGAGTCGGTCGTGCTCCGTTGAACCCGAAGTCGTTGGGGGTATCGACGATGCCCACCCCAAAATGGTAATGCCAAAGGCGATTGACGATCACCCGAGCCACCAGCGAACGGTTGGCTTGAGTGATCCACTGTGCCAATGCCAAGCGTCGCTGGCCGTCGCTAGCCTCGGGTGCCAAACCAAAGTCCCCCTTGGGCCCTCCGATCGTATCGATCCCACCGGCCCTGACCTGGGCCCCCTCTTTGTAGACATCCCCCCTCAAAAGCACTTTGGTCGGCCCGATCGAGGGATTCGATACCACGCTGTAGATCTTTTTTTGCACCTGGGACCGGATATCGCGCAGTTCTCGATCGATCCGCTCGAGCTCGGCTCGGTGCTCCTGACGCTGCTGAATAAAAGAATCGCCTAGCTTTTTCCAAGCCTCCTCTAGATTCCACTCGGTCTGAGGCTGGCTCGCCAATGTTGCGATCGCCTCGTCCTCCAAGGCCGTATCAAAGCATGCGGCTTTGTAGATCACTCCGCTTAGCCATCGGTTCCCGCCTGCAGGACCATGCCTCAAACCAAGCAAGAACTGCGACTTACCCGCCTCAAAACTTTGGAATCCCGTTCGATAGCCTTTGCCGTAAAGTTCGCCATTGCGAAAAGCCTCGATCGTCCCGTCGGCTTTGTAACGAATCGCGATATGCACTCTTTGGCTCAACTCGCGCTGCCCCCCAAAGGGAGCCGACCGTGCAAAACCATTGCTTCCGGACATCCATTGCCCGGGATCTCTCTCCCCGTAGACGATCGCGTCAAATGCAACTCCATCGAGGCTCTGGAGGCTGATCACTCCGCCGCCGGATTGCTCCAACGGATCGATCTTGACCCAAGCCGTCAGCGTCTTTTCCTGGACACCAAAATCGATCGGTTCGGTCTCCAAATACGAATTGCCATCGAGCACCAGTCCACCCCCCGAGAGGCTGGCCAAGCGACCTTCAGGGCTCCCAGTCCATCGACCGACCAAGCCGCGTACGGTATCGGAAAATATTCGCTCGATCGAATCACCCTTGGGTTGGACCTCGAAATTCCAAGCCGCCACCGGTAATGGGATCGAGGTGTCTGTCTTCATGGCCGTCTGCAGGGCCTGTTGTTCGAGACCTCGGAGTTGGCTGAGCATCTTTGCCCGCTCGAGCTCCAAGCCTCGTTCGATTCTCTGGTGATCCTCGTCGATGATCTCTCGCTCGCCATGCGATGCACCTTGGATCGACGCGGCCAAACGATAATACGATTCAGAACTGATAGGATCGAACTTGTGCTCGTGACAACGGGCGCACTGAGCTGTCAACCCAAGGAACGCTTGTGACATCGTTCCGATCTTCTCTTCAAGCTCGTCTTGCATAGCGATGCGTTTCATCCGATCGCTCGATCCGACCACCGTATTATGCACACCGGAGACCAGAAAACCTGCTGCCGAATAGCCGCTATAGTTTGGCTCGCTCTGGTCGCCTGCGATCTGCATCTGGACAAAACGATCGTAAGGCATGTCGTCATTGAGCGCTCGAATAACCCAATCGCGATAATGCCAACTGTTGAGCCGAGGATAGTTTCGCTCAAATCCATCGCTCTCTCCAAAGCGGACCACATCGAGCCAGTGCCTAGCCCATCGCTCCCCGTAAGCAGGTGAGCGCAAGAGTTCATCGACGATTGCCCCGTAAGCTTCATCGCTGGGGTTTTGCTCGAAGGCTTGAAGCTGCTCGAAGGTTGGAGGCAAACCGATCAAGTCATCGAACAGACGCCGTAGCACAGAGCGAGGGGAAGCTTCGGGATTGGGCTCGAGTCCATGTCCCTGAAGCTTATCTAAAACATAGGAGTCGATCAGGTTTCGAACTCGCCAGCCTCCTACTGCCAAGTCCGTTCGTAGCTGACCGATGGGAATCGGCGGACTTGTTTTGCTCAGCTCCCGCAGCGACCACCAGTCGTACCCGGCCCGATAGTCCGAGCTGATCCCAAGCCGATCGATGGGCTCGACGGGCAACTTGGCCCCCTGGGACACCCAGTTCTTAAGCACCTCTTTTTCTCGGTCCGATAGCTTGCCCTTCGGCGGCATCTCCTCGCTGGATATCACCCGCCAGAGGATGCTCGAGTCCCACGACTCAGCGAGTACCGCACCGGAGTCGGAACCTTTTTGGAGCCCGGCCTGCGAGGTCAAATCCAAGCCTCCGGCCGAATCGCTGGGCCCGTGGCATTCCAGGCAACGGCCCGCAAGCAAAGAGATGACTTGGCGATGATCCTCGGGCGCGTTGGGCTCAGAGCCTAGCAGGGCCGAAGAAAGATACATCAATCCCGCAATCCAAAAGGCTCGCAACACAAGCATGTTCCTAAAAATTAGGGGGCAGGGCAGGGCAGAAGGCAGGTCCGTGGCAGGCCCAGGGGAACAAGTTCGCGCCAAAATCAACAGCCCCCCCGGGGCCGTGTAGTATACTCCCTAGGTGAAGTCACGCCAACCAAACGCCTTTTTACCCGGGGGAGGGTGCCATGAGCAAAGACCAGTCCGTTCACCCACTAGATCTCGACGACGATGATGACTACGAGGTTGTTGCAGTGCGAAAGCAACCTCTTACCAACAAACAATCTGCGCTGAAGATACTCGGAATCATTGGTTTGATCTGCTTGGTGCTCACCGTCGGTGGCGCGGTCCTGATCAATAGCTCCCCGGACTCCTCGACGGAACGGATCGGAGAGCTGCTAAGGCAGGTCGGTGGTTTTGGAATGTTGTTGTGTTGTTTGTCTCTTCTGGCAGTGATCCGTTCCGAGAAACTCGTAGGATTCCTCAGCAACAAAGCCTCGTTGCAATCTAAATTGAAGTCACCTTGGCTATCGCTGCTGATCCGAAGCCTAGGTGCTTTCGTTTCCATCGCGATCCTTCTATCGATTCTGCACCTGACGCTCGGTACTCAAAGAGCCATAGCGTGGATTCTTTTTCCTTGGCCCATTTATCTTGCCGTCATCCTGGCTTTGGTCGGCTCCACGCAGCGGGAATACAGGGCCTATTGGATCGGCTTTGCGACGGCGATCCTCTTGGGATTCTTCGGCTTTAGCATGAATCTCTTCATGTTGACCTACTTCGGTGGCAACCCATATGGAAACACTCCCTACCGCCCGGGAGCCATACCCCCGGCTAACGTGCTCTACGGATCCCCGATGAATTATCCAGGATCTGCACCCCCTGGTTACACGTTCGAGTACCGAATCCTGCTCTCGCAGCTTTCGACCATCGGTTGGGCAATGTTCAACGGACTCATCTGCAGTGCTGTCGTGGCTTGGGCGATGCCCACTAGGCAAACACACTCCGGGCCCGTTGCCGGACCCATTCCCGGTAGCCCGTCGAAGGTGGATCTAACAAAACCCGATCAAGATCGGGCAATTTAATCCTGTATGGTTGATAAAGTTTTGAAAAAACCGTCTGCCATCGGGTAGCCAGAAAATGGTATGATTCGAAGGGTCGCGAATCGGCCAAGACCCAGTCCACTCCGAGCAAGCCAACCTATCCCCGGCTGACTTACTTTATGCGAAGAATCCAGCACAGACGAATCCTTGTAGTCGGCCTGATCTGCATGGCCAGCATCAGCAGCTATTCTTTTGCACAAAAATCGATCCGCAAACCAGACCGATCCAAGCCGCCGCAGTTCCAGTCCAACGAGTTTTCGGGAGTCTTCTTCGCCGATGCCCGATCGCAACTCCAAGGCACCGTGTCGCTCGGAGCAACGAGCCAAGCTGCCGAGGCATCCATGGCCTCGGGCAGCGAACCGAGTGATGCCGAGCCAGCGGCCAAAGGCAACGAGGTTTGGAAGCAACTCATCAGTGGCTCGACCATCGAAGACCTTGTCAAGGAATCCAAATCCCGGGTTGATGGGATCATCACCACCCCTGCGAAATTCGCAAGCGGAGGATACGCAGAGGCCCGACGCGAATTCACCCTGCTGGGATCCTTGATGGGCATCATCGCTCAATACCCCGAAGAGATCCGTTGGAAGAACTCGGCTCCCTACGCCCGGACCTCCTTTGCCCGCATGGCCGCCAATTGCAAAGTCGGTACCCAACCGGTATACAACGAAGCCAAACTCAGGCAGCAAGATCTTCAAGACCTTCTCAAGGGTACCAAACTCAATGGCACCGCCGAAGAAACCGCTTGGGCCGATACGGCCGATCGAGGCCCCACCATGCAGATCCTCGAATGGGCCCTTCGAGAAAACCTAGCGCCCCATACGAGCAACGAAGACAACTTCAATAATAACCTCGATGAAATCACCAAGTATGCCGAACTGATCGCCTCTTACAGTCAAATCCTTCAGCAAGAAGGCATGACCGATGCCGATGATGAGACTTATGCTCAGTTCGCCGCAACCATGCTCGGCGCTGCGAAAGAAACCCTCAAGGCGGTCAGAAGCAAAGACGCCGAACTGGCCCGAACCGCAGTCGCCAAGATCGACCAATCCTGCAACAAATGCCACGAGACTTATCGATAAAGCTATGGGGATTCGATTCAGTTGCCACATGTGCAACCAACCGTTGCATGTGAAAGATTTCCAAGCCGGCAAGAGAGGCAGATGCCCCAAGTGCCAAGGCTCCTTTCGCGTGCCGGCCAAAGATGCCGACTTCTCCTTAGCCGTCGAGGAGTCCGCCGCACTAGCCATGCCAGCCAAGCTAACACCTAAGCCCACGACTAAGGCACGAGCAAAACCAGCGGCGGCCAGCCAAGCTCCTGCAAAGGTTGACCTATCCAAAACCGGTCAACATGCTGCTGCTCCGCAAACAGCAACCGGGAAAACAGCAACTGGGATCTCGACCGATACCAAGCCTTTGGCGAGTCCGCCTGCCAATGAACCGGTGGCCATGCCCGCAAGCCTTCTGCCACTTCTCGATGCACGCTGGTTTGTCCGGCCACCGGGCGGCAATCAATACGGTCCGGCCACTACCCAAATGCTATTGGATTGGATCGCCGAAAAACGGGTCACCGCCGATGCACTTCTGTGGCGAGACGGTCTCGATACCTGGTTCTCCGCCCGCGAACTGATCCCCGAGCCCTTCGGTGGAGAATCCAACGCCTCGACGAAATCCCCCCAAGATATCCCGCCGCCGGCGGTTGCTAGGCCCACAACCTCTTCGCAAAAGCCCGTCGATGCGATTGCGGTTCCCAACGTCTCGGCTTCCAGCATTTCTGCTTCCAGCGTTTCTGCCACGAGCAAAGCCGCTATAGCGATGAAGAAGAAAAAGCAGCTCAAGCAACAATGGATGGTCCTCGGGTTGCTGGCCACCATGGCCCTGTGCTTGGTCATCGCCCTAATCGTTATCCTGACTCGCGGCGCATGAAGAAACTCATTCCCCACCAAGTTGGCGATACGCAGCGCTACGCCCTGGTCTCCGGAACCGCCATCCTCCCGGATCGGCTTATCGAAGACTCCTACGTCGAGTGGTCCGGCGGTATGCTGACCCGCGTCGGAGCGATCCCCAAGCGGATCGCGAAAAACGTCCAAGTGATCGATGCAAGCGGTTGCTATATTTCGCCCGGTTGGATCGATATCCATGTCCACGGTGGTGGAGGTGCAGACTTTATGGATGGCCAGGTGCAAGCCATCCAAACGGCATGCAAAACCCACCTCGGTCACGGTACGACCACCATTTTCCCAACCACGACGACCGGTTCGCACGAGTCGATTATTCGCATGATCGATGCAGTCGATGCGACGATTCGATCAGCGGATCCAGGCTTGCCGGCCATCGAAGGGGTCCATCTGTATGGGCCTTATTTCACCCCAGAAAAATCCGGGTGCCATCGCAAAGAAGCATGCCGCGCGCCGGTGCGCTCCGAGTTCGAGCAGTACTTCAAATCCGGACCGATACGCATTGCGACCTGCGCCGCAGAACTCGACGGCAGCGCAGAGTTCTACCGCTACGCTCACAAACGCGGTTGCTTGGTCACCTGCGGTCACTCCAACGCGAGTTGGACGGAAATGGACAAGGCTCACCGATGTGGCATGTCCCATGTGGATCACTTCTGGTGCGCGATGTCCTCAGTCGCCTCGGTCCGCTCTCGATTGGGTACACCGATGCAAGGCAGCATGTTCGAGTTCGTTTTGGCCCACGATACGATGAGCACCGAAGTCATCGCAGACGGCTATCACTTGTCCCCCGAACTCCTGCAGTTCGCTTGGCAAATGAAAAAAGCCTCGATGCTCTGCTTGGTCAGCGACACGAGCCGCGCTCTGGACATGCCACCGGGCAAATACGCCTTCGGACACCCAGAAGAGAATGTTTGGATCGAAAGCACCGGCAAGGTTGGGCTCAGCCCCGCAGGAGGACTAGCCAGTTCAGTTGTTGCGTTAGACCACTGCGTGCGGCACATGGCCAAGGTCACCAAGATCCCTCTTTTTGACATCGTGCGCATGGCAAGTCTCACGCCAGCCCAATTGACCGGGATCGCTCAGTACCGCGGTAGCCTGGAAGTTGGCAAGCGAGCCGACGTGCTTGTGCTTGACAGGAAGCTGCAAGTCCAGAAGGTGTTTTACAACGGTGGGCTTGCAGGAGATCTTGTGGGCAGTAACTCCTGAGGCATTCGAACGAGCCAGGATGGCAAGTGCCACTTGACCTTGGCCGCAGAGCCTTTTTCTTGATTTAACGCTGAGTTGCGCTGCGACGCATCGCTTCGGTAACCTCTTCAAGAATCGTCAAGCGACCGCCATAAGTCCGCTTGAGGTTCTCCTCGGTAAAGACTTGCTGGATCGGCCCCCAAGCCACCGAGTGGACGTTGATCAGCAGCACATGATCAAAGTACTGCGGTACCGTGTGCAAATCGTGATGGACCACAAGGATCGTTTTGCCCAGGTCCCGCTGCTGGCCGAGCACCCCGATAATCGATTGCTCGGTGGCCGCATCTACGGCCGCAAAAGGTTCGTCCAATAAAAGGATATCCGACGATTGCACCAGCGCTCTGGCCAAAAAAGTTCGCTGCTGCTGGCCCCCCGAGAGCTGACTGATCTGCCGATCCTTTAAATCGGCAATCCCCATCCGATCGAGAGCTTCCAAAGCCCTCTGGCGATGGACTTTTCGAGTTCTCCGAAACCATCCGATCTCGCGATACATCCCCATGAGCACCACGTCCAAGACTGTCGATGGAAAGTCCCAGTCGACACTCTCACGCTGGGGAACATAAGCGATCCGATGCCGCTGGGTGCTGATCTGCTCTCCAAGGATCTTGACCGTTCCACTGACCCGAGGGACCAAATCCAAAATGGCTTTGATCAGCGTGCTTTTTCCAGCTCCATTCGGACCGACAATTCCCCCCAAGACGCCTCGCGGTACCGACAAATTGATCTCCCACAGCACCGGTTTCCTCGCATAGGCAACCGTCAAGTCGGAGATTTCAATGGCATAGTCTGTATTCATATTCACCCATTTTACGTTAGGATTTAGCTTTCTCGTATAGGTCTTTCGGAATACCTTTTTCCCAAAGATCTGCACGCTCGAAGGAACCGATCCCGTGGCTAAATTGTACTTTTACTACTCGACGATGAACGCAGGCAAATCCACCATCCTGCTGCAGTCGAGCTACAACTACCGCGAACGGGGCATGAGAACCCTCGTCTTCGGACCCGAAATCGACGATCGGTTCGGAAAAGCCAAAGTTAGCTCCCGCATCGGACTTTCCTCCGACGCGATCTCCTTCAAATCTAGCGATAACCTCTTTCGCATCACCCAACGCGAACACGACGCATCGATCGTCCACTGCGTGCTGGTCGACGAAGCTCAGTTTTTGACCAAAGCCCAAGTCCGCCAGCTCGGTGATATCGCCGATCGACTCTCGATCCCCGTACTGGCGTACGGCCTTCGCACGGATTTCCAAGGAAACCTCTTCGAAGGTAGCCAATACCTGCTGGCCTGGGCCGATAATCTGTCGGAAATCAAAACCATCTGCCACTGCGGTCGCAAAGCGATCATGGTCCTGAGAATCGACTCCGAAGGCAGACCGGTCCGAGACGGCGAACAAATTCAAATCGGCGGCAACGATCGATATGTCACCGTCTGCCGAAGACACTTTTACGAAGGCCTCATCGAACGCTCATCGGAGCAACTGCCTTTCGACGACCTCGGAAACTAACCACAATCCATCTTTGCTATGAATCAACTAGCTCGCGTATTGCTGATCCTCGCCGCACTCTCGGGCGCAATCTGTGTTGCCATCGGCGCGATGGGGGCTCACAGTTTGCCCAAACGCCTCGAGTCCCAAGGCTTCACGCAGGAACAGGTCGACAAGAAGCTCCAACAATGCGAACTGGCGACTCGCTACCAAATGTTTCATGCATTGGCTATCCTGGCCCTTGCCGCTAGCGGTTACTGCACCCGATCCAAACTGGCAACGATCGCAAGTGTGCTGATGCTCCTAGGGACCATCGGTTTCTCGGGTGGGCTCTACAGCATGGTCTTTGCCAACGAAATCATCCACTGGAGCATCGTCCCGATCGGAGGCTCGCTGTTTATCCTCGGCTGGCTGCATCTTGCCGCCTCGGCAATCTTTCAACGTCTAAGTAGCTGATCATGGAGGATGTCTTACCTTTCGGAACAGAAGTCCCGGAGACATTGGAACAATGTCGCAATTGCCTGCTGCTCGGACTCGGGATCTTCCAAATTTCGCCACGGTGTTTTGGACTCGGGAAATGCGATGTACAACACCAGGACTGACCAGCCCATGTTGTGCCCTCGCGTTGCGCGCGAGCAAAGCCATTCTTTGAAGCCCTTAAGAAATTCGAAACCTGTCCCCAAATCGAATCCTTGGATACAGGAAGCGACGGAATCGTACGTGACTTTTCGTAGAAACATGCCAGGTCGAGATTGAAGATCCGAAAGCACCTCTGGAAACGACATGCGTTCCCCTGGGGGTGGCTTGGACCCAGTTCCACGTTGTTCGTTATCGATTCGATCTTGTGCCCAGGATGCCAATTCACCGCTGCGCAGGTCAAGTCTCCAGTCAGCAGGCCAAAGTTTCTGCAAGGCCCCCTGGGCTTCCTTGTCCAATTCGTTTTGTGCTTCAGCAAGAGTCGGAAATTCAGCCAGGCGTAACAGTTCGAAACGAAACTGTTTGGCGACCTTTGGTTTCATTTCGCCGATGAGTCGAACAATGCACCAATACTTCCATTGATGGTCTTCGCCCGCAAGCACCTCTTGAATCAGCGGAGCGATAGCTTCAGGAATTGTTAGGAGAAATTCTCCAATGGGTCGCGAGATGGGCCAGTTACCGTCCTGCAACCACTCGAGCAACTCCTTAAGATGTGGCCCCAAGGCTGGGTAGCCAAGTGCAAGGAGAGCACGAGCATTGGCAACGTCGGATTTATGTAGTGGAAAAAACTCAAGCGGATCTGTTTTCATAATTGCCAATCGTATCATCGAGCCACGGCAGATTGTAGCTCTCTGCTGAGCCCAGCTTCTTGCCATCTCGCCGTAGTATGGGCCTCTGGGCCCGTACGAAGGCGAGGAAGTGGCTGTTTTGCAATTGATGATTGATGCGCTCTCCGGGCTTGTGTGGTTGGGGTGTGAGCCCCAAATCCGGTGGCTTACGCACTAATGGCAGGGAAGTGTCGCCCTCCGGGCTAAAACCAAACAGCCGGATCTCTGCGGGAGATCCACTACCACACTGAAACCACGGAAGGAAGAGATAACCGTCCGAGGACTCTGTTTCCGTGTATTCGGTGTGTTCTGTGGTTAGAAAAGAACCGGGATAAATAAACAGGATCGCGGCTGAGACTTGTCGATGTATGCGACGGGTATCTTTGGAACATCGATTTTTCGCTTGGTTTTCGCTCTTGATCAGCGAGCTCCCTCGGATGGTATAATGGCACTGCACATGAAAGTGAGTCCTTGCTAGCCGGTCCGCTCGAGACAGGGGATTTCTCGAGCCGGATCAGGAGAAAACCATGCTTGATATTGTCGGGGGGCGCTTAAGCACCCATTGCGATCGCCGCCAGCGGCGTCACTTCCTAAAAATCGGTGGGCTCGGACTCGGTGGGTTGTCGCTCCCTGGAATCCTGCATGCACAGGATTCTGCCCCATTGAACCCCAAGCGATCGCTCGGGCACAAGGCGGTGATCATGGTCTATCTTTCGGGAGGCCCATCGCATCAGGATATGTTTGATTTGAAGGTCGATGCACCCGTGGAAATTCGGGGGACCTTCCAACCGATCTCGACGAACGTTTCCGGAATACAGATCTGCGAACATATGCCCAGGCTCGCGAAGATCATGGACAAGGTAGCGATCATCCGTTCCTTGCACGGCTGTCCGGATCAGCACGCCTCGGACCTGTGCATGAGCGGATATCCTATGGGTGCCAATGGAAGACAGGACAACCACCCATCGCTCGGGTCGGCAGTGGCGAAATTGCAAGGTTCGGTCGACCAAGCCGTACCGCCATTTGTAGGGCTTTCGATCAAGACAAAGCATGATCCGTACAGCAATCCGGGATACCCAGGGTTTCTAGGACCTGCTTATGCGGCGTTTCAGCCCGACGGAGAGGGCATGGCCAATATGCGACTGGAAGGAATCAGCCTGGATCGTCTTCGAGATCGACGCGGGTTGCTACAAAGTCTCGATCGATTCCGCAGCCAGGTCGACCTGAACGAAGGCTATCGAGCTGCCGATACCATGACCCAAAAAGCCTTTGACGTGCTGACATCGAGTCGGCTAGTCGAAGCCCTGGATTTGGAGAGGGAGGATCCTATCGTGAGGGATCGCTATGGTCGTGGGAGTCGTGATCCAGCGTTTGGTGAAGATGCAGGTCCGCATTGGATGGATCAGTTCCTGACCGCGAGGCGATTGGTAGAAGCCGGGGTTCGATGCGTGACGCTTTCGTTTGGAAGTTGGGATCGCCATCATTCGAACTTTGAAAGATTGCCGACGCAGCTTGCGAAATTCGACCAAGCCATCACCGCCTTGATTGAGGATCTTCACGAGCGGGGACTCGATCAAGACGTCAGCGTGGTTGCTTGGGGCGAATTCGGACGAACCCCAAGAATCAATAAAGACGGGGGGCGAGACCACTGGCCACAGGTCTCCTGTTGTCTCTTGGCAGGAGGTGGAATGCGAACTGGCCAAGTCATCGGTTCGACCAATCGTTTTGGCGAGGTTCCACAGGATCGCCCTGTCCATTACCAAGAAGTCTTTGCGACGTTGTATCATCGGTTGGGAATCGACGTGAGCACCGCGACGATCCCCGACTTTTCCGGTCGCCCTCAGTTTCTGGTCGATCGACACTTGCCCATCAAAGAGCTCATTTAAGTCAGCCAAGCCGGCGGTAGCACCTTGCTGGTTCCAGCCGCCTGCGGCGGGTGCGTTGGGTTTTGGACAGTGTTGACAGGATTGACCGTGTTGACTGGATTGACGGCGTACGTTGTTGACCTCGTTGACAGTGTCCATTCTGTCCGCTCTCAACACAGTCAATTCAGTCAACACCGTCAATCCAGTCAAAAAACCACCGCCCTCAGGCGGCGTGGCTGATTGCCCTGGGCTATCTCATATTGCCCCTTTGGGGCAGTCCCTCTCCATTGCGTTTTGGAATTTATCCAGGCGATTTCGTTTAAACCCGTGAGCCAACCAGCGCCAGCGGTTGGGCGACTTGACCAAGCCCGCCAGGAAGCTGCGTCTGGGCCCTGATCAGATCAGCAACGCCTCGTCGGCCCGTAAAATGGGGCTCCGACACGTTTGTGGATGGACGCGATCGATTCGTCACCTACACGCACGGCCTCGGAGGGCCATGCTACGGTGGTGCTGCGGTCGAAAAAAACCGGAGACAGTCTCCGGGCTTTTTCCAAGCTCAGTAGTACTCAAAAGTCGAATCAAAGTTCTTGACAAAGCTTGCGAATCGCTGGGTTGGAGTTGCGGAAGCTTACGATCTTCACATCCAATTCGACCCGACGGTAAAGTCTCGCCGCCCGACGAATCGCATCCAAGATCCACCCTTGGTCGTTACCAAACGCGCCACCACCTAGCAATGTTAGGTATACCGATGTGTTACCCGTCTTCGACGCATTTTTCAAAGCGCCAGCAAGCGTCGCCTCATACGCTGCCTCCAGAATCAGTCTCGCGAATTTGTCCCACGATCGCGAAGGTAACCCGCTATAGGCAACCGGTAAGGCAGAGCAATACGCTTGGGTGACTAAATGCTCACAGTCCCTTAACGTTACTTGGGTATCCCATTGCAAACCAACCTTCAGCATTCCTCGCAACTCATCCAGCTGAGATTCGGACATCGAACTCAACTTGGAATCAATCTCCTGGAGTCCCTCAGCGGATGGTAATGCATAGCCATTTTTCATCTTCCACAGCCGACCGTTGGCATTGCCCAACGCCTCGCCAATCGCTGCAAGGCAATCGACCTGCTTGGTAGCGGTCTGCCCGATTTGTCCATCGAATTCCACAAAGTAATTTCGATAGATCGTCCCAGCTCCGCATGCTACCGCACACGCGGGGCCCTGAGTCGGATCGTTTTCGTAAATCGTGATCCCTTGTTCCGGCGTGACGCTTGGAGAGACCATCTCAAGTAGGTTGAACTGCGACGCAACTTGAAACAACGCTCCTGCATTCGCTAATTCAACATGGAATGCTTTAACGTCGCCAACAACCTCGGATACCTTAATTTGCGAACCGGTGGTTAATTGCAACCCGTTATGCTCGCTGCGCAAATCGGCGAGTGAGAGAATTTCAAGTTTGCCACACGTCCATTCTGTACCGCGAAGCTTTGATCGTAGCGTATTGCCTTCGACCTCAAGTTTATCGTGAACCGTAGCTCGATTAGATTCTGTAAAGCCAAATAGCCGTTCAAACCAGTTTCCGGTTGCAGTCGGCTTGACCTTGCTAGGCTTGAGGCTTGGTACATTCTTTGAAACGTTGGTGTGACATTCGGGCCAATCCAGCACAAACTGACACTGGTTTTTGTTCTCCGGGGCTGGCCATGTGGCACGCTGCAGGTCCGTTTGACGCAACGTGCTCAGCAAGCTCAACACATTATCTTTTGATGCTAATCCATGCCGTAGAAGCCAGCAACAAATGACGGTCCCTGTCCTACCGATACCGCCGAAGCAATGGACATAAACGGGAATATTCTTATCCAGAGACAGATCGATCGCATCCAGAATCGATCGCATCCGATCGTGCGTGGTGATCTTTCTGTCCGGGACAGGGAAACGCAAGTGAGCGATCCGATCTTTGTTTTTTACAGCCAATTCTCGCAGCACATCGTCGTATCGCACAAACGCTTGCCCCGTGTGGTTTGTCTCGTCCTCTTCAACCAAATTGATGAACGTTCGCATGCCGGCTTCCCACAGCCCAGAAATTCGCATTGTGGCCGCAAGCAAGCGGTACTTGCCTGCGGCATCGACTCGGCGCAGTGTTGATTCTGCCGTGGGTTGCTTCCCGGCATTGCCTTATCCTCCGGTCGAGTGCTTTTAACATACCCTGCGGCAGCCTGCTGTGCACGAATTTTCGCTCGATCCTCTCGGGCTTCTGCAATATTTCCCAATTGACGCAGCAGGACTGCATCCGAACCTACGGAGATAATCTCTTCGCTACATCGAAGCGACCACTTACGCCTCATGAAACTCGACGGCTCAATCGTGAATTCCGACAAAAAAGTCGTAGCAGATCTGGGCCTTGATCAGACCAGCAACGCCTCGTCCGCCCCGCGTGGTGTCTATCCCCGGTTTTTTGGGCCCTTTTTACCGACCAATTCTGCGGGATAGGCCAAAAGATAGAGTGCCTTAAGCCAAGAACTGCCAAACAACAATCTCGTTATTTACGACAGGCATTACGTCACCTTTGGAAAAAATATCAATGCTGGTGCTGCCAAGCGGCTTCCACTCACCATCAATGGGGCATCTTTCGTTGGATCGAACTCCTACTAATCGCGCTATAAGCTCGTAAACTTGACTAGAAGGATTTGATTTGGCGGCACTAACACCAATTCTCGTGTGCCACAAATCGACGTCTAAGCCCTGTGAGCGCGCAATGGGTAGCCTCGGCGATAAACGCTCAAATAACTCTTTATCAGCTTTGTCGTATTGGGAGTTGCAAACGCTTTCCCAATGCTTATCAAGCTCGGTTATGACCGCAGAACAATCGTTGAAGTATCCTCTGGGAATACTATGGAAGTGGCATAGAACCCAGTACTCAAAGGCTGGTGAAGAATAGACGATCTGGATGTTCTTTTGTCTAGCTAACGCTTCAGCAGGAACCAATTCTGGGGCGCGTCGAACTCCTTCAGTATCGAGCAACAAAAAAACGCGGTCGCCTCGGCCACGATTCGGCTCGAATTTTCTTGCCTCTTCGATCGCCGTCTTGACGATGGCGCGAGCGTCACCACCTTTGCCACGTCTAACGACTATCGATACAGCTGAGTCGGCGAGTTCGCTTTCGAACGCGTTTCGAAATCCGACAAAGTAATTGTATTCTGTCTCGCGTCCCTCACCGACAATGAGAATGCGCCGCTTCGGATTGGAACGACTCAAGAGCACACCTCTAGCGGTTTGTCGTCCACCGGTACATCTTCGAGCGTAACACCAAATTGTGGCGTGCCTCCAAATCGTCCCTGAAGGTACTGTTTTTGAAGATTCGCGTCCGATCTCGCCGAATCCTGGAATTCATCCAGCCTCCTTAAGGAGGAACGTCCAAATCGATCTTTGTTGCACAGAGTGATTTGATCACGCCGAAGGAGTTCTGTTGGTTCGATCAAATGTGTATCGTGAGTGGTAAACATCACTTGATTACCCAGTCGATTGAAAACGCCGCTATGAACGATTCGGATTAATCGACAAACTAATTCCGGGTGCATGCTAGCGCTAAGTTCGTCTATACAGACGAATCGACGACGCGTACTGGGCTTGAGTATCGCGACTAGCAAAGCTACGAATCGGAGAGTTCCCGAAGATTCTTTGTGTCTTGGGAAAAACACTTCGGATCCATCATACGACGAATGCCTGAATGATATTCCTGGTACAACACTTTCTTTGACCTCAAGTTTGTTATCTCGCTCCGAGACCTCGGCCTTTAGTGTTTTTTCGTCGGCAATTTGTAGATCTTGAATGCCGATATCAGCGTCTTTCATGAATTGTACGATCAACGCCGAAAATTCGTTGTCATCCCTGAGAAGTCTTGCGGTCTGAGTCAACATGACCGATTCAGCGTTTGGATTTCGATGCATGTCGTAGAAATCCAAGTCCTCATCAAACCACTGGATCAAAAGACCGGCTACCTGGCTATTCAACGACGCGAGCTTACCTAGCAGAAGGCGATTTTGAGTCGTCTGCTCAATAGCCGCAGTACGAGTAAGTTCTGGCCCTAGATCCTTGTGTAGGGTGGTAACATAGGTCTGGCTATCTTGAGCCCAAGTGCGATCAATCAAAGTGCTCTTTGCACTTTTCCGACTTGGTTGCTTGGTAAGACGCTGCACCATCAATCGTTCCTTGTAGACACGCGATGGCGTTGCAGACACTTCAAGGGTGTAACGATCGCCATCCAAATCGACTGTTAAATCAATGGTCGAAGGGCCGCTCGACGATGTCTTTTCCAACACAAAAGGCTCGAAAAATGGAATTTTGGAGGTCGGCTTCTGCTCCTGGCTACTAAAAAGCACGAAGGTCTTCAACGCATACAGAGCATCGAGTATCGAGGTTTTGCCGGAAGCGTTTGGGCCATAAAGGCCCATCGACTTTACAACCCGTTCGCCATTCTTTTGTCGAAGAAGGTTCCCGGAAAGACGGGAAGCAGTGCCGGCAGAGAAGCTTACGACGCATTTCTCGCGGAAGGATTTGAAGTTTTCGATTGACAGATTAACGATCATAAATGGCCTCACTTTCCACTCAAAGATACACCGTTTGGCGTAGAAAGTCTACGCCAAACGTCCTGCGTCCATCGATTCTTTGTTACGGTTGGTCGAACGTTTCCATCCCTAACCCATGAGCCGACCAGCGCCAGCGGTTGGGCGATTTAACCAAGCCCGCCAGGAAACTGCGTCTGGGCTTTGAAGAAACGAGCTACGCCTCGTCGGCCCGTAATATGGTGTTTTGCCTCTCTTG
>Ga0136644_10001484_pt1 | contig 18582 bp, 14 predicted proteins | sample C_130820_EF_Meta_FD_94780 | JGI IMG/M metagenome (GOLD analysis project Ga0136644, IMG submission 94780) | Freshwater microbial communities from Lake Croche, Canada to study carbon cycling - C_130820_EF_MetaG (v2) (version 2) | ecosystem: Environmental > Aquatic > Freshwater > Lake | place... | reverse complement strand
TCCAGATCAAGCTTGGTAGGCGCATGAGCACAGCGCTGACGCTGCTGGGCAGCCATCTGTGCGGCGTGAGAGCCGTAGGTGGCGCCGGCAGCGGCGTTGCGCCCAATCTCACGTCCGATGGTCGATGGTGCACGTCCCAGGGCACGCGCAATGGCTCGCACGCTGCACTTTTGCAGGTGCATGCTGGCAATGGTCATACAGTCTTCGGGTTGAAGTTGCTGGTAGCTCAGGGATGCTTGCATCTGGACACCTTACACAGTAGGGTGTTGCACTTCACACTTGAAACCGCCGTTGCTTAGGTGCACCAGCGCTCACACCACCAATTGCCCGCAAGTAGGCGCCAGGCCGATGATGGCCTCCACCCCTGCGGCGAAGCGCAAGAAGTCCGCTTCGATGCCGTCCGAGAAGATCACGCCGTTCTCGGGCATGCGCGAGCGCAGCTTAAGCGTCTGCTGAGGGGTGACCTGGCCAAAAACCAGCTCGGTTTGCGTGGTGCGGCTAGGGAAAGGCTCCCTTACCGCAAACATCAACTGCGGTGCATCCCAGGCTTGACCTGGGTAGGCCACCGCCTTGGTCGCTTGGAAGCGCTGCGCGATGGACGCGGCGCCTGTAATCACGCTCTTGATCCAAGCGGTCGAGCCAAGCCCTGTGGAAACAATAATCCCCGAGGAAGATTGCACCTCGCGGCGCCCACCAATCTCGATCTCGTACAGGGCTGACGTGTGTGTGCGTGGCCCGATAAACAGATCGTTGGCGGCCCGCATGGTCTGACCGTCTGACAAGGTGACCTGGGCCAGCGATACCGCCTTGGTCGATCGATCCTCGGCAGCCACCTGGGGCAACACCGCTGCTAAATCCTTCGGTTCAAAAGGCAGCAGTACGCCGTCCCAGCGCGTGCGCTCGGGGTTGAGGCCGATCAACGGTTGCCCTGACAGGTACTTCATCGTGTTGGCCACCAGACCGTCTTGCCCCAGTGCCACCACAATGTCGTCCGCACCGAAAATGAAGTTGGGTAAATCGCCCCGATCGATCACCTGATAACGGCTCCAGACCTGCAAGGCTGTGCAGGCCACCGCTAGGCTTTGTGCATAGGCGGCGTTCTCGGTTAGGTAATCGGTGAAGTCGGCCCCCAAGTGCTCGATGTAGAACTTGGCCTGAGCCAGCGTATGGTGCCGCGCTACGAGCTCTTCCAGCCGGGTTCGGCGGGTGATGAGCACCACCTTTCGATCCGCGCTCATGATGCCCTCACGCTAGCCTGCGCGGCGCCCATCAGGGTTTGTAACAGCTCGGGTGACATGTTGAACTGGCCAATGCTGCTGGCGCGCTCGGCAATACCCCCGAAGGCCTGCGCGATCAACTGGCCCGGTTGCATGCCAGTGGCCGCCAGGGCCTGGATGATTTTGGGATCGGCCCCGCCCAAGGCGTTCATGACGGCCGATACCCGGTACGCTTCGGCTTCCGCCAATGTGCGGCTGTTCAGCGCCTGTTTATCCACCAGCGCCTTGCGCTGGGTTTCTAGTTCCACGTCGGCGGTCATCTGCTCCACACGCAACTCGTTGTCCTTGCGCAAGGCAGCGGCCTTGGCCTCCATCCGGGCTTCCTCTATCTGGCGCTTCTTCTGCTCCACGGCGATATCGGTGTCCAACTCGTTCTGGCGGATGGCACGCTCCTTTTCAACCGCAGACATTCGGCGCAAGTAAACCGCGTCGTCTGCCGCTTTCAGGTTGGATTCGCGGGCCTCGGCCTCCAGCGCTCGGGCAATGTCGGGCGTAGGTTTAATTGCCATCACCGATACCCCAAGCACTTCTAGACCGAGCGACTCCATCTCGGGCTGGGCGGCCAGCAGCCGCGCCGCGGTGCGAGCAATAGTCGCTGAAGCCCGCAAAGCGTCTTTGAGAATCAGATCCTGCACAGCCTGTTGGATGATGACTTCGACCTGTAGGGCCACGCGCTCGCCCAGGCGCTTAGGGTCTTCCGACACATAGTTGCCATTCGGTGCCAAAGAGAAATCCATCATTGCAGCCAAGCGCGTGGGATCAGCGATACGGTAGGTCGCCTGGCCTTGTACCGAGACGGCTTGGAAGTCTGCCGTAACGAGTGTCAGCATGAAGTGGCGATCTTGGCTGGCCATGGGCACGGCCACCACGGTGCTGTGCGGCGCATAGTAGTAGAACGACTGACCAGCACCCTGGCGCACCAACTTGCCAGCCCGAAACTGCATGAGGTGAACCGTGGGTTGAGACTTGATGAACCGAAAACCAAACATGTTAAATGCCCCTTGTTTTTGAGTTGCACTGTACAACCAATAAGGGTTGTACAATACACCCAACAACCTAACTAGTCAAGTACAAACTGGGCGATGCCTAACAAATCTAAGCGATCACCCTCTGTCTTGCCCCAAACCACACCGCCGCAGATGGACCGGCCCATGACCACCGTGGACCTGGTGATCTTTTCGGTGATCGACAACGCGTTGCAGGTCTTGCTGGCGCAACGGCCGCAAGAAGCGAATGAACCCTTTCCAGGCCTGTGGGCCTTGCCAGGAGGCTTTGTGGACGTGGCGCGTGATGTCGACCTGCTAGCGTGCGCGCGCCGAAAGCTAAAGCAAAAGACAGGCGTGATCAGCCCGTACCTGGAGCAACTCGGCAGCTGGGGTGGACGAGACCGCGATCCAAGAGGCTGGTCATCTACTCATGTGTACTTTGCGCTTGTGCCTGGCGCCGAAATTAAACCCACCAAGGGCGGCAATGCGGCCGATGCGGCCTGGTTGCCGGTTGACGAGCAGCGGCACGGCTTGGCGTTTGATCACAACCATATCCTGGGGGCCGCCGTGGCGCGCCTGCGTAGCAAGGTTGAATACACCTCACTTCCAACCTACCTGCTACCCGAGCCTTTCACCTTGCCGCAGCTACAGCGCACCTATGAAGTGATCCTCGGTCGTTCGGTGGACAAGAGCGGTTTTCGCACACGCACGCTGGCGGCGGATTTTCTCGACGAGGTGGGCGTGTTGGACGGGGAGTTCAACCGCCCCGCAGTGGCTTATCGCATGCGCGATCGGGCGCGGGTAGTGACTTTTCCGCGTACGTTCAGCCCGAGGGGTTCAATTTGAGTGGAAAGCCTGCTGGCGAGGCTACTGTTTGAGTTAGGTCTGAGCTGACGAAGCGCGTACGTCGAGGCGGGCAGCCCGTGGGTGCGTTGAAGCAGTCAAGGAAAGCGCAGCGACTTGACGGCAGTAGGGCGTGGATCATACTGGCCGACTGCGACAGAGGAAGCCTGGTGGGGGGCTCTTTCTGTGTGTCAACAAAGAAGCCGCGCGAGCAAGCGCAGGTTTTGTTGTCATCCTTGCAGCGCCAGACATACCGTGCGTTATGCGCGTAACGAGTCTGGGAAATCCCCATGCACAAGAGAATGTCCACTACTACGGCCTGCGGTGATTGTGAGCAACTCGGCGGCCAATAGAAACGTAGGCCCCGTGGTCGTCGCGCCCTTGACCAGCCACATAGGCCGCCAGTATCCTGGCGAGGCAGCAGTATCGGTCGATGGTCAAAGCAGCAAAGCCATGGCAGACCAGTTCATTGCGGCTGACAAAGTCCGCCTCAAAACCCAGCTTGGTACGGTCGGCAAAGCCGATATGCAGGCGCTGGCGGATGCCATTCGCGTCCACCTGAGCCTAGCCAAATAGTGAGAGGTTAACGGGCCCCCTTTTGCTATACCAGTCAGGTGGAAGTTCTGGACTGGAGGTGCTACCCCACAAGCTACGTTCCCCCTCGCGGCACACAACGCGATGATGTATGGCCGGGCCTGCGCATCACGAATGACAAAAAGCGAACGGTGATCGACGTGGACACCGAAACAGTATCCATCATCGGCATTTTTACGGCGGGCAAGACCATGAGACGATATCGCGCGATAACGACCGCGTGAAAGATTGAGCCATTGGACTTGCACAGTCTAGGAAGACACGGCGCGTATCCACAAAGCGTTTAGCGGCAAGCGCGATCTGAATGCCCCGTCGATCTGAACTGATTGCGCGCCACGCACGGGCTGCCCGTACCCCGCAAATCCAGCACCCATCCCATTCGACCGTGGCAGTCAAACACGCACCAGCCATCAAAAAATTGCAGTGGCACGTTCTGCTGCTGCGTTTGATGCAGTCTGCCATCAGGGCGATTCAGCCACGCGCAGCCAGATCTCATTGCGCCGCATAAACCATGGCGTAAACGGGGGGTTGTAACGGGAGTAAATGGGCTCGCCTTGCCAAAGCAGGTTGGCGTCGCGCAGCGCGGCTTGCAGCTTGGCTAAGTGCTCTGCGTCGTTGGACGCGGACCACAGGCCCGAGTAGCGAATAACCGCTACTTGGGTGGGCGGCACCGCGCGAAGCTGCACGCGCGCATCTTCGGGCTCGGGTGCACTGGCTAGGTTGACATCCTTGGGCAGCACAAACTGCACCAAGTAGCCGCTGGGCGTGGCTGTTTGGGTGACGGGGGCCGTCATATTCAGCTTGACGGGCATGGCGACCTGGGTCACTGGCGCCGTCATGGCAAACTTTTGCGCGCCCTTGTTTTTGCCGAATATGTAGCCCGCCAAAATAGGAAAGGCTTGGCTGCCTGCCTGGTCTGCGGGCCCAGCAACCACCACCTCGGCCACCGTGTAGGCGGCATATTGCCGCAGCTCCATGCCTGCGAATTCGCGTAGCACGTGGTAATCAGGTTCTTCGGTGGCGTGGCTGGGCATGGAAAAGCTGAGTCCGATTAGGGTAAAGAGCAGGGCGCCAGCCATCCAGGCGAGCCGTCGCCGTTTTTGTGGTGGGCTTGTAGTCATTTGCTTAAGCCGTCGCATCGGATTGGACCGCAGGGAAATCAGCGCCGCGCGCCACGGCCTCGCCTGCGACAACGCTTTTGCGCCATTCGTCTAGCTTTGATAAGGCGCCCTCGAAGGCGTCTTTGCCCAGCAACAAGTGGTGGGGCGGCTTTAGCGAGGCCACCGCCTTCAGGATGGCTTGCGCGGCGCGTACCGGGTCGCCCGGCTGATGGCCGGACGCTGCGCGTATGGCCAGCCGCACCCGGCCTGCCGTTGCTTGATAGGCCGGGATTTGCTGCTTGCTCTCCCGCGCCGAACGTCCGGCCCAGTCGGTACGAAAGCCGCTGGGCTCCACTACCATCACCCGGATGCCCAATGGTTCCACCTCTTGCCGCAACGCCTCAGACAAGCCTTCAACGGCGAACTTGGTGGCGCAGTATTGGCCTAGCGCAGGCATGCCGCGCAGCCCGGCCAAAGAGGCGATGTTGACGATGCAGCCGCGTCCTTGCTGGCGCATCGCGGGTAGCACGGCCTGGATCATGCGGCTCAGGCCGAATACATTGACCTCGAACATGTCGCGCACCGCCGCTTCTTCACCCTCTTCGATGGCGGCGAAGTAGCCGATGCCCGCGTTGTTCACCAACACGTCGATACGGCCAAAGCGCGATTGCGTCGCTTGGATCGCTGCCTTAACTTGATCCGCTTGGGTCACATCCAGTGTCAGCACCAGCACCCGGTCGTTGACGCTGTAGCCCTCTAGCTTGGCAGGGTTGCGCGCGGTGATAACGGTGCGGTAGCCCAGCACCATGGCCTGCTTGGCCAGCTCCAGGCCAAAGCCGGTAGAGCATCCGGTTATGAGCCAGACCGGCGCTTCGGTGGCGAGGGCGTGCTTGTTGCTAGCGTTCATGTGATTCCCTGCATTGTCGCAATGTGTTGTCGATACTACGGTCGATGGCAACCGCGATTCCCAGTCCGGCGCATTTAATAAACACCGGCCCCCAGTGTGTCTGCCGAGGCGTGGCCGGTCTCTTCGGGGGAGCACGCAAGGCCTTGCGGGTCTGCATCTAGCCGGGTACCCGCCGCTGGCGGAAAAAAAGTATCCGTTACCAGCCCATCTAAACTTGTGCATCCGCACATAGCCGCCCCACCATGACCACTGCCGACACCGCTGAACCCTTGCTTTTTACCCCAAGCCGACTGGCTTGCCTGCGCCGTGCCTGCGCCTGGTTGCCCATTCTGTTGGGCTTATGCAGCCCGGGCGCGGTGTGGGCCGACGAGGGCATGTGGACTTTTAACCAATTTCCCTCGGCCAAGGTGCAGGCAGCCTATGGCTTTGCGCCGGGGGCGGACTGGTTGCAGCGTTTGCAGCGCGCCAGTGTGCGCATCGCGGGCGGGTGTTCGGCCTCGCTGGTCTCGCCCGACGGCTTGGTGATGACCAACCACCACTGCGCGCGCCTCTGTATCCAAAACCTGTCTGGTTTACGCGGGCAGGACTTCAACCGCGACGGCTTTGTGGCCCGCACGCGCGCGGATGAGCCGCGCTGCCCCGGCATGGAGATGAACCAGTTGGTGCAGATTGAGGATGTGACGCAAGCCGTGCAAAGCGCCACCCGCGACGTGGCGCCAGAGCGCTTTGACGCCGTGCAAAAAGCCACCATGGCCCGCATAGAGAAGCAGTGCGCGCAAAGCGAAGACTGGCGCTGTGACGTGGTGACGCTGTTTCAGGGCGGGCAGTACCAACTCTACAAATACCGCCGTTTGCAAGACATCCGGCTGGTGTTTGCGCCCGAAGACGCCATTGCCTTTTTTGGCGGCGACCCGGACAACTTTAATTTTCCGCGTTATGACCTGGATGTGACGTTTCTGCGCATCTACGCCGCCAACGGCAAAGCCTGGCAAACGCCAGACTATCTGCCCTTTGCCAAAACGGGTGTGCAAGACGGCGAGCTGGTGTTTGTTTCGGGCAACCCCGGCTCGACCAGCCGAGGGCTTACCCTGGCGCAGTTTGCCGACTTGCGTGACCATGTGCTGCCGCAACGGCTGATGCGTTTATCGCAAGACCGTGGCTGGATCAGCGAATACCAGCAGCGTGGCCCGGAGCAGCTACGCCATTCCAACGGTGACTTGTTTAGCGTAGAAAACACGCTCAAAGCCCTGACGGGGCGGCATGATGCCCTGGCGGATACCGCCTTCTGGGCTAGCTTGCAGCGCAAAGAAGCCGCGCTGCGCGCCCAAGTAGCGGCCAAGCCGCAATGGGCCACCGCCTATGGCGACGTGTGGGATCAAGTGGCCGCACTCACCGAGCGCCAGCAAGCCTTGCGCAAACACCACGACACGCTCAGAGACACCTACGGCAGCAGCCTGTTGAGCATGGCGCGATCCATCTGGCGCCAGGCGCAGGAAAAAACCAAGCCCAATGACGAGCGCTTGCCCGAGTTCAGCGATGCCCGCCTGCCGCAGTTGGCGCAGGCGGTGCTGTCCAATGCGCCGATAGACTTGGAATTTGAAACCGCTAAGCTGAGTTACGGCCTCACCCGACTGCGCGCCGAATTGGGCGCTGACCATGCCCTGGTGAAACAATTACTGGGTGAACGCAGCCCGCAGCAAGTGGCGCGCCAGTTGGTGCAGGGCACGCGGCTGCACGAGCTGCAAACCGACGCCAACGGCAACCCCACTGGCGGGCTACGCAAAACCCTGTGGGAGGCGAGCGCCGCCACGCTGGCGGCCAGCGAAGACCCGCTGCTGCGCTTTGTGGCCGCTTACGACCCGCAAGCCCGTGCCGCGCGCAAAGCCTTTGAGGAGCAGGTGCAAGGGCCGCTTAAAAAGCAGCAAGAGCGCTTGGCCCAAGCGCGCTTTGCCGTTTACGGCGACAGCGACTACCCGGACGCGACCTTCACCCTGCGCTTGTCCTATGGCCGGGTTCAGGGCTGGAGTGAGGGCGGCGTGTCCGTGCCGCCATTCACGGACTTTGCCGGTGCCTACCGCCGCCACACGGGGGCCGAGCCCTTTGCTTTGCCTCCGACTTGGTTGCGCCAGCGCCAGCGGGTGACCATGAGCACCCCGTTTAACCTAGTCAGCAGCAACGACATCATTGGCGGCAACTCGGGCTCGCCGATGGTGAACCGTGCGCTGGAGGTGGTGGGCCTGGTGTTTGACGGCAACATCCACTCTTTAGGTGGCGACTACGGCTACGAAGGCGCGCGTAACCGCACGGTAGCCGTGCACAGCCAAGCCTTGTTGGAGGCGCTAGACCATATCTACCCGGCGGCGCACATCGCCGCCGAGATTCGTAGCGGGTGGCGTTAAGAAACCGCGCTAGAAAAAGGCTCGGCGGCATCGCTGCCACCGAGCCCTGAAACCTCTCTGTGGGAGAGGAGGAGGAGAATCCATCACGTCGCTGGAAGCAGTATCGGCCTGTGTGGGGTGGTTGAATAGCCCAAACAAGCGGCCGAAACAGTTGCTATCTTGAGGATGCGGGGGATTCAAACTGCCAGCCAGCGGGTGGCTGCGGGGCGTTTTAACCACCCGTCCTCGCCTATTCTCTCGCCTCTTCTCAGGTTTTGAGGGGTCGGCCTTTTCTGCTCCGCATGGCTGAGCTGGCCTCAGTGCTTGTGTTCGTCCCGGTGCATCATGCCGTGATGGTGGCGCAGGGTTTCGGTGTCGAACACTTTTTTCTGCTCCGGCGTCAAGGCCGCGTAAAAGGTCTTGGTGGCCTCGGCACGCTTGTCCATCTCGGCCTCGCGCTGGGTGCGCTGCGCGCGCATTTTGTCAATGCGCTCCGGCGTGGTTAGCTTCTCCATCTCGGCTTGCATGGCCTTGTGGTCTGGTGGCGTCGGCGGCTTCATGGCGGCGGTAAAAGCCGTCCAAGCGCCTTCCTGGGCGCTGCTTAAGGCGAGTTTGGCCTTGAGTTCGGCCAGGTGTTTGTCAACGCGAACCTGCATCTTGGCGGGATCCGGCCACCCCATAGGGCCACGATTTTGGGGGGCTGCCACGCCGCCGCTGGCGGGCGCGGGCGTTTGGGCTTGCGCTACCAGGGTCAAGCCACCGAGCAGACCAACAATCAGGAGGTGTTTGGGAGCAAACTTCATGGGAAATCCTTTAGGGTAAGCCTTGATGTTTAAACACAACATCAAGTGCTGCGCAGTGTGAGTGGCCCCGGTGTCTGCCCGATTGCGCGGCGATGAGGCTTTGTAAAGGCCAGGGTCAAGCAACCAGCTTGCCTTGTTGGTAGTCTTGCGCCGCTTGGATCAGTTCGGCGCGGGTGTTCATCACGAAAGGCCCGTATTGGGCGATTGGCTCGTTCAAGGGGCGCCCGGCCAGCAGCAACACGCGCGCTGACACGTCGCTTTGCAGGCGCACGCCGTCCCCCGTGTTGTCTAGTAGCGCCATGCGCGGTGCGGGCACTGTCAGGGGCCGTCCAGTGGCGTCGGCTAATTGCACCTGACCGCGGTACACATAGGCAAAGGCATGGTGTGCAGCGGGTAGGGCTTGCTCAAACACGCCGCCTTGCGGGCCAAACAACAGGTCTAAGAACAGCGGCTCGGTGTCCTCGCGTTGCACGGCGCCAGCCACCCCGTGGCAGTGGCCGCAGATCACACGTGCCGTGACGCCGCTTGCCGCGAGAACCTCGGGAACTTCCTCGCTTGGGATGTCGCGGTACCAGGGTGCGCGCATCTTGCTTTTGGCCGCCAGGTTGAGCCAGAGCTGAAAGCCTTCCAAGAGGCCGTGCTCTTGCTCCGGCATTTCGCTGTGAATCAGGCCGCGCCCAGCCGTCATCCACTGCACACCGCCGGTGCTGATAAGCCCTTCGTGGCCTGCGCTGTCGCGGTGGCGCATACGCCCGGCCACCATGTAGGTCACGGTCTCAAAGCCCCGGTGCGGATGCTCGGGAAAGCCCGCGATGTAATCGTCCGGCCGGTCGCTGGCAAAGTGGTCCAGCATTAAAAATGGATCCAGTCGTTGCTGCAAATTGGCCGCGAGCACCCGCGTGAGCTTGACGCCCGCGCCGTCTTGGGTGGGCTGCCCGCTCACTAAACGCTCCACCCGGCGCGGCTGCTGCAAGCCGCTGGTGTCAGGCGACGGCATAGCCCTCCTCCGCCATCGCGTGCGCCAGTGCTTCGCGCGGCTGGCTGGAGTCGATTTCGACCCAGTTTTTCAGGCGGTCTATTTGCACCTGCGCCTGCGCGTCAAGCTGCTGAACGGCTTGCCGCACCGCCTGCTCGCAATGGCCGCATGTCATGCCCTTTACCTCAAAGCTTTGCTTCATCGCCCACTCCTGGTGTACAAGCCAAGCATGGTAGTCCAATCCATTTCTTCCATGAACACGCCCGCGCCACCGGTGCAGACGCTCAACATCGACATTGACGGCATGACTTGCGCCTCTTGCGTGGGGCGGGTCGAACGTGCACTCAAAAAAGTGCCGGGCGTGCAAGACGTGAGCGTCAATCTGGCCACGGAGTCTGCCCGTGTGCATCACAGCTTGGCGCCCGGGCAGGAACCCTTGCTGCTGCGCGCGGTGCGTGCCGCAGGCTATCAGCCGCGCCTGCCCGAGGCGGCACCCGGCCAGGCGGCACCCAGCCCCTGGGCGGGTTTTGCGCCGGTGGCGCTGGGCTTGGCTTTATCGCTACCGCTGCTGCTGCCCATGGTGCTGGGCTGGTTCGGTGTGCACTGGATGCTGGCCGCCTGGGCGCAGTTTGCCCTGGCCACCCCGGTGCAGTTTGTGCTGGGCGCGCGTTTTTACCGGGCCGGCTGGGCGGCGCTCCAGGCGGGCAGCGGCAACATGGACCTGCTGGTGGCACTGGGAACCAGCGCGGCCTGGGCCTTGTCGGTCTGGCTCTGGCTGAGCGCGCCTGCGGGCGCCATGGTGCACCTGTACTTTGAAAGTGCCGCCGTGGTGGTGAGCCTGGTGCTGCTGGGTAAATGGCTGGAGGCGCGTGCCAAGCGCGAGGCCAGCGCCGCTATTCGCGCGCTGCATGCGCTGCGACCCGAGCGCGTGCGCTGGCTGGGCCCCAACGGCGAGCAAGAGGTGCCGCTGGCCGAGGCGTTGGTGGGCGACACGCTGGCGCTGCGACCCGGCGAGCGCATTGCGCTCGATGGCGTGGTGCTGGAGGGGCGCAGCCAGGTGGATGAGTCCATGCTGACTGGCGAGCCCATACCGGTGGCCAAAGACCCAGGCGCTGCGCTGACGGGGGGCAGCATCAATGGCGATGGGCGTTTGCTGATGCGGGTGACGGCGGTGGGCGCACAGACGGTGCTGGCGCACATCATCGGCTTGGTGGACGACGCGCAGGCCGCCAAGGCGCCTGTGCAACGCCTGGTGGACCGGGTGGCGGCAGTGTTTGTGCCGGTGGTGCTGGTCATAGCCCTGCTCACCTGGGGTGGCTGGTGGTGGAGCGGCCACCCGCTGGCGCTGGCAGTCATGCATGCGGTCACGGTGCTGGTAATTGCCTGCCCTTGTGCGCTGGGGCTGGCCACGCCGGCGGCCATCATGGCGGGCACCGGTTTGGCGGCGCGCCAGGGTATTTTGATAAAGGACGTGCAGGCGCTGGAGATCGCGCACCGGGTCGATACGGTGGTGTTTGACAAAACCGGCACGCTCACGCAGGGCCATCCCCGTTTGCTGGCGTTGCGTGCGCGCGCGCCCTGGGGCGAGGCGCAGGCCCTGCAAATCGCCGCCAGCCTGCAAAGCGGCAGTGAGCACCCACTGGCGCGTGCCGTTTTGACAGCCGCCAGCGAGAAAGGGTTGGCCTTACTGCCCTGCCTGGCCTTGCAAGCCGTGCCGGGGCGCGGCGTGCAGGGCCAAGTGGCGCAAGCAGATTACCGTCTGGGCAGCCTGCGCTGGTGGCAAGAAACCGATGCCGCCCAGGCCGCGCAGCGCACCAACGAATGGGCGGCGCTGCCCGCAGGCGCCACCCTGGCTTGCCTGGTGCACATGCCCGCTACCGGCGCGCCTGTGCTGTGCGCCGTGCTGGCTTTTGGCGACGAGCCCAAGCCTCATGCGCAGGCGGCGTTGGCGGCTTTGCGCGCGCGTGGGCTGCGTGTGCGCATGATCTCCGGCGATAACTGGGATGCAGCCCGAGCCATGGGCGCGCGTTTGGGGCTCAAGCCCGAAGAGGTGATGGCCGAGGTCTTGCCCGCTGACAAGGCCGCAGCCGTAGCGGCTTTGCGTCAGGGCGGCCACACGGTGGCCATGGTGGGCGACGGCGTGAACGACGCCCCGGCGCTGGCTGCGGCCGATGTGGGTATGGCTATGGGTAGCGGTACCGATGTGGCCATGCACGCGGCGGGCATCACCCTGATGCGTGGCGACTTGCTACTGGTTGAGCGCGCGCTGGACATTTCGCGCCGCACCCTGGCCAAGATACGGCAAAACCTGTTCTGGGCCTTTGCCTACAACGTGCTGGGTCTGCCGCTGGCGGCTTTCGGTATCTTGAGCCCGGTGATGGCCGGTGCGGCCATGGCGCTTAGCTCGGTGAGTGTGATGGCCAATGCCTTGCTGCTGGCAAGGCACCAGCAAGCACACCCGTGTGCTCAGCCGCCCTCCTGAGCGGCTGGGGCGGCGGTCTCGGCGGCCGCCTCCTCACGCCCAAACCAGGCGACATAGAGCACAGGCAACACCAACAGGGTGAGCAGGGTGGCGGTGAACAGGCCGCCAATGACCACGATGGCCAGCGGGCGCTGGGTTTCGGAGCCAATCTCATGCGACAAGGCCATGGGCAGCAGGCCCAGTGCGGCCAGCAGCGCCGTCATCAGCACCGTGCGCAGGCGCTGCATAGAGCCCAGCTTGACGGCGGCCAGCACGCTGTGCCCAGCCGCGCGCAACTGGCCAAACACCGACAGCATGACCACGCCATTGAGCACGGCCTGGCCGCTCAAGGCGATAAAGCCGATGGCCGCCGATACCGAGAGCGGAATGGCAAATGCCCACAGCGCCAGAAAGCCGCCTACCAGCGCCAGCGGCACGTTGATGAGAATCAGCGCGGCTGATTTCAAGGATCCGAACGCGTCAAACAGCAGCACAAAGATCAGCAGCAGCGAAATCGGCACCACCACGGTTAGGCGCTTCATCGCCCGCTCCTGGTTCTCAAACTCGCCCGACCAGTTCACCGCATAGTTTTCGGGCACGCTCACATGCGCTTGGACGCGCGCCTTCATATCAGCGACCACCGAGCCCATGTCGCGGTCTTTGATGAAGATGCCGATGGCCATGGTGCGCCGCCCCGCCTCGCGCGCAATGTTCATCGCCCCCGTGGTTTCGCGTAGGGTGGCGACGTTGGCCAGTTGGGTGTAGCCGCCGTCAGGAGTGGGGATCAGGGTTTGCGGCAGGCTGGCAATGGCGCGCCGGTGTTCGGGCAGGCGCACGGCCACGGCAAATTTGCGTTCGCCTTCCCACAGGTAGGTGGCGGCCTTGCCGCCCAACGCGGCTTCGATCACGTCCTGGATGTCTTGTACATTTAGCCCCAGGCGGGCGGCACGGGCGCGGTCGATGTCAATGACCAGTTGCGGCAGCTCGCCCAGGCGGTCGATTTCGGCGCGAAACACCCCTTGCACTTGCTTCACTTCGCGCTCGATCTCCTGCGTGAGGCGCTTTAACTCGCTCAAGTCATCACCGGCAACTTTGATGACGATCTGGCCGTCTATTTGCGAAATAGACTCCAGCACGTTGTCGCGTATAGGCTGTGAAAAGCTGGGTTCCATGCCGGGAATGGCCGATACCTGCTTGTCCATCGCGTCGATCAACTGCTCGCGCGTGAGGCCCTGGCGCCACTGCTCTTGGGCTTTGATATCAACAAAAATCTCCCCCATGCTGATGGTCTTGGGGTCGGTGCCGTCTTCAGGCTGCCCGGCTTTGGAGACCGCCGTTCGCACCTCGGGAACCTTGAGCAGCGCTTGGCGTGCCGTGTGCAGGATGCGTGTGGCCTCCTCGTTGGACACGCTAGCGGGCAGACGCAGATTGACCCAGATCGTGCCCTCATTCAATTCCGGTAAAAACTCCGATCCCAGCCGGGAGGCGGCCAGCACGGATAGGCCAAACGCAGCCAGCGCCAGCACCACCACCTGGCGGCGGTGTAACAAGGCCCAAGCGAGTATGGGGTGGTAGATGCGTTTGCACAGCACCACCAGCCGGTTGTCGCCATGGGGAATCTTGCGCCGCAGCATCCAATAGGCCAACAGTGGCACCAGGGTGAGCGAGAACACCAGGGAGCCGATGAGGGCGGTGGTGACGGATAAGGCCATGGGCTGGAAGATGCGCCCTTCGTGCCGCTGCAAAGCAAAGATGGGAATGTGCGCGGCAATGATGATGAGCATGGAAAACAGGGTAGGCCGCCCCACCTCGTTGGCCGCCTCGATGATGACTGCGCGCCGTTCATCCGGGCGCATGCCCTCGCCCCGCTGCCCCCGATCCGCTAGGCGGTGCATGATGTTTTCGATGACGATCACGGCCCCATCCACGATGATGCCGAAGTCCATCGCGCCCAAGCTGAGCAAATTGGCCGGCACGCCCATGATCTTCAGGCCCAAAAACGTGGCCAGCAGCGCCAGCGGAATCACCACCACCACGGCCAAGCTGGCGCGCAGGTTGGACAAAAACAGGTATAGCACCAGCGACACCAGCAAAGCGCCTTCCACCAGGTTGCGAAACACGGTGGACAGGGTTTTGGCCATGAGCCAGGTGCGGTCGTAAAACGGCACGATTTGCACCCCCGGCGGTAGGCCGCGCGCATTCAGGCTGGCTATCTTCTCCTTCACGCCCTTGAGCACCTCGCTGGGGTTCTCGCCCTTGCGCATAACGACGATGCCGGTCACCACATCGTCGTCGTTGTCTTGGCCCACCGTGCCCAAGCGCGGCACGGCACCAATCTGTATCTGTGCCAGGTCGCGAATCAAAATCGGCGTGCCGTTGCGCGACGCCACGACGATGCTGCCAATGTCGTCGGCGGAGCGCAGCAGGCCGATGCCGCGAATCGCGTACTGCTGCGCGCCCTGTGCCACGTAGCTGCCGCCCGCATTCGAGTTGCCCCGGCCCAAGGCATCAAGCAGATGCTGGAAGGTGAGCTTGTAGGCACGTAGTTTTTCCAGATCGGGCTGCACTTCGTATTGCTTGATAAAGCCGCCCATGGCCACCACGTCAGCCACGCCAGGCACCTGGCGCAGGCTGCGCTCCACCACCCAGTCTTCCAGGGTTCGCAGCTCGGTGGTGGTTTGCCCAGCGCCGCGCACCCGGTAGCGCATGATTTCGCCCACCGGCGTGGCATTGGGCGCGATGTCCGCCTCCACCCCTTGCGGCAGGTCGATGCCGCGCAGGCGCTCGTTGACTTGCTGGCGCGCCAGGTTCACATTCACCTGGTCGTCATAGGTCACCACGGTAAAGCTCAGGCCAAACTGGGTATGCGAGAACACGCGGATGGCGTTGGGCAAGCCCGACAAAGCCACCTCAATCGGCAGTGTGACCTGTTTTTCCACCTCCTCCGCCGCGCGCCCGGGAAACAGCGCAATCACCGTTACCTGGGTATCGGTGACATCGGGAAAGGCTTCCACCGACAGGCTTTTGAAAGCCACCACACCGGCAATGGCAAACAGCAGCGTGCCCAGCATGATGAACAGCGGCTGGTGCAGCGCATAGTGAATCAGCCGCTTCATGGTGCTGCCACCGGCTGCTTAACCGCCGCGGCCTCTGGGGGCGCCATGGCCTCGCTCGCCCCTGCGCGCGCAATGCCGAATTCGCGCGCCAGCAGCAAGGCGTTGCTGCTGACCACCTGTTCGCCCACCTCTAGCCCGCGCGACACCACAATCTCGCGGGGGCCGCTATAGCCCAGGCTGACCGGGCGCGATTCAAACACGCCGGGCTGGGTGTGTACAAACACCACATGCTGGGTGCCGCTGAGCGTAACGGCCGATGCGGGCACCATCACGCCTGGGCCCAGGCTGCGCTGTATGCGGGCCGTGGCCAGCATCTCGGCCTTTAGGCGCCGCTCGGGGTTGGCTACTGCGCCGCGAATTTTGATGGTGCGCGTGCCCGGGTCTATGAAGTCGGCGGCGGCGGTGACGCGCCCGGTAAAGGTCTGTCCCGGCAGGCTGGGTATCACCAGCTCAAAGCCCACGCCGGGGCGCAGGGTATCGACTTCGGTTTCGCGTGCGTCGATTTGCACCCACAAGGAGCCGGGGTCGGTCACTACAAACAGCGCCGGTGAGCCCGGGCCGGATTGATCCGGGCGTAGCTCTTGGCCGGGGTTGAGGTTGCGCTCCACCACCACGCCGGCTATCTGGCTCACCACATGGAGTTGTTGGTCGATTTGGCTACCCGCGCCGTACAACTGCGTGCGCGCCAGCGCCCGTTGCACTTCGGCTTGGGCGCGTGCGGCGTCGGTTTCGGCCTGCTCCAAGTCTTTGCGCGCCACGATGCCGGCCTCAAACAGTTCGCGCTGGCGCCGCAAGGCTTTTTCGGTGTTGCGCGCATCGGCCTGGGCTTTAGCCGTGTCGGCCTGTGCCATACCAAAGTCGGGCGACGCCAATTGCGCCAGCGCTTGCCCGGCCTTGACCGCTTGCCCCACGTCGGCCCGAATAGCGGTGACACGCCCGGCAAACGCGGGGTAGATACGCTGCGTGCGCGCCTCGTCCCACACCAAACGTGCGGGCAGCTCCACGGTCATCGTTTGGCCCGGCTTGGCGGGCGTTAAACCCAACAAGGCCAGATGCGGATGCCCGGCGGGAAAGCGCAGTTGCTGCCCCTGTAGGATGGGTTGTGGCGTTGGCTGCGCAGGCGGTGTACCCGGGTTGCAGGCGGCTAACAAGCCGGTGAGCAGCAGGCCCCATAGGCGCGGCGAAAGAACAGGGTTGGAGGGTGTCATGGTGTGGCCGTTCTCAGTTGCCAGGCCAGCGTGGCCTTGGCGTGGTCAGTGCGAGCGCTCAAGCCCTCGATCAGGGTGGCGCGCAAGGTGCGTCGCGCGTCTAGCAGGTCGCCAAGCGGCAAGGCGCCTTTTTGGTAAGCCAACTCAGCCCGTTCGGCCACGCTGCGCGCGCGCGGCAAAATCTCCTGGGTGTAGCGTTGCGCCCGGGCTGCCGCGCTGGCGAGTGTGTGGTACAGGCTTTGCAGCTCCAGCCGTGCCAGTCGCCGGGTTTTTTCCAGCACGTCTTCGGCTTGCGCCACAGCCGCTTGGGCGCGGGTGATTTCGCCGTCTTGGTTGTAGCCGCCCCATAGGCCTTGTAAGGGCACTTGCAGGCGCAACTCCAGCAGTCGCGTCGACGTGCCGGGGTAATGGTCTAGTGAAGCCCCCCAAGTCAGGTCGGCATGGCGTTGCGCCAAGGCTGTTTCCAAGGCCGATTGGGCCGCAGCCAAGCGAAGCGTGGCGGCTTGCACATCGGCGCGTGTTTGGGCGGCGGCGTCCCAGGCCGAGGGCGCGACGGTGGGCTGTACCGACGGCCAGTCGGCTTGGACGCGCAGATAGTCCGGGGCGTCGTTGCGGCCCAGCAGGGCTGCCAGCGTCAGTTGGGCGCGTTTTGCGTCTAGCGCGGCGCTTTGCAGGTCGGCCTCGGCGCGTTGCGCTTCAATTTCGGTGCGCGCGGCGTCCTGTACCGCCAAATCACCCGCCTGAACCCGCTTCGCTGCGCTATCTGCCAGCGCGCGGGCGCTGCGGGCGATGGCGCTTACCTCTTGGGCACGTTCCTGCGCGCCGAGCAGGTCGTAGAAGCTGGCGGAAGTGGCCAGTTGTTGCTGTATCCGGATTTCATCTAGGTCGGATTGGGCGGCCCGTGCGCTGCTTTGTGCCGCTTGTGTACGCAGCACGCGCTTGTTGCCACGCTCCCACACCCAGTCCAAGCCGATGGACTTGTCGATGCGTTTGTTGCCCAGCACACTGCCGCCGCCGATACCGTTTTGCAAGTCCATCTGGCTGAGTTTGGAGCTCAGCACCGGATACGGCGCGCGGTCTGCGGCTTGTACGTCGCCCTGGGCCGCCTCTAGCGCGCGGCGCGCCAGCGACACGTCCAGGTTGTCTTGCGCCGCTTTCAAAGCCTCGCCTAAGCTCAGTTCGCGCACATAGCGGCGCTGTGCGCTGGCCGTTGCGTCGGCGTCGGATGGAGCGGGCGCAGGCTCGTTCCCGGTGCTGCTTTGGGCCATGGCAGCCAGGGCGCACAGCCCGCCCGCAAAAATGACCATGTGTCGTATGCTCATGAGCCGTTTATCGCCGATCAAGCCTGACTAAGAACTGACCCGCATGCGCATACTGCTGGTGGAAGACGATGAGGTGCTGCACCGTGTCATGGCCGAAAGCCTGGGCCAGCGGGGCCACCGCGTGGATGGTGCGCGCAACCTGGCGCAGGCGCGCCATTGGTGGCGGGTACAGGCGTTTGACGCGGTGCTGCTGGACTTGAGCCTGCCCGACGGCAGCGGCCTGTCTGCCTTGCGCGAGGCGCGCAAACGTGGCGACCGAACCCCGGTGCTGGTGTTGACCGCGCGCAATCGCACCGAGGAGCGCATCGCAGGGCTGGACGCTGGCGCGGACGATTATTTGGGCAAACCTTTTGAGCTGGCCGAGGTGGACGCGCGTTTGCGCGCCTTGGTGCGCCGCGCCTTGGGTGCTGACGACGCGGCGACCGTGGGCCACCTGTGCTTGGATCGCAAGGCGCGGCGTTTTTTTGTTGGCGTGGAGGGCGCACAGCACGTGCCGCTGGAATTGCCCGCGCGCGAATTTGAGGTGCTGTGGGAGTTGATGACGCCGCCAGGCCGGGTCGTGAGCAAGCGCAATCTGTCGGAAAAACTCTCGGGCCTGGACGAGGCCCTGG
>Ga0136644_10001482_pt1 | contig 18598 bp, 12 predicted proteins | sample C_130820_EF_Meta_FD_94780 | JGI IMG/M metagenome (GOLD analysis project Ga0136644, IMG submission 94780) | Freshwater microbial communities from Lake Croche, Canada to study carbon cycling - C_130820_EF_MetaG (v2) (version 2) | ecosystem: Environmental > Aquatic > Freshwater > Lake | place... | reverse complement strand
TGTCGGCGGCAGAGGCTTGGGCGGAGGGATCGGGGGAGGCGGCTGCGGCGGTGTCGGCGGCGGCGAAGGCGGCCGCGGCGGAGGGCTCGGCGGCGGCTGCGGGCTCGGCGGCATTGGCTTGGGCGGCGGTGAGGGCGGAGGATTTGGAGGACCCGGCGGCGGCGGAGGTGAAGGTGGTCTGTACGGATTCGGAGGAGGACGCGGCGGCGGCGGCGGCGGCAGAGCCACCGTTGCGCTGGTTGCCGTGGTCAGCGCTCCGCCCTTGGGATCTCTCAGGTTTGCCAACAAGGCTGTCTGATTCACGCCCTGAAACGCGGCCAAAGAACCGTTTGTCGCGTTCCCGCAGAACGCAACGCCATAGACAGCCTGTGTCTTGTTTGGGAACGACGAGGTGTACGTCACAGACACGTTCTGGTAGTCGCAAGACAGAGTTTGGCATATGCCGTAGGCAATGGCCCAGCCGACCTGACCGTCGACGCGCGTCAGCCCGGTTGCCATGGCAAGGGCCATGAACGTCACGTTTGCACGGGACGGCCCGTAGGTGAGGGTGAGCGGCCACGGTTGATTGCAGCTCGAACCCGCGTTGGGCGCCAGGCAGCCGTTAGAGCCGCACGCCGCGGCGGCTGCGTGCAGGAGAGACAGCAGGACGAGACCACGCATGCGTATGATTTAAAAAGTCCATATATACACCTCAGCGGCTGGCGTCTCTCTTGCGCTTGGCGTCGATCAGCGCCGCGTGCACCTTGGTCGCCGCGAGGAGGAGCTTCACGTTCTCCGCGTTCACCTTGACGACGCCGTCGCGCTTAAGAGCCGTCTGCGTGCGCAGGAACTCGATGGTGGCGTTCACGGACGCGATGGCCTGCTCGAGTCAGCTCAACTGTCTGATGGAAATCAGAACAGTTCGCACCTGGTCAGCCTGTCTCTCGTGGCCCTTGTAAATGTAGTTGTAGATGGACCGGCGCGACCAGGGCGGCATGCCCTCTATTCCCCTTCGGATGCGGTCCTCGTAGAACTCGTGCACCATGTTGACCGTGTCCACGGGCAGCGTGTCCGTGTCCAGGCACCTGTCGATCAGCTTCTTCACCTCGTCAAAGACGTGCGCCACGGTTGCGCCCGTGAGGCCCGCGTCAGACGCCATGAATATGCTGGGGAAGGAGACGCCCGGCTCGTCGTCCTCCGGGTAGGCCGGCTCGTCGAACGGGTTGCGCGCCGGCTCGTCCGCGGGGAAGCTCTGCGTCTCGGGACCGAAGAGGCTCGCATCCTCTTCACGTAGGTCGTCCATGTTTGTCAAAACGAAGCCGCATTTATACCGCTCTCAGGCGCAGCATACTTACTCCCGATAACAATCCCAGCGATGCGTTGGCTGATCTTGCTCGCCCTGGTGGCCACGGCCTGCGCGGCGCGCGAGTACCCGTACGGCGAGGAGTTCAACCCGCTCAACCTGACCAAGCGAGAGGTTCACTTCGGCTTCAAGGCACCCAACATCACGTGGACGAACAAAGACTGGGTGAAGCGTTTTTTTTAGCAGCTTATATGTGGCCGATGCGGGCTAGGCTAAATGTCATCGTACCGCGGCAGCCGCTTCGGAGCGGATGAGCCCCAGGAGAAACGGCACAGGTTGAGCACAGCCCGACAATATTTTCAAGGCAAAGTCAGGGATTTGATCGTGACCAAGGGTGCTGAGGGCGGTGTGCAGATCTGGGACGCACTGTTCATCATCTTCGTGTCCATCATTTCGTTTACGTTCACCTTCGAAGCGGCAACCTACTACCGCGCCTTTGGCAGCGACGTCAAGCCAAGGCAGTCAACAGAGAAACTGTGGGCCACTCTGTATGCCTGTGCAAGTTTCCAGGTGGTGCTGCTCATCGTGCTTGGCCTCCGAGGCATCACCTTCAGAAAGTTTTTCAAGTATGTCATCGTACAGTGGGTCATCCTGTCGCACATCATCCTGCCAAACCTGCTGATCACCTCGCTCTGGGCCGCGCAAGTCATGCGCGACAGCATGCAGCCGCTCGTCGGCAGCTCAGTCGCCTTTGGCGCCTCCTCCAAGGTGAACAGCCACCTGCAGAAGGCGTACGTCTTCCACACCGTCGCCATGGTGTTCTCCAACCTGTTCAGCGCATACTGCTACGCGGTGCTGTTCTCGAACAGCGAGTCGCTGCCAAGCGTGTCATCACCCAACATTCCTTCCACTGAGGTTACAGCTTAAGGTCACGCATGAAAAGTGTTATAAAAGCCTCGCCTGCACATATGTCGATGTCGGAATGGAAGTCTTCGCTTTTCCCGTCCCTGCCGTTCACGGCGCGTCTCGCGCTCGTAAACGTCGCGCTCTGCTTCCTCGAGTACACGTTCACCGTCTGGCTCGTTGGCTACGAGGGCACACCCCACTACGTGCGCCGCGTGCTCGACGGCTACCTCACCGTGCCGCTCTACGCCATCCTCCCCACGGTTGCCGAGCTGGTGCTGCCGTGGACGCGGTGCTATGATGAGATTGCCGAGGTAAGAAAGTTTTAGTAAAACTTAGAAATTGCTGACGCGCTGCGGGGGTATGGGGGCGCCGCCACCACCAGGTTGGCTGGCCTACCTACGTGCTGCACTCGTTGAGCTTCGTGGTTTTTGCACAGATCATCTCGTCTTCGCTGCGCGCGGACACCTACGACTGGGCCGCACAGCTGGCGGGCTGCCTGGCGACGCTCCTGGCAGTGCCCGTCCACTTTGCAACGTTCGAAACGTTTGTGCTTTTCCAAGGCATCTGGTTCATGTACAAGGGGTTCTGAAGAGCGGCGCGGCGCGGTAGGTTGCGATGCCCTGGGTCATGAGGCCGCACCCGACGGCGAGCAAGGCGCCCGAGGCGCTGTCGTTGAACGCGGACATCGTCGCCAGGATGAAGCCGATGTAGTAGTGATGCACGTGGATCGGGCGCTGCTTGGTGGCAACGCACACCTGTGCCAAGACGAAGCACCCGACGCCGAACCGCGAGGCAAAATACGCAGTGCATGCGCGCAGCTCCAGCTTGCACGCAGATACCACGGTCAAACCAAACAAGATGCACGTGCACCCAAAAGCAAGCCCGAGGACAGCCCAGGCGACGGGTCCCCACGGGCTGACCATGCTGACGTCGAGCCCGTGGACCTCGTTGAGTGCCCCGAAAAAGGTTGACACGACCAGGAAGACGAGCGGCCAGGCTGAGCACGACAGCCACTCGAATCTGGTGGCATCGTGCACTCTTGTAAGCCAGAAGAGCACGGCGCCCAGAAGGTACACGGCGGCGAGGTCGCTGACCACGGCCTGCGCATCCGCGGGCAGCGCGTCGGAGGGGAAGCCCAAGTGGATGGACGTGCGCGTCAACCCGTAGCCCGCGGTGAGCCACGCCAGGAACGCGGCCAGGCGCGACAGCTGGGCGAACTCGTCATCCATGACAGGGCGAGGCGTGCGCGCCTCAAATGAAATCAGCCTGCGTCAACGAGAGGACGCCCAACTTAGCCTCGTAGCCGTCGTCTTCGTGAAAGCTGGTACCAATGAGGTAACCCGTCCATATGATTACATATCGGCAGACGCTTATAGGAACCGCCAGTAACTCCCCGAGGCCGTGCCGCATTCGGACAGGCGCTTAAGTATCGTCTCAACCACGTCCCAGCACAGGAGCCGCCCCTGCGGGTGGCTGGCCAGGCACTTGAGGAACTCCTGTACGGCCCGCACGGCCCAGGGGCGCATCACCCGCAGGTGGGTCGCCGTGGACCACGCGAGCGGGTGCGACCACGCCACCCGCTCGGCTGCAGCCATGTGGGCCACGGACTGCATGGAGTGGTCCGAGGCGCTGTGTGCGACGTGCGTCACGGGGCCGCGCAGCCAGGGCCACATGGCGGAGTCGTTGGCACCCACGAACCGCGCCTCGACGTAGTCCAGCGACACGGAGCGCACGTACGCAGGGGCACACGAAAGCAAAGATTCAGTGTCGTGCTGCAGCGTGTAGACGACGAAGGAGACGAATTCGCGGTCGACTTGGCCGTCGGTGCGGTAGTGCGACGTCGCCGGCGGCTGCAGCGCCCGCATCGCCAGCCAGCACGCGCGGCAAAAGTCAGCCAGGCTGACAGCCTCGGCAACGAACCGCTGGACCGTGTCGAAGCCCAGGTGGCGCACCGTGGTCAGGTCGCGCGGCACGCTGGCGAACCCGGAGCGCATGGCGCTGTGAAGCGTTGGGAACGTCGCGAAGCACACGTTCTGATGCGCCGCGGGGAGCGCCGACATCGCCGCCTTGATGATGTGGCTGTTGAAGTGGCGCTCGCGGCGCAGGTCCAGCAGCAGGCGGGTGTGGCGCCTGCGCGCCGCAAGCGCCTCGCGCGCGACGTCGTCGACGTCCTTGCTGTATGCGAGGAAGGTTTCGCGCGCGCCCGCCACCAGCCGGATGAGCTTGGGCCCGAGGTTCAGCCGGCCCTCGCGGTCGAGCTGGTTGTACAGCGTGCGCACGTTTATGAGCTCGTACTCTGAGCGGCAGGCTGCCGACCCGCAGAGGCGCAGGCCGTCGCGCCGGCGCTTGCGCACACCCCGACGCGCGCCGCACCCTGGACACGGCGTACGCGGGGGCATTCGAGCGAAGCTTTTCATAAAACATTTGAACTGAAGGTGGCCTTTTTTCAAAAGCTTACGGGTATTTGTTGTGGTGAAGCTTTTTTCAAGAGCTCAGAATGAGCCGGCGCAAGCCCGCGCGCGACCATGTCATCGACATGCCGCCCCTCCCCGTGCGGACGCCTCGGTCCAATGCCCTGATGTGCTGCGTGCTCTTTCTGTGCGTAATACTCTGCCTGCGCATGCCTGAGCCGCACGTCAATGCGGCGTGCGCAGTCGCGCAGCCTTGGAACGCGCCTGCCTTTGAGCGGCGCGGCTACTCGGTCTGGCTCACCAACGCGACTGGGGCGCTGGCGGCGGTGAACGAGTTCCTCGCGTCGAAGCCGCTATGCACACACGTTGTCTTGGGCCTGCATGGCGTGCCACTGGCAGACGCCGTGGCTGCGCCGCGGCCAGGCGAGTGGCACGGCCTCTACGACGCGCGGGTGAAGCTGGAGACTGTTCCTGACATGTCCGCGCGCTTCACCTACAAGTCTTTCGCCGAGGTGCCGCGCCCGCTGGCGTCGCCCGCGGTTGTGGCCATGTCCACGCTGCGCCGGCTCGCAGCCGCGTGGACAGCGATCCACGAGCGCATGCTGGCTGACCGGGAGACGGAGCTGCTGTGGGGCGACCTGCGCGAGGGCTACGCGCTGGGCTTCGCCATGGCGCACCTCGACGTGCAGCTGGTGCGGTCCGTGCCCAGCGTGCCCGCGGACGCGTTCGACCGCGCGCTGGTGGTGCGCTTCGACCCAGCGCTCAGGCTGCACAACGGAAACGCGGCCTGGAGCGGGTGTCCGCCTCCGCTGTGGGCGCAGGGCGAACGGACGGGCGAGGGGGCGGCTGTGAGCGCAGCGCAGCATGGGGGCATCGAACGGGCGTGCAAAGAACTTTAAGTAAATTACAGACATGCGTTGTTAATTTTGTTGGCGGTATGGGCACCTGGATACGAATGCTGGCTTGGTTGGTGGGGCTTCACATGTTTCGTTAAGTTTTTTGAATATATCAACACGGTTAGCCAGCAACCATGGTGCTGTCAATTCGGAAAGAGAACATGTTAGGTCTGCACTAAAATAGTATGGATACATGAGATCGCAGCAACTTGGCACTAGAGAAATACCCGGTGGAAACGGAGGTTGCGGCGGGATGGCTTGTCCTGACGGAGGTGGAACAGAGTGAGGCAACGGAGGAAAGGGTGACGGTGACATGACATAGCCTGGTGGCAAAATTGGCAAAGGTGGCAAAGGTGGCAAAGGTGGCAAAGGTGGCTGTGTTAAACCTAAATACGCTGTTTTAAAATATGTTGCAAGTTCAAATTTTGTTGAATTGTTGCAACTTGAATAATTCGTTATGTTGGCTGCAACATTTGCATTAATTGAACTCCATGATTTAGATGTCCATCCAATCGTACTGTTGAATAGGTTACAGACTAATAGTAGGGTCACCGCTGGTGGAGGAGATGGTCCTGGTGGGGGAAATGGTGGCAATGGTGGCGGTGGTGGTGAAGGAATTTGTTTTGCCTTAGCACAAATACCGCTCCCTGTGAAGTGCCCTATAAGACAAACTACAGCGAAAAAAAGAATAAAGAACAATCCAATTTGACAAAAAACGTTAGATGCGAAGCTGTGAGCTCTTACCGGATCATTTTTTTGTAACCAGCAGCAGAGTTTGCATAATAGATTCCACCATTTACAAACCCCTGGTCCGCAAGTTTCTGGCGAAGGTTGAGGCTGCGGAGGTTGAGGCGGCGGAGGTTGAGGCGGCGGAGGTTGAGGCGGCGGAGGTTGAGGCGGCGGAGGTTGAGGCGGCGGAGGTTGAGGCGGCTGAGGTTGAGGCGGCGGAGGTGAATGCGGCGGAGGTGAATGCGGAGGTGGATGCGGTGATGGATCTGGTGACGGATCTGGTGACGGATCTGGTGATGGATCTGGTGACGGTGAGGGAGATGGTTTATTATTGCAGTCATTAGAACCTAGTTGTTGCAAAAGGTTTGCACCTCGTGTGCCTGTAAATTGGCGTGGAGGAATTTGGGGTTTAGCAATAGGTCTTGCACTGCCCCAAGACGGAACGAAAGTAGTCCATTTGCTTAGTTGTCCCCAACCTGGTTGTTCACCCTTCATTAGAATGTGACATGTGCTTTCTCCTAACACTCGAGTGTTAAAAGCAGATAACTGATATTGAAAATCGACTGAAGAAAAAATTGGATAACAGTGTAATCCGAAAAAATACGGGAGGGTTTCATTTGAGTTAGATATATTGAATGTTGCCTCTTTCCAAGAGAGATTTGCAAATCCCAGAGTGGAGTAGATGTTACATGCACTGCAGTCGGTATTATCTGCAAAGTAAAGGCCGACATCAACAGTGTCCGTCCCATAACATGAAATGGTGTTGTTGTCTACTCTCACGTATGGTTCTGTATAGTGTTCAATTTGAAAAGACCATACAAAGTTTACAACTTGCGTACTACTGGGTGAACCCATAGTGAGCTGGTTCAACATATTAAAAGTGAGTTCTGGTTGATAACCGTAGTCATTCTGGTGTTGGTTAAGCCAATCAGAATAAATGTCCAAAAGAAGTGTGTTCGTGGACAGAGGACGTCCAAAAACATCGAAAATAGCGTAACTACCGTGGCCAAGCTTTGTATTTTCAATTGAAAGTGATGAGACGTCTAGAATAAACCACGGTTCGTTTGAATCGCCTGTGAACTCTGCAAACGTTATGTTTGGAGTCAAGTATAGATCTCGGTTATACGATGGGCGAGAGACACGTATCTTTGCAAGAATGCCGTAACAGCTGGTCACGTTCCACACAGTTCGGTTTACCCTTATGGGGCAAGTAGCATTTCGAACATCAGTCAACTCAAACCATGAAAGTTCAGGTACGTTATCGATTGGTGCAAGCACAGGACATGGGAAAGACGACCCACACGTGATATGATCGAGTGTGATTGGCGCTTTAGAAAATGGTTTGTATATTGTATACGTGGTATTCGAAAAAAGGGTGGTTTGAGTGGCCGCAAAGGTGGGCAGGGCGGTCGTATTTAAATGCATCATGGGTGGCTTTTGCTCTGCAAAGTAGGTGACTGCAAACTCGTTTGGTATGGCAGCTTTGTCTCGGTTGCAACTCTCCAAGGTGAGCGTGTAACACAACTCCAAGTCTGTGTCGATTGTGAATCCGTCGCAGGGGAATCTGTCTTGGTTGTCACATGCCTGTGCACACATGTAGAGCATCGAATTCTCGACAATCTCCCTGGGATTTGTAATCGTCGGATCTTTTAAAATCGATACGATGAACCCACCCCCGTCAAAATAATACCCGCGAAGCCTGGTCTCTTTCGTGTATGGGTTATCATTTTGATCAGTCTTGTTGGTGCTTGAAACAACTAAACTTGTCCAGTAAAAGCTTCTGTAATAGCGCAGATTTTCCGGATCAACCGTGCACACGAGCTGCGTTTTATCGTACCACAGGTTGTACTTTCCAAACGTCGAGATGTCGTGCGGACGAACATCTGACGATGTCGTTGACGACGTCAATGCAGGGAAATCTGTCGACCCTGGGATTTCCGGAAGGGGTGGCGGAGGAACGACGGATGGAAAAACGAGAGCAGTGAGCACATTCGGTATGTTTGGATACACCATCATGGCCCGGTCGCCGTACGTGTTCGGATGAAAATAATAGCGCCATGGCATGGTGATGCCTGGGCCCTGACGCGTGCAATCCAAGCCGGCATCGAGATGCGGTCCTTTGATGCGGTAAAGGTTGGTTCCTAGAACCTGGTCGACTGAATGGAAGGTGTTCAGGCGACTGCACTCGCCGCTCGCACCCTGTATCTGAACCGTCTGCCCAGCACGCAGGATGTGGGGATACGTCGTTTTCACGTGAATGTAAGAAAACGTGTTGCGGTGATCAACGTAAAGCATTTCGTTCGTCGTGTTCCAGAAGTGCAAGCTCTGTTCATCAAAATGATCAACACAGTTATACGTCGGCTCGGTCTCGTTGGCACACGTGTACGCATAGAATACAACCTTGTAGCTTCCGCCCGTGTATTTTACAACGTTGTTGCGATAGTCGCACTTGATGGCACCGACGGAGTTGCACAGTGCATATGAAACGAGGCTCCTCGACAGTGCACTGCGTACGTCATCTGAATGACTGGGGTCCCAGTTCACAGACACGTTGTACTCCACAGAAGCTGTCATCCCCTTTGTATCGTTGGGGTCTAACGTTGGCTCGCACCTGCCACCACACTGGGGTTGCGGCGGCGGCGGCGACGGCGGCGGCGGCGGCACGATGAGCTGCGCCTTGGTCAGACGGACCACCGCGCCGCCCGTGTAGTTTAACAGGCACGGCTGCAGGTCCTTGGGCGTGACGTGGCCCTGCAGCGGCACGAGCAGCGACGAGGTGCCCGCAGCCGAGGCGAACCCAGCCACGAAGCCCTCCGCGGCTGCGCGCATGTGCGAGACGTCGAGCACGTAGAGCGTCGGGCTGAGCACTGCGAGGACAGAAAAGTCGCCGCTGACGGCGGTGGCAGATGTGGATGTGGACGAAGTTGTGGACGTGGATGTGGACGAGGCTTCAAATGCAACGCCCCGCAGGCGCACCGCGTCGCCCACGGCGAACCCGTGGGGCGCAGAGGTGTTCACCTTGAGCTGCCAAGCGGCTGCCTGCGTAAAATCGTCGTAGGGCGCGAGGTAGACCGCCGCGTTCCTTGTGGGCGCGGATGCCGACAGCGGGATGTTCGCGGTGACGAGGTAGACGGCATTCAGGCTCGTCGCGGGCACGGGCGGCACGGCGCTGTTGTACACCGCGTTCACCCTGGACACGTTGACGTTGGCCAACTTGGCGTAGCAGAACCGGATGTGCTTGGACATCTGTGATGTGCCTGCCCACATGTCCCCAGCAAACCACTCCATCAAATACAGGTGTTGAACGGCGTTTTTGGACGGCTCGTATGGTGGAATTGCGGGGGAATTCTCGTGCCACAAAAATGCGACATGATTGAAATACAGGCTGGGTGCAACACGTCGGTCGATGCCGTTGTTGAGGCGCTCGTTGAGGTCCACGTCGATCTGGCACACCCCAGGTTCGATGGTAGACTGGCAGATTTGCCGCGCTGGGCTTCCGCGTTTGAAGACAACGATGTACGTCAGGAATGTACCATTAGGCAGAACGACTGAACTCAACCGAAGAACCGTCTGCCCAACGTAAAGCTGGAGCTGGTAAGTGAAAATGTTGTAGTCCTTTGCACTGAACGTGTAGTTCGACGGCATGGAGAGCGTGAACGCATTTCTGTACTCGACGTTGTCAATCGTTGGCTTATACGTCAGAGGAAAGCTTACGGATCTGTTAGTAACCATAAAATCCCGGTCAAACCCGGAGAGGTTTGTGTACAAGTTGGATCCTGGCAAGATCCTACCAGTGGAATCGAATTGGGAATTAAAGAGGGTTTGACAGTTTGCGCAATATATGTTGAACGTCATGTTTGTGGCGCTGTTGTAACCAAACTTTACGTCATTGTACTCTCTGTACCTCCAGAAGACGACGCTCCCCGGCGGCAGAGCGAGCGCCGCCTCGAGGCTCTCTGTGAAGACGTATACGAACTTCATGGCATTTGAGAAGAAATACTGGAACTCGATGTTCACGTAGATATTCACTTGGAAGTGGATATTCGAGGGGATGGGCGGCGGGCTCGGCGGCGGGTGCGGAGGTCGCGGCGACGGCGGCGGCGGCGGGCGGGGACTTGGGGGAGGCGGCGGCGATGGCGGCATGTCGAAGCTGTAGATGCTGTACACACTGCTGATAAGTCTGCACGATGGAATGTCCGCCAGTGTAAATGGTATCTCGTAGTATTGACAAGAACGATAGTCGCTGCCTCCTGACTCGAATTCAAACACTCGTACGTTTGGGAGCGACATGCTGACGGCAAGAGCGCAGTTGCTGACGCTGGCGAAGCAGTTTGTACGATTGCAGATTTCTTGCCCAATAAAGGGAGGTATGGGATTATTGCAAATTGAATTCTGTACCACTAGGTACGTCACAGGGGGAGGAGGAAGAGGCGCCGGGGGCGGCGGCGGCGGCGAAAGGCGCGGCGGCGGGCTCGGCCGGGGAGACGGGGGCGGCGGCGGCGGCGGAGGGGGCAGATAGAAACTGTACGTTTCGTAGCCAACATTAACATCAGCCAAAGTACTAGTTAAACACTGTGAGAAAGTTGACATTGTATAAGAAGCATCGTAACAGGAACAATCGTTGCCGTCTGTAGTCCATACGAAGAAGTTGTGAGCACAATTGAGGTTTGCAGTTCTTACGGCTTGTGCACACTCTTGAAGAGTCCTGTGTGACTTTCCAATAATATGGACTGTGTGTGAATCAAGTTCGCACGTCTTGTCTTTGAAAAGGAGGTAGTATTGCTGTTGCGGGGCTGCCGGCGGCGGTGGTGCAACCGAAAGTGGCGGAGGCGGATGCAAAATTGGCGGTGGTGAAACACGTGGAGGTGGGGGTGAAACCACTGGCGGAGGCGGTGGTGATGATGGCGGCGGTGGTGATAGTGATTGCGGCGGTGATGGGCAGTTCTGCTCAATGCGAATAACATAGAGATAATTCAAGCCTAAACTTTCTATGACGTAGAGTGAATTGTTTGCACGTGTCCCAAAGCGCACCGTGTATCCGTTAACCTGGTCATAAGGGTCGAGTCCGCAATGGGCTGTGGTGTGTTCATTTGCAAGCGTGTCGTAGCCATTAGCATTACAGGCTACTTGACCTACCACCGGATGATATGTACCAATTGTCAAATCATCAATGAGTTGATTATTAAGAATCTTCTTTCGTTCGATGGTTGTTGGTGGAAGAGTGTTGCTGAGAGCAATGTACAAGTATTCGTTCACAGCATCGACAGAGACAGGACCCGGGATATTATCATTCAAAAAATCGATGCACGAGGGCTGATTAATGTCTGGCACTTTGAAAGTGCACACTGCAGGTGGGGACTGCATGGATACATACAGTAAATCATTGTAAGTGGCAACAAACGTACCCACGGAATAACCTAACGGATATGGGTGTTGCGTTACAACCCCGCTGATGTAAGGGACGAAGTAAACAAATGCGGCTGTCGACACTGTCAACTGGTTTTGTAATCCGCCATGCGTGTTTGTGCTGAGGTACGCCCCATACGTTTTATATTGATCGTCTGGATACCTCTGTAAGTCGCTGTGCCACAGCGTTGAAACAGTCGAATGTTGCGCACAATTAGAGACGGGTCCACTCGTTAGGATGGTGCACAAGGAGATTTTTCGGACACCGTTGAAGAAGTTAACAAAGCTGTCTCCGTAATACTCGCCTACATAAAGTGTAGTGCATTGTGCATCAAACTTTACGTCTGTGATGTGAACAAACGTAGCTTGGTCACCCTGCCCATTCGTTAGCAGATTGAACCTGCTGGCAGGTTGGTCCCTACCAGCAAGCAACTGATCGCTTCCTCCTTCGCCCGCTCGTATCCATACGTCGGTTGTCGAGGCAGTTGCAATCAATACTGGTCCATTATCTACTTTACAAGAGTCTACAGTCAGAGTTCGATCTCTTACACGATTATTATTCACTGGCAAAGTATGCTCACAATTTTGCACGGTGGACAAGCAAGACTGTACTAAAAGCGCGAGGAGCGCTCCTAACAGCATTTGCATTAAACACATTAACATCTTTTATATTACACGCTCATTTGGAAAAATCCGATGACGTCGAACTACTGCCGAGGTACACGGTGTGGTTGAGGAACGGGTTGGAGTACAACCCATTGGAAGTGTCAACACCGATCGTGTTGTATCCAACAAATCCGCTGCTAGTTGACATGTTTACATATTGGGGTATCCACGAGCTATTTCTCGGATTAAACGGATCCTTAAAAACTACCTGAATGTGGGGAGCGTGATTCAGGTGTGAATTGAAATAAAAGTAGCCTTTATCGCCAGTGCAGTCGATGCCGTCAGACCCGGACCAGTCGCCGCTTGCACCGCCGTCACCGACGTACTGGTTTGGCCCTACCCCCTGTGGATAAAACTTACGGTTTACACACTTCGGAAAATAGGAGAGAAAACCGTAACTGTTGTCGAACCGGGTCACCGGTACTTGATCTTCAGGTATACAAGTTGTCCTCGAAGGTCCATCGCATTCTGTGTTCTGATTTATTGCAGCTGAAGTGACAGTTGCTACGTAGAGGTTGACCGTGGCAAGATCTCTTTGGTTTATGTCTGAGCCGAGTTCAAGTTTTACAACTCCATTCACGGGAACAACGCTATCAAATACTTTAAAATACTGATTTCTGGGTAAGTCTATTGTGTACACGACATATATCCAGTTCTGTGGATTAGGCACACTCGGTGGTTGAATTTTAAGAGAAATCTCGTTCGAACCAGACCTACGGACTGGTGTTATGTAATTTTGGTCAATCGGAGGTGGTGCTATGAGGTAGGTATTATAGTAACTGTCTTTGGTAGTGCCGCAGTTTTGACGTACAAAAACGTTGTTGATGACCCATCTCCCTTGTTCGTAACCAGCATTGTGAGGCATGTTAAAAAATCCACTCTGCGCACCGTTGTCATTGTTCCAATTCGAACAATATTTTGGTTTACTACTGCCTGTAGGTGCAAAACATTCTCCCTGGTTATCTATGCACCATCCATGGTCACATGGCCCCTCAGAATTAATGTCGATTTGAAATCCGCGTCCTTGGTTTCCTGTTTTATAGTTACGTAGCCATCGGAAGGGAACAATAGCATACTTGTTTGATGTAGCCGAGAAACCGAGTTGCACTGGCCACGAAGTTTGAACATTACATGTTCCAGTCAATGTGATGCCAGTTGTTCGAGCAGTCATACTCCAATGGGTGCTGCTCCATTTCGGAAACATGGCCAAGGCCCCTGGCAAAAAAAAGAGAATGACCCGCATGTTTTTCTTTAACATGTGTCATATTTATATGATAAGCCAAGAAACACCCCTACCCTCAGCCATTACAACCCGCCCACTCGCATCGTCGATCGTCACGGCCAGACCCGAGCCCACGTGCGTGATGTCAACCGTCCCGTCGGCGCGACGCGCCGCAGAAAAGACGAGGTTCTCCTTGGCGTGCTCGCCGCCGGCCCAGAGGTACACGGGGGCGCTGCCCACCGCGAAATGGAAGCCGTTGGCCGGGTCGAAGAGCGGGTCGAGGCTCATCTCGAAGGTGCCGTCCGACAGCGGGTTGAAGAACACCTGCGCGGGCTTGCCCGCATCCGGCCAGGGCGCGTCGTACCCCTTGGGCGGGGCGCAGGACAGGCCGAGCCCAGTGCGCGCCAGAAAGCCGTTGCCGTCGGTGAACTCCGCCACCTGCCACGGAGAGGACGGGCCGAGCAAGGCTCCGCTGCGGATGGCGCAGCTCGTGAGCGAGCACAGCGGCAGGTTCACGCTGCCACCCGTCGGCAGCTTGAAGGGCGGAAGGGCCGTCGCCGTCAGCGGCGCCGCGGGCTGGCGACTGGCGGGGAGCGCGCCGAAGAGGTCGCCAGGCTGATCGTCCATGACGAGCCCCCGCGGGCTCAGCCGCACGGACAGGCCTACTCCGAGATCTGTGAGCTGGTCTTTGAGGCCCGTCTGCACGTTGTAAAACTCCGAAGGCTGCGAGAAAAAGTAGCCGCCCGCGACAGGCGTCGGCCGGTTCCACGCCGGGTAGGCGCACTTGTCGTTGATCGTCAGCTCGTACGTGAATGGCATGCTCCCAGGGACGAGCCGCGGGCACAGCTCGCCAACGACGGGCGCCACGGCCGACAAGACGACGCTGCCGTATCCGTCAGCCAGCGTGCTGAGCGCAAACGAGATTGGTTGGTTTCCGTACGGCGTCACGACGCCCGTGGACGAGAGCGACCAGCGGTTGGCGAGCGCGTACTCGGCCCGTGAAGGCGTGGACATGTCTGTGCCCATGGAAAAGATGTTGAAGGGAGAGTTGAACGGCCAGTTCAATGGCGGGTAGGGCCAGGCCACGGGCGAGAGGCCATCCGGGAGAGCCGTCAGCGGCTGCGTGCACGACATCCTCAGTTGCAGGTCGTCACACACGATGAGCTCATACGGTGCCGTGCTCGAGCTGCTAAACGTGTCCGGAAGAAAGGGGCCGCAGTTCAGCGCAAGGTCGACGACGAATTTGTTGCTGCGGTATGAAAGCACGAGATAATCTGTCGAGCCCGTTGTGACAATCGGCACACCATTCAAAGCCAAAGGAGTAACCGCTGGGGACAAAAAGGGATGGAATGGAATGAAAGAGGAGGAAGAGGAGGACAATAAATTCGAGGTTTCAGCCGCAGCAGCGGCAACAGATGGCAGGGGCGCGGGGCTGTCCTGCGCGAGGCGCCGGCCGCTGGTGGACGACGACAGCAGCGCGTATTCCGACGGCGTGGGTGACGGCGGCTCGACGACGACGACGGGCGTCATGAAGTAGTCGAATAGGTTTGCGCACTGCTGCACGGCCCAGAGCCTCTCGTGCACATCCATAACCATGAACTGCGGCGGCGGATCGAACTGAACCGCAGGCAGGCAGCCTGACCAGGGCGTGTAGGGCAGGGCCGAGTCGACCCCCGGGCGCACCGTGACGTAGTTCAGCACGCCGTCCAGCGGCCCGAGCTTGATGAATTCGACGGTGTCCGACGGGCTGGAGACGCCGCACAGTTTGAGCGTATGCTGCTCCTGCCCGTCTACGTAGACGGTGGCGATCTTTTCAAACTGGCAGACGGCTGGCACGACGGGTGCAAAAGCGACGACGAGCTGCGTCCAGGCATCCGTGGGCAAGGACACGGGGTGGCCGTTGACGGATGCGGTCGTGATGTTTACGTCCAGCTTGAAGCCACCCGAGCCGCCGCGCATGAGCACCCCCTGGCCCTTGTACCAAAACTCGACGGTGAAGCTGTCGCCAAGCATGGCGGAGCCCGCAAAGGTGGCTTGCGAGCTGCCGCACTGGGCAGCCACGAGGCTGCCCATGGTCCAGCCGCCCACGGTGCCGACGTCTGCGCCTCCGTTGGACAGGTCCCAGCCGTGCGCCACGACGCCCGCGGGCGGCGGCGGCGGGGGCGGCGATGGCGGCAGAGGCGGCGGCGAGGGTGACGTCGGGGGCGTGGGCGGAGGCGGCGGGCACGCCAGCTCTGTCGCGGCGGCGTACTCAGCCTGCGCGTCAGCCTGCGAGAAAAAGGCACCCGGCCACAGGGCGAGCCGCGCCATGCTGCCATTGAAGGACTGATATGCTGAGCACGACCCCAGCGTGATGCTCGCATAGATGCCCGTCGCATTCTGCGGCGGAAGTGCGTGTGCAAAGCGTCCGTCGATGTAGAGGTAAGTTGATGTCGAGGAGAACGCGTAGATGGCGTGCGTCCACTCACCCTTCTGGACGTTGAGCAGGAGGTTGCCGCCAAAGAGCGGCTGCAAGACGTCGATGGCGAGGCCGTTGTTGCAGTCGCCCAGAGTAACCGCGCGACCGGCTTCGGTTGCGTAAATCGAGAAGCTGAGGGAGAACGTTGCGCCCAAGTTCACGGTTGCGGCAGCAGCATAGGATCCAGGAAAGAACGGTGTGGGCTGTGTGGAGCAGCCCAGGAAGATGCCCGTCGCCACCGGCAGGAACGGCACCTCGCCTCCAAGCATGCCGCCTTCGGTGAGCGTGGTGCCCTCGAGAGGCCACGCGATGGGCACGGAGGCGCAGGTGGCGTCGACCCAGGAGGCTTGGAACGGCGACCCGGCGCACGGGCTTGAGCGTCCGACGGAGGGCTTGCACGCGGAATGGCCCACGCAGGTTGAGACAGCCGCTGACATGCTCGTCGCGTCGTGGCACTGCTCGTAGAACCCGTTCACCGGGCCGCCGTAGCTCGCAAAGTCGACGGTGGCAACCTTGAGATTGTCTGGGCACTTCAAGCGGCTGCCTCCCAGCTCGCTCACGGAAGCCGCTGCGCGCGGCACAGAGAGCGCCCCGTAGACGACGATTTCGGCGATGCTCGGCCCGCCGACGAGGGACCCGCCGTTGGAGGGGCCCTGGACCTCGACCATCCTGACGGCGATGCGAAGAGTGCGCGACATGCGCGACTGCAGCTGGATGATTTCCTGCGTGGCTGGTGAGGAGGCGCCGCCCGGCGTCGGCGGCATTTCTGAGGATGACGTCGATGACGATGATGATGATGATGACGAAGACGTGCTCATCGACATGTAAGGAGCCACCTCGATGCCGTAGAGCGGGCGCGACGTGACGGCGACGTTGTACGAGTGCTCATCGCTGATGGCGTAAAAAGTTGCACAGATCCCAGTGCACGGTCCCGTGAGGATCTGCACGCCGGTGAGGTCGTAGGCGTCGTCGAAAGAGAGGTCTATGTACAGCATGTCTTGCCCGTCTTTGAGCCACACCGTCTTGGACACGTTGTTCGGCGTCACGTCCGGCGCCTCGGCGAGCAAGGATGCCGTCCAGGAAGTTGTTGCATTTCCGTCAACTGCATATTCGCAGAAGCTCTCCGACACGCTCGAGCACAGCGCATTGGTGATGCCCACGTGGTTGCGCGGCGCCGTGAGCGCACAGCTGAGCTGCGCCGACCAGTCACTGAGGTAAAAGAACGTGCACTGGCTCATGGTGCCGTCGATGCACACGTTCTCGAGCGCAGTCGTCAAGGTCTGGTTGTGGGAGTGCGCGCTGACAAACACCTGCCCTTCGTATGGGCAGCTGACGGTCGAAAAGGCGCCGGCGGTTCCCTGCGCCGCAACGGTGGAGGCGACGAGCGACGCCTGCGAGCCGGCGTCGATGCGCCGGAACACCTGCGTGCCTAGGTCCCCCTGCGCGCCGCAGCCCCCCGGGTACGGCGCAAGGTCGAACGGGCAGAAGGAGGTGAGGCCGTCCGAGTTGAGCTTGCACGTGGTGCACACGCCGCCGGTGAGGCCCGCGTAGGCGCCGTCCTTGACAGCCGCGAGGCAGTCCTCAACCGAGGTGAGCGGCTGCGGATAGAGGGTGAAGAGCGGCGAGCCGCTCCAGCTGTCGCTCACGTCGTAGAAGAACGTCTGCGGGTTGACCGTGGCGCCTGTGCCATACTCAGCCGTCGTGGATGTAAAGACGACACCTTCGTTGACGAGGCTCGGCAGCACAGCCGGGTCGAAGGGCCCGCCCACGGCATACTGGACGTTTGCCTCGAGACCGTTGCCATAGAACATTCCGTCGCTCGTCACCATCGTGATGCTCACGTATGCAGGCGGGTCCCCGTAGACGTGCACGGGCAGCGGTTTGCCAAAACATCCGACGTACTCCCAGTTTGGATCCTGCAGCTCCGAACCGAAGTACCGTATGGCGGATGCAGCCGCCACGAGCGAGAGCGCAAGAACGAGACGCATTTGCCTATGGCTTCACGACGTGTAAATACTTGTGACATTTAATTGAATAGTATTTTAAAGGAGTTGCAAAGCAGAACATGCATGCGGGCACTAGTGCTCTGCCTGGTCGTGCAGCTCGTGCTCGCAGCGCAGCCGCCTCCAAGCCCGGTAAAATCGCCACCGCCGCCTGTAAAATCTCCGCCTCCAAACCCGGTAAAATCGCCACCGCCGCCTGTAAAATCTCCGCCTCCCAACCCGGTAAAATCGCCACCGCCGCCTCTTAAATCGCCGCCTCCGAGCCCGGTAAAGTCGCCACCGCCGCCTCTTAAATCGCCGCCTCCGAGCCCGGTAAAGTCGCCACCGCCGCATGTTAAATCACCGCCTCCAAGCCCAGTAAAGTCGCCACCGCCCAGCCCGCTTAAGCACTCGCCACCCCCCTATCTGCCTAAATCGCCACCTCCAAATCCGGTGAACCAACAGCCGCCTATTCCGGTGACGCATTCGCCACCCAATCCGGTGAACCAACAGCCGCCTATTCCGGTGACGCATTCGCCACCCAATCCGGTGAACCAGCAGCCGCCTATTCCGGTGACGCATTCGCCTCCCAATCCAGTGAACCAGCAGCCGCCCAATCCGGTGAACCAACAGCCGCCTA
>Ga0136644_10001480_pt1 | contig 18611 bp, 16 predicted proteins | sample C_130820_EF_Meta_FD_94780 | JGI IMG/M metagenome (GOLD analysis project Ga0136644, IMG submission 94780) | Freshwater microbial communities from Lake Croche, Canada to study carbon cycling - C_130820_EF_MetaG (v2) (version 2) | ecosystem: Environmental > Aquatic > Freshwater > Lake | place... | reverse complement strand
GGGCCGCTTTACTTTCATTGCCCGAACTTAAACAAAGTGTGTGGGTTGAAACGGAAGGCAGACTGGAGGGACCTCCGGCGGCGTGGCCTGTGCTTGAAAGCTTTAAGGCATGGGCCGAGTAATGATCGAGACAGAAACTTTTCAAAACACCGTTTTCAATTAATGCCATTGGCCGAGTTGGGGTTCCTTCTCGATCAAAACTTGAACAACCCGCTCTGTCTGTAAGCCATGGATGATCTCTAAGAGTAAGACGCGAATCCAATATTTTTTGATCTCTGTCTTTGAGACCCCAGCGGCCCGTGTTTTCTGCGACAGCTCGACCATTAAAATGGTAAGACAAGCTTGAAATTAAAATATCCAAAACTGCCCGAGGAGTGAAGATCACTAACCCTTTGTAGCTTTCTGATTTTCCCGTTGTGAGATTTCGGATAACTTCATCGATGAATTTTCTTGTGCTAAGGACAATTTTGTCAGGGGTTGCCGAAGCCTTACGGGAGATCTCTGAGAAGTAATCAAAACTGGTAATGGTGTTTCCCTCGACCCCCATCCCCATCAAACTCCAACTTGCAATCGTGTCGGCCTCCATTTGACGGACTCCTAAAGAGTTGATGAGTACGGAGATGCCGGAGCCGATTTCAACAGTTCCTTCATTAAGTCGAAATCGTTTATCCTTTGTAGCTTCAGCTACCATCAGTCGAGTCCAATCTTTCTGACTCTGCAGCGAAAGATCGGTTAGGGCTGGGTCGACTAAGTTATGAGGAGCTTCAACAGGGATGTTTTCTGCTTGTTGAATAGAGTAGTGGGGATTCTCCGGTGAGAATCCTGCAATCTCATTGGCTTTGATGGCTATCTCTTTTAACTCGGCCGGGTCAGTTGAATTACAGGAGGCGAAACCTTGTCGATGGCCTTTAAGAACTCTGACCCCAAGTGAGTAGCCATCATCGGATGAGGCCAATTGATAATCTTGTTTTTCCAGCGAGATTTTTGTTTTTAAACCATAACCTCCACAAACCTCGGCCTTATCGGCTCCCGACTTAATGGCGTAGGAGAGGAGTTTACCAGCTGCAGTCTCTAGCTTTTCTTTTTCATTTTTGAAAAATTGGCTCATTCTTGAACTCCTCCAATAGTGGCTTGGCAACGCACATAAGGTCCCCCGGCATCGACTTTTGCGGGTTGGCCTTTTCCGCAATACCCCGAGCCCAAATCTAAAAGAAACTCTTTTGAGACCGCATCAACGGTAGAAAGAACTTCGAAAGCTTGGCCCGAAATCGTGGCACCACGATACATTTTAGTCAGCTTTCCATTTTCTATCTTGGTTACTTTCTGTGCTCCAAACATGAACTCTCCAGTTGCATCGGCTTGTCCACCCAGCGGACAATCGACTAGGTAACCCTCTTGGGTTGAGGCAATGATCTCCTCCAGTGTCTGATCACCTGGTTCGATATAGGTATTACGCATACGGATTAGGGGCTCATCGGAATATAACCAGGCTCGCCCATTGCCAGTGGGCTCGACTTCAAATATGGCCGCTGACTCACGATTGTGTAAATAAGAATTGAGAACTCCATTTTTAATAATAGTAGTTTTTTGAGTGATCACCCCTTCATCGTCTACTAGAAGCTCTCCTCCACTATGAGCAACTCCCGGGACGGTTCCGCTATCACACATAGTAACCAAAGGGCTTGCAACTTGAGTTCCTAATTTACCCTGGGCCACAGAGCCTGAGAGAACAAAATCTGCCTCGACAGTGTGTCCAATCGCTTCGTGAGATAACAACCCCACCATAGCGGGCGAAAGAATCAGAGTTGTGGATCCGCCTGGAATCTTTGGAGCTGAAAGAAGATCTACCGCTAGTTTCGCCGCACTGTCGGACATTTGATTCAAGCTATTTCGGGAAAATAGACAATCCCAGCTCCCCGTTTTTCCGACTGACTCGTGACTTTCTGCCATATCGCCATCTTTGTACGCAATGGCCCCAAGTTTAATCTCGTTACGAGCTAATTGTGAAGCCGCATTAGCTCCGTCGGTGGTGACCACTATTTTGTCTTCGAATAGTTCGTTATAAAGGCAAGTGGCACTAGTAATGAGGGTTGAATTTTTTCGCGTTAATTCTTCAGCTTTTAGAACGGCCTGAAGCTTTTGTTCGAAAGGCATCTGTTTTAAAAGATCGTAACCTGGGATTTTAAATTCCCCAGTAGCCAATTTAGTTGCTGGAAGTTTTTTTACTTTGGATTTTTTTAATTGGCTCAGTGATCTTGCACAGTCGATAGCAAGCTTAAGAGTTTTTTCAAGAGCTTGCGGTGTTAAATCCGAAGTGGAAGAAAAGCCCCAAGCTCCATCTACTAGAACTCTAATCCCAACTCCGGAAGTTAAATTGGATTTAGCCTGTTTAACGAGACCTTTTTGTACCGAGACCGATTGCGAGTTTCGACGGTGATACCGAGCCTCTGCCCAATAGGGAGATTTTGATAGAGTTTCTTGAAGCAATTCCGAGATCGGTTTCATGAATTTCCTTTCGGTTTGATACTTAAGAAGTAAAAAATTATAAAGCAGTCAATTATAACACCGAACAACATAGTCAAAATCACGTCAAAGAAGGCCGCCCCTCCTACCGGTCCGGATAGCGCATCCACCAAAATACTCATGGGTATTTCAATTAAGAAGGTCATTGTGACAAAACCCAAGGTACCTAAAAGAGTTGTTCGAGATTGGGTTACAAGTTTTTTTGATTGATAAAAATATTTAGCTATTGGTTGTCCAGGTTCAGTGATTACAAATAGAGGAACAAAAAAATACAGCGAAATGAAGTACAAACCTGGCAAGACGAAAGCAGCTAGTCCCAAACCAAAAAATAAAGCTATGATTGCAGAGCTTAGAACGAGCGGTCCGAATTGTGGGGCAAGTTTTTGCCAAGCTTGGTTAATGTCTGTGAGATGTCTGGGCGCAGGGAGTTGTAAAACACAAAAAGTTAGAGCCGTGCACAGATTTGAGCCGACAGAGAATAACGGAAGTAAAATGATCAGGCCAACGAGAGGGTTTCCTTCCAAAAAAGGTTCCATAACCCTTTGGAGAAGTACTAATAAGCCCATAGGGAGCTGGAGCAAAAAAAGTAATCCTATGTTTGATTTTGCAAACCGAAGCGATTCTTTGGCAGTGGCAGCGAGTGTCATATTGTTAATAGAGTCTTATCGTAACGGAATTTATGATTTAAGTATATCTAAGCTCTTTCCGCCTGGGTAGTTTCATCCGAGTAAAAGATGGAATGGCTTGCTGCTTTAGAGTAAATTTAAGGTATGCATCATATGTGGCCAGCTCATCCGACTTCAGTCATTCATACCAAGGGAAACGATTACGAAATAGGTAGAAAGCATGCCGAACTCTTGGGAAAACAGGTTCATGAAGGAATGGTTGGGTTCTATGGTGAATTTTGGGAGCGATTGCTCAAGAACAGGCCGAAATTTTTCCCTTATAATGCAGCTGCGATAGTGTTGCAGAAGTTGGTCGACCCGGGTTTGGTTCATCAGCTGGTTAAGCAGGTCCCCCCTTATTTTATTGATCGGATTACCGGAGTAGCAGACGGCTCTGGGCTTTCATTTCGTAATTTATTAACCCCCTTAGTTTTGCCCGATCTTTTGCCATTGCTTCAAGCTTACGCAGGACGGTTAGGTGCGGTTAATTTTATAGATGTTTCTCCTCCTCCCTTATTTGGCTGCTCCAGTTTTGTCCACAATGGTGAGAATTTTTTGCAGGCCAGAAATTTAGATTTTCCAGGAGTGGGTTACTGGGATCGTTATCCCGTGATTCAAATGATCGAACCCAAGAATACTTTGCGCTACATTGGATTTGGAACCGCAGGAGTTCCTCTGGCAGGAATCACCGGTGTGAATGAAGCTCAGATCAGCGTTGCCCTTCATCAGCATTATTGTTTTGAAACCAACCTTAAGGGACACTTACCCTTTGTGATTGGAGAGGAAATATTAAGAAGAGCTAGAAGTTTAAATGAGGCTTTGGAAATTTTAAGACAATTCAAAGTGGCCTCTTCTTGGGCTTTTGTTGTTGCCGATGGAAAAACTCGAAGAGCCTTTATCTATGAAACCCATCCTAAAGCTGCTGGTATTCGATGGCTAGATGAGAAAACACGGACTCTAACCCATTCCAATTTTTATCAAACGCCAGAACCTCAAGCTAAAGAATATGCGACGACTGAAAGAATGAATTGGGATAATTACTCTCGCTCAAATCGATTAAAAAACATCATTGAACTTGCAGGAGAAAAGTTCGATGTTGCTCAAGCTGTAAAAGCTATTAGCGATCACTGGGATCCTTATTGGGAAACTGAAAGAATTATGAATCGAACTGTTTCTCAAATTTTTAATGTACAGAGTCTGGTTTGGGATTTGGAAAATATGAAGGTCTATTTTGCAGAGGGTAATGCTCCAGTGCATTTGGGGCGATTTTACGAGTATGACATGGGGGCTATTTTTTCTGGCCGTGAAGGCAAAACGGGCAAATCTTTTGAGGGCTACGTTTTTTCTAAACCGAATCGACTCGAAGCCAAAAACAGCTTTATTCATTCGTTTATTCATTCTTTCGAAGGCAAGATGTCCGAGGCACGAATCGAGTTGGAGCAGACTTTGAAGTTTGAGGATTTTCCGGAAGCTAGACTTATTTCTGGACTCATTGCTATGAAAGAAGGGGACATTGAGGCGGCCTCAGATATGTTCAAAGCAGCAAAACTTCTCATTGAACGAGAAAAGGAGAAGCTTGGTAAAGGTTTTTTTCCGCCTGAATACTTTGAAGTGTGGCTTTATTGGGCTCGTGCTTTAGATCTTCAAGGCAAAAGAGAAGAGGCTTTAAAACAATATTCTGAAATTGCAACACACTCGGATTTAAAAGATACGGTAATAAGAAAAATTGCGATCTCCAAGAAGCGTTATCGTAAAGAGAATTTGGAGCGCATTATGATGCCCTATTCTAGTTATTTACCTTTTGGTTGAGGATCAGTTTGGGGCTTGAGTTGCTAAAGCGATTTTATCGGCACCCGCAGTTCTGGCTGCATCCATAATTTTAACCGCTTTGCCTAAAAATATAGATTCATCTCCGCGTATCACCACCGTTTTATCTGAGGATTGCAGAAGCGCTTCTTTAATCACTTGCGCCAAGGCTGTTTCGGTGGCTTCTTTGTCATTCACAGATATCCTGCCATCTTTCGATAAGGTGACATAAGTGGGCTTCCCGTTGCCCGCTTTGGTTAAAGCTGTGGCTTTGGCCGAGGGTAATTTGACTTGAAGTCCACCCTCGAGCATGGCTGAACTTGAAATCATGAAAATAATCAGAAGAACCAGAAAAATATCAGTAAGAGGAGTGATATTTATCTCAGCTACAATCGACTCATCTTCATTTTCAGAAAATCTAAGAGCCATAGATCACCTATTTTAGTTGGTAGAGCCGTTACCGTAAGCTAGGTCCAGAAGTTCCTCTGTTGCAAGCTTAACTCCACTGATAGTTTGATTGGCCGTTGTAACGAAAATATTGTAAGTGATGAGGGCGATGATGGCGACTATAAGTCCGGCCGCTGTAGCAATCAGTGCTTCTGAGATCCCTCCAGCTACAACTGAAAAGCCACCGGCCCCTTTTTCAGCCATATCATGAAAAGCTCGGACGATACCTACTACGGTACCTAGCAGACCGACGAATGGGCTAGCGCTTCCAATAGTTCCTAAAATCCACAAGTTTCTTTTAAGCACAGCCATCAAACGAACCCGGTTTCTTTCTGTCATTCGCTCTGCCAATTCACGAGGCCGTTTAGTGTCTAGAGCATTTACAAACACTTCACTGATCTGGGGCTTTCCGGAGAGGCAAATCTGTTTGGCCGCGTTTGAATCTCCGGTTCGAAGACTTTGAACTAATGAAGTAGCTAATTCGGCCAGTTTAGGTCTTAACGTGAAGTAAGTATAAATTCTTTCTAAAATAACCGCCCAGGACAGAACCGAAAAAACTAACAAGGGCCACATGACCCATCCACCCCGTAAGAAAAGCTGGCCGAGATTTGTTTCCATTTTGAGATCTCCTTAACTTGAGTTCTAAGAATAGCAGATTGGTTGAATCATGAACAGGATAGAGCCGACAACTCAGCGAGTCGATAGAAAAACAAAAGGCCCTGAAGAGTTTGTCTCCTCAGAGCCTGTTTGAAACTGTCTTCTGTTCAATTAAATGAACAGAGGAGCCATCAAAAGAGTGATGGTTGATAACAACTTAATTAATACGTGAAGAGAGGGACCCGCTGTATCTTTGAATGGGTCTCCCACGGTGTCCCCTACGACTGCCGCTTTGTGAGCGTCAGAGCGCTTTCCGCCGTGAACTCCGGTTTCAATGTATTTTTTTGCGTTATCCCAGGCACCACCACCATTGTTCATGAGAGTGGCCATTAGAATTCCGGCAATTGTTCCAACCATTAGAAGAGCAGCTACTGCTTCAGCTCCTCGACCAGGCTCGTTGGATAGGTACTTGAAAGTAACGCCAACTACTAAAGGAACGACGACGGCGAGAACGCCTGGAGCCACCATAGCTTTCAAAGCTCCGATAGTTACGATGTCCACGCAACGGCCGTAATCAGGTTGAGAAGTTCCAGCCATGATTCCAGAGTTTTCGCGGAATTGACGACGAACTTCTTGAATCACAAACTGAGCTACATTTCCTACAGCTTTAATAGCTAAGGCGGAGAACAAGAAGACCAATCCAGCCCCTATCAATCCTCCGATGAATACTTCTAGTTTAGCTAAGTCAACTGAGTGGAACTCACGACCTAACAGGTCAGAAATTTCATCTAAATAGGCGGAGAAAAGAAGGAAAGCTGCAAGAGCTGCACTTCCAATCGCATAACCTTTTGTGAGAGCTTTAGTTGTATTTCCAACCGAATCTAAACGGTCGGTTCTTTTTCTAATCTCTTCAGGTTGACCGGACATTTCTACGATACCACCGGCGTTGTCGGTGATAGGTCCGAAAGTGTCCATCGCCAAAATGTAAGCTGCTGTGGAAAGCATTCCCATGGTAGCCACAGCTGTTCCGTACAACCCACCGCCAACTACCGCTTTCTCTCCTAACCAGTAAGCAGAGTAGATAGAGACGCAGATGGTGATGACTGGCGCAGCTGTACATTCCATACCGACTGCAAGACCGGTGATAATGTTGGTCGCTGCTCCAGTTACGCAAGCCTCAGCGATCGAGCGCACGGGGCGGAATCGGTATTCGGTGTAATATTGGGTGATTAACACGAATATGAAGCTTGTGATAACCCCGATAACTCCTGCTGCGAAATAATACATACTGCCTTGGAAAGGAAGCAACCATTTCACGGCAAAGAAAAATCCAATGATAGCTAAGACAGTAGATACATAATATCCGTGGTTTAGCGCTTCCATAGGATCCGCTTCTTCATCTTTCATTTTTACCCAGAAAATACCGACGATACTGGCTAAAATTCCGAAAGCTCTAGCAACGAGCGGGAAGAAAACCACGCCTGTTCCTAGTTCAGGATGCTTCTGAGCCAAGAAAGCCCCAAGCACCATAGCACCCACATTTTCTGCGGCTGTCGATTCAAAGAGGTCGGCTCCGCGACCCGCGCAGTCCCCGACGTTATCCCCCACAAGATCGGCAATAACAGCTGGGTTGCGTGGATCATCTTCAGGGATTCCAGCTTCTACTTTACCTACTAAGTCGGCACCGACGTCAGCGGCTTTGGTGTAGATACCGCCACCTAATTGGGCAAACAAAGCTACGAAACTTGCTCCAAAACCATAACCGACCAATTGAAGAGCAATGTTTTTAAGTTCAGTGGCGCCCATGGAGAGGTTGCCGCCGAAAGCAACAAACAAACCGGCGACACCTAAAAGGCTCAATGCCACTACAGCTAGCCCAGAAACGGCTCCGCCTCTTAAGCTGATTTGCAGGGCTTTGTTTAAGCTAGTTCGGGCCGCTGCTGCGGTTCTGATGTTAGATCGGATAGAAACATACATTCCGATAAACCCCGATAAACCGGAGGATAAAGCTCCGAGAAGAAAACCAATAGTCATCTTGGTTGCGATGTCGGTTCCTTTGTATTTGGTGTAAAAAACAAAGAGTAGGCCTGAAAATACAACACTCAATAGAGTGATGGTTTTGTTCTGACGTCTTAGGAAAGCCTCCGCACCTTCTTTAATAGCGTTGGAGATTTTTTGCATTTCTGGTGTCCCTACGTCCTGTTTCATAACGTAATTGGACAGATAGAACGCAAACACGAGAGCTACTAGAGCAATCGCAAAGATAACAACGAGTTCCATGGTTCCTCCGTGATCGAAAAAGGGGCTTACCCCTCAATCATTTATTATTCAAAAGGCCCTAATATATGCAGTAAGCGGTAATGTCTGGCAAGACAAAGTATAGAATTTAAACAAATAGTTGGATGGGGTGGGGTAAGTTAAGTTGAGAGGGTTATTTCAACGGGGATCTTTGCTCGGTAGCATAGGAGCTTCGGTGGCGCGCACCCGGGATATGAGCGTCCCAGCATGCCACGCTGCAAAAATAAAGTTGGAACCGAACCCGGTTACAAGTTGAAACCGAACATTTGTAGTAAACAGCATTAAACCCGATGGGTTTTTTACAAACGCTGCATTTATTCCAGCTGGATGGATTGGACGAGGGTTCCATTACCATTATTTTATCCGACCTTGAATGAACTTCCAATGATCTTCAATCATAAGGTTTAATGATAATTCGGGGGTCCATTTAAATAGCTCAGTCATTTTTTTCGTATCGGCCACCAACTCAGCAGGATCTCCAGCTCTTCTAGGTTGGAATTTGATCTGGCCTTGAATCCCCAGAACCTGTTCAGCTGCTTTAATGGCTTCTCCTACGGACACCCCCGTTCCTTTTCCGATGTTCACAGAATCGAACTTAGTTTTTGAACTGTTTTCCAGATAGGCGAGAGCCAGAATATGAGCTCTTGCTAAATCTTTGATGTGAATAAAATCTCTAACACACGTTCCATCCGAAGTAGGGTAGTCATTGCCAAAAGCTTGGAAAGCGGTTTTTTGTGAAAAGCTTTTGACTAAATTGGGTATTAAGTGGGTTTCGGGCTCGTGAAGTTCTCCCAATCCTAACTCGGGAAATGCTCCAGCCGGATTAAAATAACGTAGATTCAAAACCCGAAGTTGTTTCCATTTTGAATATTGTTCTAATATATTTTCGGAAGCCAGTTTACTCTGACCGTAGGGAGTTTCAGGTCTTAAGGGACTCGATTCCTCGATGGGAATATTATCTGGAATTCCGTAAACGGCGCAGGTTGAAGAGTGGATGAAATAGGGTATTGAAAACTGAGCTGCGCAATCTGCCATGTTTAATGTGGCATTAAGATTGTTAAAAAAATAATCCCATGGTTTTTCCGTAGACTCAGGAACTAAAGCTTTCGCAGCAAAGTGAAACACTGCATGAACTTTGGGGAGTTTTGAGCAGGCATTTTCAACCTGTTTTCTGTCGGTTAAATCGACTTCCCAAACCGGAAAAATAGAGTGAGTGGGCTTTCGACTCGTAGAAAAATTATCGAAGGCGATCGGGTTAAAGCCCTCTTGTTTTAAAAGATGGGCAGTGCATGAACCGATATAACCGGCTCCCCCAGTCACAATTACCGTTTTTTTATCCATCGTCCTTCTTTCTTAGAGAACTATAAATTAAATTGGGGGAATAGAATACTTTGTATTTCTTGACTAAAAAAGAGGTAAGCTAGCGCAGCTACAGCTAGAAAAGGTCCGAACGGGATAGCGGTCTTGAAATCCTTCTTCTGAAAAAGCATGGCTGCGATACCGACAACAGATCCTAATAAGCTTGAGAGCACAATCACGACTAGGACGCTTTGAACCCCTAGCCAAGCGCCTATCATAGCCAAAAGTTTAATGTCGCCCCCTCCAAGCCCTTCTCGCTTAGCCAATTTTTCATACCCCCAAGCGACTAAGAGAAAAGAACCTCCCCCCACAAGAATTCCAAGAAGAGACTCTATCCAGGTTATGTTCCCCACCCAGAGCGATAAAACGAAACCTAAAATGATTCCGGGCAAACTTATTTCGTCAGGGATAATTTGATGGTGAAAATCGATCACAGAAACAACCAACAGAGATGAACAGAAAATTAAACTGGACAAAAGTTCTTTGGAAAACCCAAAGTGGTGAAACAGGCCTAAAAACATGAGTCCTGAAACGATTTCTATGATTGGGTATTCTAGGGATATAGGATTTTTGCAGTCTTTACATTTTCCTTTAAGGGCTAGGTAACTCAGCAAGGGGATATTACAAAACCAGGGAATGAGCACTGAACACTTGGGACACTTTGAGCGGCCCCAAACAACCGATTGCTCTTGGGGAAGCCTAGCTATGCAGACATTGAAGAAACTTCCCCAAAGCAAACCAAAAACAAAAATAAGAACATATAAAATCGGCGTATTCGTAAAAATAACTTCCAAGTTCACGTTAAAATATCTTTCCGCTCGAAAGTTAAGGAAGCCAAAATCAAAAACATAATAGAACACAGTAAAGCGTATGCCGAGCTAAGGGCAATTTCCTTGAGCGAAATGGTAATTCCGTATGAAGCATACGTTTTTAAGTTGAACACTTCTAAATTTGGAATGACAGACCAAAGAGCTTCCACGAGAGGTTTAGATTCGGATGCCACTTTTCTCGTAGAGACAGTACTGTAATGTCCTAATGCAAAAACAACAAAAGTAGCCATTGCGGCCAATATCCCTCCAGTGTTCACTGAAAAAAAATAGGTAACTGCCGTGATGATACAGGTTTCAAAAAACATAAGTAAAATAGCCTGACAAACAGCCCAATAATTGACAGTCTCGAACCTAAGACAACTCAGAACGGTGACTAAAGTAATTGCGACAATGACACCTAATTGGACTGCAATTTGGCCCAAATATTTTCCCAGAAGAAATGAGGTCCTCGAAATGGGCTTTGATAAAAGCATCGAGACACTTCCCATTTGAAGCTCTCGTTGGAACAGGCTAATGCCCATGAATATCGAGAAGAGAATCATTGAAATGTGAGTGCAACCAAGCATGAAGTCCAAGGTCAGTTTTGCTTGTTCTCCGAAAGTAAGTTGCCCTAGCAGGATTCCAAGAAGGAGGGCTAGGCCGACAAAAGAGAAGAGCATATAAAAAACTTTTTCATAGATAAGTTCACGAATAGCAATCCATGAAATTTGAATCGCGTGTTTCATGCTCGCACCTCTCCGGTTGATAGCCCATCGTTGGCTCTAAACAAGGCCTCTTCAAGTTGTCTTCTTTGACCAGTAATGCTGACTATTTTGGCATTTGATCCCATTAGCTGAGAGAGAACCCAAGTAAGTTTTTCTGGTCCTTTGATGGAGAAGCTTTTTCCAGCAGCTAGTATTTTACTGGGACATTGTTTGAAAATTTGAGATTCAGCGTCCGGTGTCAGATTTTTTAAAATAATATCGTAACTTTGTTGTTCGTTTGAGATCAGAGATTCGATGGAGGCATAAGTTTTTAGTTTCCCTTTTTGTAAAAGAGCAACCGACTTACATAAGTTTTCTACATCTTCCAATACATGAGAGCTAAAAAACAGAGTGCTTTTTGGGTTCTCAGTATGAATAGTGTTAATTAAAGTTCTCATTTCAATTCTTCCAATAGGATCCAGTCCGCTCATGGGTTCATCGAAGATCAAAAGGGGAGGGGTGTTGAGAAGCGATTGAGCTATAGCTAAACGTTGAGTCATGCCCTTACTGTAACCCTGGACTCTTTCATCTCCGGCGTGTTTCAGGTTTACCAAATCCAGAAGTGATTCGGTTCTTTTTGAAAGAGCAGTGCCCGAAAGGCCTAAGAGCTTTCCATAATATCGAAGTATTTCATTGCCAGTTAAGAACTTTTGAAATCTTGGATTTTCGGGTAAGTAGCCGATGAAAGATCTTGCAAGTCGCTGTTCTGCCGGTTGTCCACAGATTAAAATTTCACCTGAGGTGGGTTTTAAAAAACCGAGAATCATTTTTAGCGTAGTTGATTTTCCAGACCCATTAGGTCCAAGCAACCCCACTACCTCTCCGGCAGGAATTTCGAGGTTTAAATTGTCTACAGCTTTTTTTGATTTGAGTAAGCTGGTCTTAAAAACTTTAGTAACTTCAGTGATAGTAATACAAGGAGGGGTGCTCATTTTTTGGACTCCTTTGAGTTAGGTTCAACAAAAATTCCTACATTTTCTAGTGAGTTGGTTGTTTCGGGTGAGGCTGAAACGATAGATTTTCGAGAGCTATCTAGCTTAAAAGTAAACTTCTCAGATAACACAAACTCTTTTAACTCTGCGTCATCACTATCTTCAATGAGTGAGCTCAGCTCTCGTTTTTTGGACGCAATCAATTGGCTTAACTCGTCCATGTTTGTAGGGGGCTTATTATTCTTCTTTAGATAGTTCTCTAGGGCTTCTTCCCAGAAACGTTTTTGAATTCGGTAGTTCAAGCTTTTAATTCGGTATGCAATTCTGTTTTTGCTTTCTGGGTCTTTTAGCTGGGGCAGCAGTTCAAGAGATGTTTTGAGTGCCTGATAGAGCTGTCCTGATTCCGAGAAAAGCCGGATTCCCAGTGCGGATAACCAAGGTGGGGCGCTTGCCATTTTAGATGCTTTTAAAATCAGTGGTGCGGCCGCGGCATAGTCATGCAGTTCAAGGAAGTAATGGCTGCCCAGTAAGTACCATGGCCGCCAATAGTTGGGCTGTTTTTTTGTCCATTTTTCCATTAACAGCTTACCGCCTATTTTATCTCGTCTTAAAACCGAAATAAAAATCGATCCGAAATCGTACGCGCGAATATTGTTAGGGTCTAATGTAGTTAATGTATCAACTTGAGCGAATTCCCAGCTTACTTGCTCGTCCTTTACTGGGTGGTAATCGCTATTTTGAAGAAGGTTAACCCAAATACCTGCCCCAATTAAATTGTTAAATCCTAGAGAGTAACGTTCTACCGATTCGCTTTGGTAGGAGGCTAGTAAGGGTTTTAAATCAGGGTTTGCCGGAGGCGCAACTAAGGCCAGCTTTTGAAAGTAAACCTTCCCTAGTAAACAGCTAACAACACCTAAAACAGGTAGTAGAGTTTTTAACATTAAGCGCCCGGTAAAGTTGGTTTCTTGTTAATTTTACTAGGTTGGAACCGATTCGCAAGGGAGAGAGAGTAAGTTTGAGGGAGAAGTGGCACCACCTACCATCGGCAACAGGTTTTGGGGGGTGAATGGAAATGGGAAGGCTAGGTAGTTCCTGGCTTCTCACCTCAAATTACTTTTCAAAAAACATTGTTTCGTCAAACCTTGAACTAACATCCTGCTTGATTTCAACGAATCAACAGTCCGTAAAGCAAACTCGATGCCAACTTCTGGACTATCTAACTTTTATTTAGCTCCCTAAACCGTGCCTAAAATCGATTGGCCTGACGTGTAATTAGTAGAAAAGTTTTTAATTAGAGTGGACTCAAAATGGTACCAGTCGACCCTTTTATAAAACCAAGTAATTACAATTATTTAGGGCGGTCCCTTTTTCTGATTTGGAACCACCGGTTTGGTTTGTCCAAGCTAAAAGTGGCTAAGGTTGGCGCAATTGATTGCTATTTTGTCAGAATACAGAAAGTGCTCAGCTCTAAATATTTGAAATTAAAGCACAAAAAAAACTGAGGGGAAGGCATTCAATTTGCTCTATTTACTAGTTATGAAATATTTTGGCCGTCTCTTAAAGAAAAAGTACTCCTTAAAGCAGTTAAAGTTCCCCATATTTTTATTATTGATTTTAGAGGTGGTGGCGATTGTAGCTTGGAGTTCCTCTCCAGGGTTGTATCCCAAAGTTCAAAAAGGTTATCTGGTAAAAGATGGAACCAAATTTATTATCTTCTGGCAAAACGACCAAAAAGAGCATGGAGTGGTCGCCTTAGAAGGGTTGCAGCCTGCGTTAAAGTTTGCGCATGATGAATTAGAGTTGGAGGTAGGTTCAATGCCTTTGGATCTCCATCCTATTGAAAGCTTGTGGTTAAAGACTAATGTTTCCAGTTATTCGGTCTACTGGAAAACTTTGGATTCAGCTTTTCTTAATCGACTTACCTTTGCCTCGAAAGAAGATGCTAAGGCGTATCAAGAATTTATGAGATTGGGGGCTTATAGCCCTTCGCCAATCGGCCATTCATTAGCTCTGTTGCCCATAAAGAAAAACTAGCAACGGGGTTGTCAACTGAGGTATTGCCTTCGTAAAATATAAGACTAACTCAATTTACCTTTTTGGGGAGGTCTTGTGAATTTACCTAAGTTTGATTTTGTTACTGCGTCAGAAACCACTAAATCGCCAGCTTTAGTTTTAGGTTGGTATCAAGTTGAAGCTCAAGAAAAAGGAACCTCTCCTCTGGTCCTTTATAAAGGAAAACGCAGCAAAGAAACCGATGCCTTGTCGGAGCAAATCAAAGCGTCAAAGCATTTCAGCGGTAAAAAAAATGAAGTCGATTTTTTGCGTTACTTTCCCTTTAGCGGATATTCGAATCTCTTCCTGTTGGGTTTGGGAAATCCCAAGAAATTTTCAATGGAAACGGCCAGACAAGCCGGTGCAGCTTTGTTCCACTTTCAACGGAAAGAGAAAGTGAACAAAGTAGCGATTCAGTCTGACAGCGTTTTTGCTGGAGCAAAGCCTTCAGAAGTTAATGAGGCGGTGCAGGCTTTTTGTGAAGGATATTTGTTAGCTGGGTATGAATATAAAGACTTAAAAAAGGCTGAAACAAACCCTTGGGTGATCGAGGGAATCACTTTTTTGGGAATGAAAAGTGCTGGATTGGTTAAGGCCGCCGAAAAAGCCGTTTACTTGGCAGGGGCAGTTAACTTTGCCCGTTCGTTGGGAGACCGTCCTGGAAATGTTTTAACTCCGACGGAGTTTGGGCGATTAGTGGAAAAAATGGCTAAAGAACGTGGAATCAAGTGCACTATTCTTGGTCGAAAAGAGATGGAAAAGGAAAAAATGGGACTCCTCCTTGGGGTAGCTCAAGGTTCTGCTGAGGAGCCTAAGTTAATCGTTCTTGAGCACATGAAAGGTAAGAAGTCGGATAAACCGATCGCTCTGGTTGGAAAAGGGCTCACTTTTGATAGTGGTGGTATTTCTTTAAAACCTGCTGATCGAATGGAAGAAATGAAATACGACATGATGGGGGCTGCAACTGTAGCCGGAGTTTTCCAAGCTCTCGCAGATCTTAAAGTAGCTAGAAATGTAGTGGGGGTTATTGCAGCTACAGAAAATATGCCAGGGGGAAGGGCTCAGAAACCAGGAGATGTTCAAAAAAGCATGTCTGGAAAAACGGTCGAGATTATTAACACCGATGCAGAAGGAAGGCTAATTTTGGCCGACGCCATGGAGTATGTTCAAAAGTATTTTGCTCCTCAAGCCATGGCCGATTTTGCGACTCTAACTGGCGCAGTTGTAGTGGCTTTAGGAACAGTAACTACCGGTATTATGGGAACTCACTCTGGTTTGATAGATGATGTGAAAAAGGCCTCGAAAGAAACCGATGAGCGTGTCTGGGAGTTACCTTTGTATGAAGAATACGAAGAGGATCTGAAAAGCGCGACTGCCGACATTAGAAACAGTGGAAATCGGGAAGCCGGTTCCAGCAAAGCTGGAACATTTCTTAAATTCTTTGTTGATTCCAAATTGCCTTGGGTGCATTTCGATATCGCGGGAAGCGCATGGCACCGAAAAGATATCAACTATCATCCGACTAAAGGAGCCTCGGGTGCCATGGTAAGGCTTGTGACTCACTGGATGGAAAATTGGCGTAATCCTAAATAAGCTGGCAGAAGTCTCTAAGGTTTGTATAATATTTAGAAACCCAGAGAACCATCCATGATAACAAAAAAAATCCTGACTCTTTGTGTAGTACTTTCTTTAACGCTATCCACCAGCGGAATTAGAGCGGAATCGATGGAGGATAAATTTACACAAATTCCACCTAACCATATTCCTGGAGCTGGAGAGTTTGTGCACGGCATTGGTTATGGAAAGCTGTTGATGAGAGTGATGTTGTTAGGTTCAATCGGGCAACAAGGGGTTCATTATTTCCCTGAGGGAACTGATTTGATGTTCGCTATGGTTTATGCGGGTGGTCTTACGGACACTACTAAGCTCAATGGGATTAAAATTCGCCGAAGAAATGTGAAAGATTTAATCAGCGTTGATTTAGAAGACCTTATCGCTGATGGTGAAAAGGTTCCCAAATTGTATGATGGTGACGTGGTATCGGTTCCTTACAATTGGCGCCGAGATATGACCACGATTACGACATTCACTGGGTTTATAGCTGCCATGACCGGATTTGCTCTTTCGATGGTTGCTCTTTCGAAATAAAAAAATTCAATTCAAATAAAAACGGGAGAAACTTTAGAGTTCCTCCCGTTTTTTTATTTCTTAAAATTAGTGGGGGCCGATTACATCATGCCGCCCATGCCGCCCATGCCGCCCATGCCACCACCGTGAGAGTGACCAGCGTGAGATTCCTGTTCTTTAGGTTTCTCAGTGATCATGGCTTCTGTGGTTAACATTAGAGAAGCAATACTAGCTGCGTTTTGTAGAGCGCAGCGAGATACTTTAGTTGGGTCAATCACGCCAGCAGCTACGAGATCTTCGTATTTTTCTGCTAAAGCATTGAAACCAAAGTTAGTAGTTGTGTTGTTTCTAACTCTATCCACAACGATGGAACCTTCATATCCAGCATTTTGAGAGATTTGTCTCAAAGGCTCTTCAAGAGCGCGACGGATAATGTTAGCTCCAACTTGTTGTTCACCTTCAAGCTTCAACTTATCCAAAGCTTGAGCTGCGCGGATGTAAGCGGTTCCACCACCAGGGAGGATACCTTCTTCCACTGCAGCGCGGGTTGCGTGAAGAGCGTCTTCAACACGAGCTTTTTTCTCTTTCATTTCCACTTCAGTTGCAGCACCGACGTTAATGACGGCAACGCCACCTACTAATTTCGCAAGTCTCTCTTGGAGTTTTTCGCGATCGTAGTCAGAAGAGGTTTCTTCGATTTGAGCTCGGATAGTTTTGACTCTTGCATCGATATCTTTTTTAGCGCCTTTGCCATCAACAATCGTTGTGTTTTCTTTATCGATTGTTACGGTTTTAGCAGAACCTAAAGACTGAAGGCTTGCGCTTTCAAGCTTAAGTCCAAGCTCCTCAGCAATAACTTCCCCACCAGTTAAAGTAGCGATGTCTTTAAGCATGTCTTTACGTCTGTCACCAAATCCAGGAGCTTTAACAGCAGCGACTTGGATGGTTCCACGTAGTTTGTTGACAACTAAAGTTGCTAAGGCTTCGCCTTCAACGTCTTCAGCGATGATAAGTAGTGGGCGTCCAGCTTGTACTACTTTTTCGAGAAGAGGTAAGAGGTCTTTCATTCCAGAGATCTTCTTGTCGCAAAGAAGAATATAAGGATTTTCAAGGACACACTCCATAGCTTCAGCGTTTGTCACAAAGTAAGGAGAGAGGTACCCGCGATCGAACTGCATTCCTTCTACAACTTCTAGAGTTGTTTCAGCAGTTTTCGATTCTTCAACAGTAATTACCCCTTCTTTTCCAACTTTTTCCATGGCTTCAGCAATCAACTTTCCGATTGTGGGATCATTGTTTGCGGAGATAGTTCCAACTTGAGCAATCTCTTTTTCGCCTTTAATGGGGTTGCTTAGTTTTTTGAGTTCAGCAACCACAGCTTCGACAGCTCGGTCGATACCTCGCTTAAGTTCCATGGGGTTGTGGCCAGTGGTCACAACTTTAGCACCTTCGCGGAAGATCGCTTGAGCAAGTACGGTAGCTGTAGTTGTTCCATCACCAGCATCATCGTTTGTTTTGCTGGCAACTTCCTTAACCATTTGAGCGCCCATGTTTTCGAACTTGTCTTCAAGTTCTACTTCTTTAGCTACTGTGACACCATCTTTAGTGATGGTTGGGGCACCGAAAGACTTTTCAATAACTACATTGCGACCTTTGGGTCCAAGAGTTACTTTCACAGCTTCCGCTAAAACATTAACCCCTCTGAGGATTGCTGAACGAGCTTCCTCTCTAAAACGTAATTCTTTTGCTGACATAAATAATCTCCTTATTGATTAATTACTTTTCGATGACCCCAAGAATATCTTCTTCTCTCATCATTAAGTACTCTGTTCCGTCGATTTTGATTTCGGTTCCAGAGTATTTACCAAAAAGAACTCTGTCGCCCTTTTTGACTTCAAGAGGAGCTTTTTTGCCATCCTCTAAAACTTTTCCAGCTCCAACTGCGATCACTTCCCCTTGTTGAGGTTTTTCTTTCGCATTGTCAGGAATAATAATTCCACCTTTTGTGCGTTCTTCTTCTTCGAAACGCTTCACGATTAAACGATCGTGTAAGGGACGAATATTCATGATTTCTCCTCCTTTAAAAAGAGTTTGGTAAAAACCCTCTGGGCTTTCCAAACTTCACCCATTTAAAAACGAACGAGTCAATATTGGGTTGGTTTGTTTAAAAGTCAAGGAAGAGGACCGAAGAAAAAGCCAAAAACCAAAAAAAAACAGTAATTTAATAAAAAT